>OBJO01000315.1_pt1 | contig 22262 bp, 20 predicted proteins | sample 1481741 | NCBI WGS metagenome assembly OBJO01 (sample SAMN06140803, study PRJEB22556) | human gut metagenome | host: Homo sapiens | place: China: Beijing | collected 2014 | reverse complement strand
GTTGCGGCCAGTGATATCTGCTGTATCTCATCATTTGGAAGGCGAAGTATCCTCTGTAAGGTTTCTACCACACTTTTTTCCGAACCTGGATCAACTAAAAAGCCATTCTTTCCATCTTCTATGATGCCATCGATTCCCTCGCCCTTGGTTCCGACTGTTAGGCAACCGTTCATCATTGCCTCCAGATACACCAGCCCCAAAGTCTCCTCAACGCTTGGCATAATAAAAATATCCGCATCGCCCATAGCTCTATATACTTCTTCGCGGGTCAGTTTTCCGATAAATCGCACCTGTCCCTCAATTCCGTATTTTTTAGAAAGTTCTTCAAATCGCTGTTTCTCAGGGCCCTCACCTACAACGGTCAACATCAGGTTTTTTTTCCATTTCAGCTGCCCCATTGCCTTAATAACATAATCCAGATGCTTTCTCTCTATCAGCTTTCCAACATAGAGCAGTTTTACTGGTTTATCCTTAGAGAAAGCAATATCCGCCGACCTTCTGGACTCTGCATATGGCACACCAGAATAGACAATAAAATCCGAAAGATTTTTGATTCCGAGTTTTTTACTTTCCTCAAGAAGTGATTTGGATCTTGTAAAGGTGACATCGAATTTACTGCCAATGCTCTCAACCTGGTACATATGCTTCTGACTGATCCATAAATCCGTATAGTGCATTACAGCAATTTTAGGAACATTCCCGCAAACGCTGTCAATCACTCCTGTGTATCTAACAGGAAAATGTGCAAGAATCACATCCGGCTTGAAGGTTTTTGTAACGTCCTCAATAGCCTTGCAAATGGTTTTGTTCTGAAATTTCCAGAACTTGTTTTGAAAAGGAATCTGCTGAACTTCTACCAAATGAACTTTTATCCCATCGACTTCATAATCAAATGGCGTGAAGTACTTTTTAAGTTCTCCTTTTTTTAGCAAAAAGAGCAGGTTCCTTCCGGGGTTAAGATATGTATTAACCACCTGAACATTGACATCAGGCTCGTTGACCCAGTATTTCGCAAAATGATGGATAACCTCCGTATTTCTTTCCAGAGATTCTCTGCCTGAAATTTTGTAAAGCGGTGTTAAAATTAGAATATTCATTTCAGTCTCCCCTCACGCTTAACTTTACTTTTAAGCACTTTTTGAAGGTATCCCATTCCCCATAGAATCGTATCCTTGTACAATACAATCAGCAGCATCAGACAAATTAGATACCCGATGACTGCGCCGATTCCAAAGTGAACAAACGTATTATAGAACGCATACGCTGTCACGAACGCAGTAAGCAAATAGAACTTTTTAAGTTTAAAATCCACATAGAAGTACTTATTAGAGATAAACGTTCTCATTGTGAAAAACACAATGTATGATATACCCGTCGATATCGCTGCGCCTTTACAGCCCAATCGAGGCACAAGTATTGTATTTCCAATTATGTTTGTAACACATGCCGAGGCAGCAATAAGTATCTGCATTTTGCTTTTTTTCATAAACGAGATACCAGTTACCGTCGTTTCAGAAATGGTATACATAATTGGATGAAAAATCAGAAATGGCAGAATATAAGCTGCCTCTCTATATTTCTCGCCTAAAAGAAATGCAAAAATATCCTTACACAAAATCAAGGAAATTCCCATGAAGAACATCACAACAGTAATAATCTGATTTCCCTTTTGATAGAAGCTTTTATCGTCACGGTTCTTAATAAAATGCTCCGTGGCCATGGGATTCCAAAGTGTATTAAATGTTGATTGAACGATGGCAAAGATGCTTACAAGCGACAAGGTCGATGAGTAAATGCCCACCTCTGTATAGGTACAATAATGGTTCAACGACATTTTATCAATCGCCTGAAACAGGGTTGTAATGCCCATCGATACGATAAGCGGAAGTGAGTATTGCAGAATTTCCTTAATACTTATATCGCAGGACTGCAGATCAAGCTGCTTTATATTCCAAATATCCTTCTGATAGACAATACTTACAATCAAACAGACAACCGCAGCGGCAGTGGTAGCTGCTACCAGAATTAAAAGATAATTCGATTTTGCAATATATAGCAAAGGAACCGCAAAGAAGATATACCCTATTTTTTGAATGATATTGAGCATGGAAAACATCTTTGAGTTATATTCCAGTCTCAAAACATTCAAACTGAACCGATATATCACCTGAATAAAAGTATAAACGCACAATAGTGCCATAATAATTGGCGCAAATTCAAACGCAATAAGCTTTCCGAAAGCAACAACAACTACAATAACGCTAGTCACTATTGTAACTACCGCCGGCAAGCCAACGCATTTAAAAACCAACGCACGTTTAAATTCCAAGCTGGTTTTTTCATAATAAAATCGAAGTAGTGCTTGATCCATACCTAGAAGGAACACGATCAACGCCATACTCGAATACATTGTAAAAATCGAGAATTGACCGTATTCTACAGGATCCACCATTCGTGTAATTAACGGCGTTGTAAACAAACTCAGTAAAAGATTGATAAATGTTCCTCCGCCTATAATTACGAAATGTTTTAGAAAGCCTTTATTTTCCATTTCTTTGCGATACTCCCTTTTTCGCAAAACTAGTTACAGCCCTCTTTAAGCAGATAATCCAACGTTTTTTGCAGATACTCCGGGAAGTATTTGGCCACATCAGCATGATTTGAATATCTCATTATATCCTCATGTAACTCATAGCCATTAGATTGCAAATCCGCCAAGAGACCTTGTATTTGTTCCTTATATGTGTGTTCTTCTGTGGAATAGTGAAACCATATCTCCGTTGATGCATCCTTATGTTCGTGTATAATTTTTTCCGTGATGCTATCGAGCATTTTTATTGTATCAGCGCCAACATGCTCCATTCCCGTTAACGCCTGAAGCGATTTATAATGATAATCGCAATTCAAGTAGGCACCAATTTTATATTGACATGCCCCAATTATTATCGCATCAAAATTCAGCTCTATTCCAAAGATCAGTGCTGCTGTTCCGCCCTTGCTCGAACCCACAGCTATTTTTTTATTATATTGTCCTCTATCAGTGATTCTCTTAATGAGTGCTTCTACCGCTTCAATTCCCCAATAATCGCCATTATTACCAAGGTAATAGCTACCACCGGTCGGAATCTTAACCATATCATCACATATGTAGAGAAGATTTACCCCCCCCCGATTCCAAAGGGTTCTAACATAATTATAACCAGGCATCGTTCCCTTTAGAGGAAACGCAGAAAACACAACACAAAGCTTATCGCTCTTGCAATCCTTAAAGAGGTACTTTACAGTATGTCCCTTGAATGTAAAATGCTTCTCATTTATGAAGTAAAAAAGCTTCCACAGATAGGCTTTAATCTTTTTCATTCTCATTTGCATCATTCACTTTCATATCACTCTTCTTTACAATCCCCCACGACCACTTCTCTGCGTAAAAACGAAGCACTTCGTTAGGGCGAATACAGTTAAGTGTCTGACAAAGCGTAACATGAAGAGGATCGTATTTACCGGCAGGATGGGGTGCTCTTGGAATGTTCGTCAAATGTGATAGATCATAATATGAGGTGTTTTCACTATCATAATATGGCAGAATACGAATCAGTGTTTCATAACCTTCATCAAATAGCTTTTTCGCCTTTTCCGACCCGCAAATACGACTATAATCAGATAGACCAACCAAGCAAAACATAAATCCATTTATTGTCATCGTGGGTTTGGTTGGCGTAGGGTATTCCTCATAAAAAACAAGTCCGTTCCAGAAACGTCGCACTCCACCTTGTTCAACCGGAACTTCCAGCGGCTCAAGAGCCTTTTCTGCCGCGTCTTTATATGCTACATTTCCTGTATACTTGTACATTCGTGCAAGGAAACCAACTGCTTCACCCTGAGCCATTCCACAAATCCAAGGAGAACGAATTGTTTCTTCTACTCGAGGATGATAGTAATCATATTCGTAAAGCCAACCACCGTTCTCCGCCTGATGCTTTACCAACCAGTCTGCAACCCTAAGCGCATTATCAAGGTGCTCTTTTGTATTTGTGTGAAGAAAATACCCATATTCACACAGTCCAAACTGAACGACTGGAACAGCAGACACAATGTTTCTTCCATCGGGCGTGTGCAATGGCACCCCCTCCGAATCAAAATGCTGCTCACTCAACCATCTTTTATAGTATTTAGGCGGCTTATCCCACATCGTGACAAACGTTCCATCTGCTTGATAGTCAGCCACAAGATACATATTCATATTATTTGTAACCGAATATCGAGTTTTCAAGAATTCCATATACAGCTTGGGGGAAATCTGATTCAGACACAATTTGAATGTATCCTTAAATTTCTTTGTAAACATTTACCGTCTCCTACATCATCTCGCGGTAAAAGCTATCGTAGTTCGCTTTTGCTGCAAAATTATTTTCCCAAAACTTGCGTACCATTTTTCTGTCTGCGCAGTAAGTTGCCGAATCCTTTTTTATGTAGTCACGAATGTGCGCCGTCAAATCCTCTGGTGAAAAATCCGCCGAAATCAGCCTTCCGGTGTCCGTGTTGACAATTTCTCTGGTTCCGCCCACATCTGTTGCGATTACCGGTATTCCAAATGAAATTGCCTCCATAATCGAAACCGGCAAACCTTCTGATGAACTTGTATTCACAAAGAGGTTCACCGCATTTTGACAATAATAAGCCATCACATCATCATGCTGAGTCGTCCCCATAAGGGAAACTCTAATATTGCCAGGTAGTTCGGCAATCGACTCCTCCACTTTCTTCCTGCAAGAGCCATCACCAAAGTGAACCCAATGAATCTTCTTGTCTTTGATATTCTTCAGTGCTTCGGCAAGCAGCTCCACTCGCTTGACAGGCTCGATTCTTGCGCAGCTGACTATTACAAACTCTTTTTCTCTGTTGTCCCCAGGTGTCCATCCGTAATCCTGTGTTCCAAGATAACTAACGCAAAACTTATCTGCATACTGCGGATTCTTGCTTTTCAGATAGATTTGACCATCCTGACTGCATACAAAAACTGACGTTATCGTCCTGAGGGTCGCATTTCTTGAGGGCACTATGCCATAAGCCGACATACCATCCCATACATCAACCCTGTGTGCTCTGGAGTATGCCTTTACGTTGTACCCTTTTTGAAGAAGCGCTGCCGCATAAGCCCCCTCCAAGAGCCAATACGAATAAAAGGTCACACTCTTATTCCTTAACTCATTTACATATCTTTTCTTGAGTTTTGAATAGAGCTCCAGAGATCGGGCATAGAATCCTAAAATTTGGAGAAACCTTTGCCACGTTACATCATCCCGCTTTTTAATTTCCGCCCAAAAATCTTTATTCATCAGACCTCGAACGGCATATGCAATCTTATTCAGCCTGGTTTGCGCAACTCGGCAATCATTTATGACAGCGATCTCTTTTGGAATAGTTCTTGCTTCATCAGTTTCTCTAAACATAAACGGGACGATTTCCAGCTTAACGTCCCCTGGCAGTGCCTCGAGTTCCGCTGAAATAAAGTTTTCTCCTGTTCCATAAGGAAAGCCGGTAGTCAAAAGAACAATCTTTTTTTGCTTCATTTCTTGTATACCCTTTTTCTTGACATTCTGGTCATCTGATCTTTGTACAACATCCAGACACCCATAATCACTAAAATGTGCGTAGCAGAAGCAAACTCTCCGACAAAATCATCAAATCCGGATCGGGGAATAAAGAAAACCGACAGAACAAAAATCAAGAGCAAGACATTTTTCCATAGGCTGCTGTACCCATATCCGTTGATTTTGTTCAGAATATTTGCCAATACAATATTAAAGAGGAAAGACCCAACATAACCAAATGCCAGATATGTTTCTGCGACATAGGAAGAACCACATCCATTACCTCTTAAATACGATTCGCTATTGATAATGTAATACAAAGATTGATCCAGCGACGTGCCGTTCAATGCTCGTTCCACTGTATTGACCAAATATACATGTTTCCCAGTGAAAAGACTGCTAATGGGATTTGCTGCCAGAAACGTGTAGGTATCATCAAAGAGGTATAAGAAATGTGGTTGTGTCAATTTATCCGCATATTCATATGCGTATCCAAGTACGTTGATGGTTGTGCCTTGTGATTCAAAAAAATCAAGAAGAACATCCGAGAACGTGGTAAACTGAAAAGAACCACCGACTCTATATGTCCCAATAAATGTAAGTAAGATAATCAGAATCGGTATAGACACTAACGTAATAGTTATTTCCTTTCTTCCAAGCCATTCAGCAGCCCCCAGTTGATATCTGGTATTGATTCTGTCCCGAATAATGAAATAAACAAGCACAAACATCAGACCGAGAATAAAATCACAGCGTGAGCCATAAATCATCTTGATTGCACTTATTGCCAGATATTCAACAATAAAGCCCAGTGCCTCTTTTTTTCTTGGCATGGTGGCAAGATAAACGCAAAATAGCAGGGTATACTCATATGATGCACGCAATACCAATGTGGGAAGGCTGGATGAGAACGAAACACGCATCGCTCCACCAAAACCAACCTGATAAAATGCCGCACGCTCGAGAACAACCATCAACTGTGCCATACCGGTCAACACAGCCAGCGGAGCAGCCACCTTTCGGAGCGCTTCCATCTTATCCGCATTAAAATAATATTGATTTTCATCGCTTTGTTTTCTGGCAAAGCTAAGATTTATATAGTTTCCTACGATTAATCCTGCAAGTGAAACAATGATAAGCACATAGATATGTGTCATCGTTTCAGTTCGAAATGGCATATAGATTTCGCCATAACTTATCCATCTCACCATTGTTCTTGATAAGAGGAACAGAAAAAATGTAAAAAGGAAGAAAATATATATAATATTCCAATCCTTCTTGGAAAAAGCTCCCAGCATTGCGGCTGTCCACATAAGGAAGGCCGAAACACTCAAGCTGCCAATACTGGAGTGTACCAGACCGCTAACACAACAAAAAAGTGAGAAAATCAATATAACAATATGCATAAATGCAACTGGCATTTTTCGTTTTTGTATCACCTGATTGCACGCCCCCTTTCCTTATTTATTCATATTCATCGTTTTTTCAAGATAGAAATCTTGTAGCCACTGTGCTGTTTGCTTAATATCGTATCCTGCATTTCTCACTGCTTCCGTCATATCTACTCTCTCAAAGTCCGAGCAAACATTCAGAATTTTTCGTGCCCATTCCTCTGCTGGAAGATCCAAAGAGAGAAATGTTACATTGCCTGTAATATCTGTTTCAGGGGTTACTGTATCCGATGCTACCATTGGGAGCCCCGCAGCCTGCGCTTCAATGCCAACCAGCGGAAGTCCTTCAAACAGCGAAGGAAGAAGGAACAAGTCAAACGACTTTAACAATGTGGGCACATCACTTCTTGCACCCAGAAATTCCACACAATCTTCCAAGCCGAGGCGAGATACTTTTTTCTTCATTTCTTCCTCAAGCTCTCCCTGCCCCACAAGGATTAAGACCGTTTGCTTGTTCAGTTTTTGAATTTCTGCAAATATATCAATTAAAAATGTGTGATTCTTCTGCTTTTTAAACCGTGCAACATTTCCAATCACGATTTTGCCGGCATGACCCATTTCTGATTTTAGTCTGTCGTGTTCTTCCTTATCGTAATGGTATTTTTCAACATCGGCACCATTGTGGATTACCTTAACTCGTCCGGCTTCCACCACTTCAGGAGAATAGATCCACTTTGCCGCTTCTTCTGAACATGCAAAATAGTCTGTGGCTAACTTTTCGAGATTACGCTGCAATATATTTGTTACAAAGCCCGACAGTCCAGGAGTAGCCTCTGTTTGGTGGCTATGTGCAATACAATATTTTACATTTCCATATTTTTTCGCTATCGGCATATAAATCGCCGCTGTGTTGGTCATATGTCCATGAACAATCTCAATTTCAGGGTGTTCGAAAAAGAATCGCTTTAATGCTCTTTTATATTCAAAATATCTCCAATAATAGGTATGCGTTTTATCGCGGAGCACGGGCATTCGATAGATCTTTCCGCCCATTCGCTTTATCTCATCCGCATATTCACCCTCTGTAGGATTATGAATTAAAAAATCAAACTGTACCTTCGATCTATCGATATTCCGATAAATATTCATAATCAGTGTTTCAATTCCACCGATTCCCATGTTACCAACAACATGCAATACATGTACGGGCTCATTTTTAGTCTCTTTTAGCATTTTTTCAACCTTTATCTTTCCCTTAGAAATTTCCTGAAACCATAAATAAAAAAGGCGAACCACGGTCCTGGATCACTCCACGAAAACAGCTGATCTACAGTATTCCTGCGGTCAAACCACGATGGCTTTGTTTTAAACCGATTTGGTGATTTGATAAACCACATCCAATCAATCTGTGAACGCCGTACTCGGATTCCTGTTTTATACTGCTGCATCGGCGTCACCTCGTCAGCATACAGGTCTTCCATTATTTGCTGTGCAGTATTGATTCCAGACAGAAAGCCCAGCTTTGCACAGGCAATCGGTCTAAGGTTTACCTCAAGCACTTTGGGCGTATCATCCCGTGCATCAATTATCATATCGACGCCTACAGGGCCATGCAGTCCCATTTTCTTTACCAGCTGTGTGGAAATATCGTGGATATCCTTGCGGTCAATCGTTTCGTTCAGCACGCCAGAGCCGCCATCAATGGGATAGAATCGGTAACTCGCATAGGTAAATGCGCTTTTCGTGTTTTCCTCTTTATCAACAAACAAATTATCTGCAACATTTAAGCCTTCCTGAGGGATATATTCCTGTACAACCATCTCGGACACGTCAATATCAAACTTCTCAACACAGGCTGCAAGCTCTTCCTTAGTTCCAATCTTGTGAAATCCATGTGAACCAAAACCGTGGCTCGGCTTCAGGATAATTGGGAATTTGATATTAGAAGCAAGGATATCGTCTACGGATTTAGCGCCATAAATAGTCATCGGACAGGGCAAACCATTTTCCATGCAGACCTTCATGACATTATTTTTATCCTGAGCATAATCAAACACATCCTGATCATTAACTATCAGGTGTGCATAGGTGCTCAATTCCTTTTTATGGTGAGACAGAATAGTAGCTGAATACTCAGTAAACGGGATGACTACATCGTATTCACCAGACTTAACCAGCTTCAGAATCCATTCTTCCGTTCCTTTCAAGTCACGGACATTCGACACACCGAGAATCTTATGCTTAGGGTGCTTCGATGCATAACAAGTATCAAAACGGTCATCACACAGCACCGTGGTGTCACAGCCAAGACCGTTGAAGGCTTTTGTATATTCCAAGCACTGGCTCGTCAAACCATCCAATAAGAGGATTTTCTTCCCCGCAAATCTACTGTCCATTCCCGTATCTCCTCAAATATTTATCATCACCAGTTCCCGGGGATTACCCAATCTTGGAAACCGGGTCGTATTTGAAACGCCCGCGCTGATAATGTGCTTTCCAAATTTTCCTTTGACCTTTGGAACCATCAGTCCAATCCTTGGCACGTACACACCAACATTACCAATGCGCCATTGCCCTCCATGGTAATGCCCAGATAAAACCAAGTCGAAGGTGTCCGTTTTTCTATCCTTAATCTTGTATTTATAATGCTCTGGATGATGGCACAGAAGAATTTTTGTTCCTTCTTTTCGTGCGTACTCCTCCAACCAATCCAAATCATAGCGAGTGGACAGTCCACCGATGCGCAGCTTCTTACCTTTAATAGTTACCTGCACATCGGCATTATCCAAAACTGTAATATTGCGGTCTACGAAGAATCTCTCATCTTCAGCGGTAAAATACCATTCATGGTTTCCAACCGACATGAACACTGGGGCCAGCTTACTGATGTCTCGAAGGAAAGCCAAACCGAGGTCTTCCTCTTCTTCAGCTTCAATACCCTTATGCTCGACCAGACGATCCAGCACTCGCATCAAACTGACCATTTGGCTTTTCATCTCTGGCAGGAACTGCCATTGTTCCATTGATAGAAAGTCCCACTCGCTCTCCCCTTCCTCGTGGCGTTCCAATGTATCACCCGAGAGGAGAATCGCATCGGGGCCCTCTTTTTGGAGCAGCATCAGCAGATCATCGTATGGCATACTGTGCAGATCCGTAACGAGTGCTAACCTCAGACCAAGCCCTATGTTCAGCTCATAATTCGTAACATGAATGGAATCCATTATTTCCTCATTCTTCGGTAGGATAGATTTTCAGCAGTTCCTCAAAAGTCACAAACTCGTAGCCACTCTTTTTGAGCATCTCAATTACCTTCTTGAAACGCCAAACCATATGACGGCGGCCAATATGTGTACGAAGATACCGGTCGAAACTGATACCATCCACCTTCGGCATAGGTTTCGGGGACAAATCAATCGGATGGATGTACATCACATAGGGCTTACCAGAGTCCAAATACTTCTGGGTCATATGCTTCATAAAGAACCACGGCAGCATCCGAATATACCCGCCGCCAAGGAGCATATTCATATCGCCAATTTTCTCGGTGCTGACCTCAAATTCAGTAAAGCCATTGTTCTGGTGAATGCAGGGCACAGTTTCCTTAAAGCCCTTCAAATTCAACACACCGTACTTAGCGCTCTTCTGCGGTTTCAGCTTGCTGGAGTCGTACTTAAAACCACACTCTCGCACAATGTCGAGCCGTTCATCGTCAATGCCAAAGCTCGGTGCACGGTAACCGTGGACTTCGTGACCGAGGATACCTTCTACTTTCTGCTTTGCCTCCAGCAACTGGCTGCGGAATTCGTCCGGAGTCATCGTTACAGGGCGAAGATGCTGGCAATTGTGAACTGCGATATCATGGCCTTCTTTGTCCATCTCACGGAGCTTATCTGCGAGCTTATCCGCAATCTCACCAACAACAAAGAACGAACCGTGGATATCGTCCTTTTTCATAATATCCAGTGCCACATCCAAACCGTCCAGAAGCGAAATAGAACGATCCACATTTGCCTCCGGGAAGTATGTATGGTACCAGTCTTCTACATCCATCGTGATAATTGCGTATTTTTTCATTTGATAAACTCCTCTGTTACTACCACTAAAACGGCCCAGACTCAATCTCAAAGAGTCTGAGCCGTTTATTCCTTATAAAGCTCTACTAATCGTCCTCAGCAGTGTAAGCCACACTACCGCTATGTCTTGTACCGTTACAATGAACGTTGATACGCTACAGTAGCTCCCCTACTTATGACAGATTACCCTGTACTATTGAACATCTCTGCGACCATGTGGTTATCGCCATCTTGCTACGGTAGCCGCTGTCTTAGCCCTGATGATACTATCACACGTTACGGTAACCCTTTCTTTTATTCCGGGTTCCACTCATCCATGCCACGGTAGCTCCCTTGCTTATGCCAGATTACCCCACACGAATGAGTATCTCAATGAACATGAGATTCTCACATCCGCCTTGTTATCTCCAAGACCGGGATGAAATCGCAGATGATGTTATCATCTCTCAGCCCCGAAACCGCTATGTGAAAGTCACCGTAATCTCGGTACACCCCCTCACTGTGCAATCAGACATAAACCCACGAGCTACCGTCGCATCCATAAAAGTGCTTTTTCGGTGCATAAAAGCTTCAATTCACACTCGTTTTGCCCTCTCTCACGCTTGGATTCTCGGCATTTTGCACTGTTATAAGCCGTATTTCTGCTTGACGCTACTGTAAGAGCCGCATTTATGCCTGACTCCACTCCGGAATTTCTTCCCATTTTTAGCATCTCAAAATGTACAAAAGCGTCGGTATTTAGTAGTTTTCTCCACTCATAGCCGTGGTTTGACCCTCGGAAATTCCCTCGGTACTTTCAGGCATAAACAGGATTTTCACTGTTGCAAACATGATTTTCAAATCTTCGACAATACTCGGATGAGCTATGTACATTAAATCCATAGTCAGTTTGTCGTAAGGAGTAGTATTGTACTTGCCATAAACCTGTGCATACCCGGTCAATCCTGCCTTGGCCTGCAGGCGCAGGGAGAATTCCGGCATTTCCTCACAGTACTGAGCTGCAATCTCAGGGCGCTCCGGACGGGGGCCGACGATGCTCAAGTCACCCTTCAAGATATTTATAAGCTGCGGCAATTCATCAACGCGGCAAGCACGAATGACTTTGCCAACGGGCGTGATACGGTCATCGTTTTCGCCGCTGGAAAGACGGGCGACGCCGTCCTTTTCAGCATCGACCCGCATGCTTCTGAATTTGAGAATACCGAATTCTTTGCCATCCTTCGTTAAACGAATTTGCTTGTAAAATACTGGACCGTGATCCGTTGCTTTGATGGCAATAGCCGTCACAAGGAAGATCGGACTCAGAATCACAAGCGCAATAGCAGAAATGACAATATCCAGCAGTCGTTTTACAAGCAGATACTCCGGCTGAGGATTATACCGGCCAACACGAAGCATCGGCAAGTGGAACATATGCATGTGATGTGCACCGGACATGATGGTGTCACCGATGCGCGGGACAACAAATACGGTAATGTTGTTTTCTACACAGTATTTCAGAATAATATTCCGATCATGGCTGTGGATGCCGCTCAAAAACACTGTGTTGATGCCGTCCAGCATGGAAAGATTCTCGATGCACTCCCCCGCCGTAGCTGTGGAGACCACTTTGTACTTGGCATCAAGACCGTACTTACCAATCAGCCGCTCCATACCGCGTCTGGTATCATAAATAACAGCTGTGGCTTGCGGCGGGAAGGTTTTAAAGTAGGCGTGGTGAGCGTTATAAGCCCAAATTGAGGCCATAATAACCTGACCCACAAGAGCTGCCACGCCAGGAAGAATGTTGGGCAGGTGCTTGGACAAAAGCCAAATCACGACATACATGATAAAATCGCTGACCGCAGCCGCCAAAAATTGCTCGTAGATAATTTCGGAGATACTCTGCATCGACATCAGAAAGGCGTCATAAACGCGTCCAAAGATGATGAACAGCACAAAGAACAGTGCCACGACCAGGTAATCGCCCATTGCATAGTACGGCGATGCAACGCGCTTAGCATAGTATAGATACCAGCACATTGCAAATGGTATCGTCACAAGCACAGCATCTAACAGCTTTATCATCCGCAAAATCAAGTCATGCCTAAATCTTGTCATGTTCTTACTCCTCGTTCTTCTTTGCACATATTATTTTCAATACTGCAATTGAAATCAGGGAAAGCAGTTTTGAGCAGCAAAAGGCATTCCCACAAATTACTCATGGAAAATCCTTAGCACAATTCAGCAGTCTACCAACGCAATATTTTGCCAATATATGCATTGACATAATAACACACAATTCGACATTTATCAACAAATCGGATTCACTTTAATTATACAAGTACACAAATTCAGCACATTTTACAAATACACCCTTGTTCATAAGGTGAATGAGGCTAAAAATCGATAGATTGTATATGTAGCAGTCAATTTGTACATGATTTAAATTTTGATTAAAACGCAACTGATTCAAATAAAAACGGATTGCTACGCTTGCAGCAATCCGTTTTCATTTGAATCAATATTAACTACTAACGCTCAGATCATCACCTGCGTCCGAACTTCTTCCGCTTCTTTGACGGGTGGTTTTCCTTGTTCAATTCACGCTGATATGCATCTTCAGAACTGAAACCAAAGATTCCTTCTGAGACCCGTTCAACCAGTGCCGTAAACATCTCGTAATCGCGCAAGTAGTTATTCCTTGCCTTGTCATCCATTACCTTAAAAAACCTCGCCATCAAACTCATGTATGCGTTATAGTCGCCATTCTGCGCAGCCTTGAGCAGGCATTCAAACCGCCTTGCAGATGGAGTCCACAGTTCTTCCCTTTTCATCTCAAACCAGCTTCTTTCTCAATTCTCTTGCAATTTTTCTTCGTGCCTTAGAAATCGTGTTGGGTCTAACCTTAAGCTTCCTCGCCACAACCTCTATAGGATAATCCAAATAAGTACGAATAATCATTAGCTCTCTGGGTGAGAGCCTTTCCAATTCCTGCTTCAATGATACCAGAAGCTCTACTCGAGTGAATTCATCTTCCGCACGAACATCAATGACATCAGCCACATCATCAATATTGATAATAATCGGCTGATTTGCATTACCAGCAAGTCGCCTTTTCCCCTTGTTCCTATATCCAAGGAGACGTTTCTCTGACCTGTATTTAATTTCCTCTTTGTCTAACAAATCAAGGATATGGCTGTTGAACGAATTACTAAGCCAGTTCTTTTCTATCGTCTGGTTAAGCTGATTATAATTAGCCCATAAACGAAGTGTGCGCCAAAGTTCATACATTTCTAATTCAGTCATTTTGACCTCCTATAGCGATTTGAATTTTTTTCGGTCAAATCACACCTAGGAGGTCCCCTGCTTCGAGCGCAACTAAGCAGTTTCACCACAAAATCACCTATCCCCTCAGTTACAATGGATTGCGTCGCTTAGGTGATTTGGGAATCGTATATATAAATTTCACAATTCCCGCATGTGGTTTATAAAGAAGGCCACCAGAGAAGCCAAAAAAGACTTCTTAGGTGGCCATCATACTGACTGTATTTAATTTACTATCCGCATCCAGTTGAATGATTAGTATCATACTACATTTATCCGTATTAGTTATAATACAACCTTCAAACAAACCATTTCAACGTGTTCTCACTCTTTTTCTGTCGAACTTTGTTAAAATTCCAATAGAATTATATTCCAGTACTTATTTCAGAATTTTATTCCCGCACTCATTTTATTGTAAGCAATCAATAATCCCCCGTGAAGGCAAAAAATAAGAGCACCTCGAAACTGAGATGCTCAAAAAATCAAGACAGATGGCAATATTCAGGGAGCGCCGTAGACCAAGGCAATAGCGGCAGGAGTTGCTCACGAGTTGGCTCGCTTCCGGGTTTGGGAAGCTCCTGCAAAAGGAACAGAAGGTATCCAAAGTGATCCAGCTTGTTGCGTTTAGCTGTTTCAATCATGCTGAAGCACTGGGCACTGGCATCTGCGCCTTTGGCTGTGTCGCAGAATAAGAAATTCCTTCTAGCCATAACAAACGGCTTAACGGTTTGCTCCGCCACATTGTTCGTAAGTTCCAGTCTTCCATCCAGCAGAACAGCCTCCAACTGTTTTCTCTGGTGTAGCAAGTATGTTTGTGCCTTTTGCAGATTCGAATCTTTTTCAGAAGAAAAACTGGAAAGGAAGTTCCAATAGGCATCCATAACGGGTTTCATTTCAGCCATACGGTGTTTTTGACGTTCGTCAGGTGACATATCTCTCCAGCAAGCTTCTAATGCGAAAATCTTTTCAACATATGCGAAAGCCTTTTCGGATCGGCTCCCTTCAACAGGTTTCTTGCCCTCAAAGCAATCTACCCATTTGCGTCTTGCATGGGCCCAGCATCCGACTCTAGTCACAGATTCGACAACGTTGTACGTCGAATAGCCGTCGGTCTGCAGGTAGCCAGAGAAGCCCTTAAGCATTCTGACAGAGTGACCTATTATGTTATCCGTTTGTTTCCAATACATAGATTGGGGCTTTATCCTTTGTCTGCTGAGCCAAATCTGCTTCGTCTTCGATAATTGCAATCTGCAGCATACCCGAAACCTCCCCATAGGATTTGCATTCTTTCTTTTCTGTCATCATTCTACCAAGTGCGACAAACAATGTCAAAAAGATTTTCTAGAGCACTTATGCAGTTTTTCAGTCAAAGCAAAAGGAGCGTCCGCCAAAGCAGACGCTCCTCTTTGTGTTTCTTGTGCTTTTTGTAAGCTTGCAGCTTACTTGCCGCTGCCGTTCAGGCGCGGGATGGTCTCAGTCTTCGTTTCATTGCAAACCGTGCAGGTGTAGGTCTTGACGCCTTCTTTTTCAGCCGTGGGCTCAGTAGTCACAACACCGTTATCCCAAGTGTGGCCTTTCTTGGGCGTGAAATCGAAAGTGCTGCTCACATCACCGCAGACTTTGCAGTATATTTCGGTGCGACCCTCTTCCTTACAAGTGGGCTCGATAACACGCTTCGCGGCACGATGACCGGTGGAGTGTACAATGTTGTCCTTGTAAGAGAAGCTGTCGTCCTCATTGCACTTATGCATCGTGTAGCCGTCTTCGGTGCAAGTCGGCGGAACAACGGTAACGGTGAATGTGTACTTGGTGGGCAGGACCTTTTCAGTCTTGGTCGCATTACAGTTCTTGCAATACAGGGTCTTTTCACCGTACTCGTCATAAGTAGGCGGGGTAGTGATGACACCCTCGTCCCAGATGTGACCAGTACCGCCGTAGTCGTAGGTCATGGTATGGGAAGCGTCGCGCTTGCAGTGCATCCGCATGGTGCCCTTCTCGGTGCAGGTGGCCTTTTTCAGGCATTCGGTGTGCTCGGTGTCCCAATCATGGTAGCCGATAGCGGGCACAGGCATCAACACTCTTTCGTTGCACCCCTCGTAGCTGCAGTACATCCAACGCTTGCCTTCAGTTTCGCAATAAGGTCCCTCGATGATTTCGCCAAGGCGCGTGTAATCGTGGTTATGCACCTTGGGGATGTCTTCGGTCTTTGTTGCTTGGCATACCTTGCAGGTGAAGGTCTTGATGCCGCTCTCAGTAGCGGTCGGCTCCTTCGTTACAACGCCTTCATTCCACTGATGCTTGCCGGTGGCAGGAAGGTCACTCATATGCTGCTTATCGTTGCAGCGCTCACAGACATTGTCTACGCTGCCAGGAGTGCCGCAGGTAGCGGGAGTAGTGACTTCCTTATACTGATGGCCCAGCGCAGCAACAGGCGTATCCTGATAGGTCTTTGCGGGATTCTCATTGCAGGTATGCAGCGTGTAACCGTCCTCTGTGCATGTAGGAGCGACCACAGTATCCGTGAAGGTATAGCCCAAAGCAGGAATTACTTCTTTATGCACATGGGTCTTGTCATTCTGGCAGATGTAGGTGCGCTCGCCATCTTCTTCGTAAGTTGCTTCCTTGGTAACAACACCATCGTCCCAAGCATGTCCCGTCGCAGGAACAACTTCCGTATAGGTATGGGTTGCATCGTTCAGGCAGGTGAAGGTCTTGACGCCGTCCTCAGTGCAGGTAGGAGCCTTGGTGACAGTGCCATCATCCCACTTGTGTCCCAGAGCCGCGATTTCTTCGGTCTTGGTCTCTGTGCAGCCGGTATTCTGGCATTTGAAGGTTTTTACGCCAACAGCCTCGCAGGTAGCAGGTACGGTGACAGTACCATCATCCCACTTATGGCCCAGAGCCGGGATTTCCTCGGTCTTAGTCTCATTGCAGCCATTACGGGTGCAGGTATAGGTCTTAACACCAGCTGTCGTACAGGTCGCTGCTGTCGTAACTGTACCGGTATCCCAGGCATGCCCCAGTGCATTCGTATAATCGCGTTTTTCGGTCAGAGCGGAATCCTGGTCGCAGATGTAAACGGTATAACCCTTCTCTGTGCAGGTAGGCGCTACCGTATTGCCCTTATGCCAGGTCTTTTCGACTACCGGGATATCTTCCGTGTATGTAGCACCGCAGGAAGTGCAGGTAAAGGTCTTCGTACCCTTCTCGTAGATGGTAGCAGGCTTTGTGACCTTACCGGCATCGTAGGCGTGCGGCAGCTTTGCCTTGTAATCGCCCTTGTAGGTCAGGCCGGGGACTTCATTGCACTCATAGATGGTATAACCCTCAGCGGTGCAGGTCGGAGCAACAACGCTCTTGATATGATATGTCTTGTCGAGAGACGGGATTTCCTCGGTGCGCGTCTCATCGCATTCCTTGCACTTGAAGGTCTTGATACCGGTCTCGGTATAAGTAGCAGCCTTCGTGACTGTACCGCCATCCCAGCTGTGTCCCTTTGCCGGAACAAAGCGGTCATTGTAGTTCATGCCGCCCCACTCATGGCAGATATGCTCATCGTAGCCTTGCGTGGTGCAGGTCGCCTCATGACGGCGAACCGTGAAGGTGTATTTTACCTGAGGCTTTACGGTAGGAGCTGGAGTAGCTGCCGGAGCAGGTGCCGGTGTTTTTGTCGCTGCCGGTTTGGTAGCCCCGCCGGAAGTCGAAGTGCCGGTACTCGGCTTCTCCGTCTTAGTCGGCTCGCTGGTGGTGTTGTCCTTCTTATCAGTGTTCTCAGCGGGCGTGGCGGTCGGTGCAGGCGTAGCCGTCGGTGCAGGTGTGGCAGTTACTTCCGGTGTTTCCGGAACCGCAGCCTGACTTTGGCTCGTGGTCACATCCGAACTCGTCGTATCGTTGGTGTTTTTTCTTTTCTTGCAGCCGTTCAAAGAAACCGCAACCGTAGCAGCTAAAGCTACAGCAACGATTCTTTTCGCTGTACTAACTCTCCTTTTCATAATAGACCTCCTTCCCTTTAGGGGATAGTTTCTTAACTATATTATATCAAAGAAAACATCGCGTTTACATTTATTTTTATAGATTTTACAACTCCTCTATCAAGTTCTACCGTTTGCATAAATGCAACATCCTGTAACTGTGCATAGTATCCAGTACATATGGCTAACTCTCAACCTTCACCACAAACTGTTGATTTTCGCCATTTGCTAAAAACTTCCGTCATGTTGCATATTGACTCTTTTCATAGAAAAGAGTACGCTATTCTGAATCGAAGGAAGGGGTTGTCATGGAAGTCAGTTTGTTGCTCATGCAGCAGATAGCTCAGCTGTTCATCATTCTCATAATGGGCTATGTAGTCGTTAAAGCAGGGCTGTTGAAAGCCTCAGACAGTAAGGTTTTATCCGTAGTTTTTGTTTATCTGGTTATGCCGTGCGTTGTTCTCAACGCATTTCAAATCGATGATACGCCGCAGATTCGCACAGGACTCTTGTACTCGATGGGCATAGCGGTCGGAATGCATGTCGTGTTTCTGGTCCTCAATGCCATCTTTAAGAAACCACTCAGATTGGATGTCGTGGAGCAGGTCAACATCATCTACAGCAATGCGGCTGCGCTCGTCATCCCTCTGGTTCAGGCTTTGCTCGGCGAGGAATATGTCGTGTATTCCTGCGCTTTCGTCATTGTTCAGCTGATTCTTCTCTGGACGCACGCAAGTGCCTGCCTGCAAGAAGGCGCAAAACTCGAATGGAAGAAGATTCTGACCAATGTCAACCTGATTGCGATTGTCGTCGGTGCGCTCTTGTACCTTCTACATATCTCGCTGCCCTCGCCTATTGTGAGTACGCTCAGCAGCGTAGGTGCTATGATAGGACCTATGGGGATGCTGCTGGCCGGTATGGCGATTGCGGAAGTACCGTTAAAGAAAGTCTTCTGCACACCGCGCAACTATCTTCCCGTTGCACTTCGTCTGATTGTAGTTCCTATCATTGTTCTGCTGCTACTTCGCGTGTTCCACGCATCTGACTGGATTACAGATGGTAAAGCAATTTTAATGACAGTCTATCTATCGGCTATTACGCCGTCTTGTGCGACAGTCACCTCAATGGCGCAACTCTACAATCGTGATGCGGCGCACTCAAGTGCATTGTATGTTCTGAGTACGCTGCTTTCCATCATGACGATGCCTCTGATGATTGGACTGTTCGATATGCTGGTGTGATATACCTTTTATAAGTACAGATTAAGAAAGAGAAAAGCGCCCACCTTTCACGGTGAGCGCTTTTTCATTTTGTGGAGTATTACTGGATACCCAGAGTGACTTTCAAATTGTCATTGAAAGAATCTGCCATGACGTGAACATTTCTATACTGGCCGGTGTATCTCTTACATTGCTCGTGGGTAATGATGGGTGTGTCATATACGATATGGTCTATACGAACATCCACGGTCAATTTGTTGTTGCAGTATTCAGCGGGACGATTTTCGAGAATATACGGACCATAAATGACCGTGCCGTAGGCATACACACCACTCTCATGCGCGGGGTCCTGTTTGCCGACATGCAGAATTACGATGTCCCCAAGCTGCATATCACGAGTGGCAAGAAAACACTCTACATGGCCGGAGCCTTTTACATTATCGAACAGGTTCCACTGACGGAGATTCACGGGTTCTAAATAGATGCGCATACTGTAGTTTCTTCAGGTGCAGAATATGGCACTAGCGTGTCATTGTGTGCTAAATCGTCAAAAAAGTTTACAAGGTCGTCTGGAGTTGGTTCTAGCAATGCAATATTAATACATTTTGCTTTCTTACGATTGTATCCTCCTGTTTACTATTCCACAGTCTTTTTTCACACTCTTGTAGACAAGGTCCGACAGGTACCGTGTACGGTATAGCAGCCGCTGCCTGCGGGCAGGAAGAAGCTGTCGCCTTTCTTGACGGCCACGGTTTCGCCGCCACAGATCAGCTCACCCTCGCCATCTGTGATGAGCAGCGAGACAAAGCTCTTCTCGTCCGCTGTGCCCTCAAACGCGCCGTTCCTGGCATCCACGGTGAAATACTCACACTGGGCCAGATGGCTGCTAAAGTCATGCTTGACGGGCAGAGTGCGCAGGGTCACGTCCAACGCCTTCTCCACGTGCAGGGCGCGGGGCTTGCCGTCCGCCCCCACGCGGCCGTAATCGTACACACGGTAGGTCACGTTGGAGTTTTGCTGGACTTCCGCAATCACAATGCCCTTACAGATGCTTAGCGAAGCAAATCAAACACATATTTCATTTAAAACAAAATCATTTAATCTGTTCAATAATAAACATTCCCTGGAACCACTGCACCATTTGCTCACTACAAAAATATTTATATTTTTCCCGTCCCATTCCCATACTTCGACGGTATCCATTGTAATTGAGGAGATATACTTCCTCTCACGACAACTGAATAGCGTCCTCTGCCGTACCGCTTTTGGGGAAGCAGCGCGATAATCCGAATTTGTCCGGGGAGCGTGCCAAGAAAGCGTGACAACATGCTGCAAGGCCGGCCCAAAGGCTGCCTTGCAGGGCACAGCGCCGGGAAGGGTTGCCTGTCTGGAATTTGCAGGGGAAGAAAAACGCAAAACCAATATAGCAGCAGATTATGCCGTGAAGGCGCTCGCTTTCACGGCATTGCTGTGCCGCCATATTGGTTCCATTCGTACATTTTTGAAATCGTAACGATTGTAGTATACTGGTTTTGCGGGCGAGAAAACGCCGCGTCCCTACAGTCGAACCTTGGAGGTGCAGTCTTATGCCACAATGCTTTGGGAGGCCCTTCTCATGACAGCCAGCTTGCGCGTAAAAAACGACAAATACTATGTCGTGCTCACGCATACGACAGATGGCAAAAAAAATCAGACCTGGGTTTCCACAGGTCTGTCAGTAACAGGAAACGAGGGCAAAGCCAGGCAGCTCATGCTTGATATGCTCGGCGAAAAGCCTGAGCAGGTTACCACTCACGATATTCTATTCAGTGACGCCGTGCGCCGCTGGCTGGAGGACGTCCGGCATCGCGTGGACGAGGTCACCTACCAAGGCTACGAGGTTCAGGCCCGAGCGCACATCCTCCCCTACTTCGATGACCTGCAAATCCGGCTGTGCGATGTTGACGGCGAGACGCTGCAGACGTACATCAACGTAAAGGCCAAATTCTGGCGTTCTAATGGCCACGGCGGCCTCTCCGCGGTTAGCTTGCGTCAGCACAAGAACGTGCTCATCAGACACTCAAATTGGCGCAGAGGGACGGTCTGATCCAGACAAATCCCGCCGATCTGGTCGTCATGCCGCACGTAGCACAGTTTACCGGTACGTTCTACACGGAAGCACAGATGCGCGATCTGTTGACCGCCGTCAAAAACGAGCGCCTCTACCCTATCATCTATGTCACCGCGCTGTACGGCCTGCGCCGCAGCGAGGTGCTTGGTCTGAAATGGGACAGCATCAACTTTGCGATGCAAACGCTGACCATACGGCGCACCGTAGCACGGGTCACGAAGGTCGTGGAGAAGAACAAGACGAAGAACGCATCCAGCTTCCGCAGCTTTCCCCTGACAGACGATGCGGTTAGACTGTTCAAAATCCTGCTTCAACAGGAGCAATACTACCGCAATCATTTCGGCAAGGACTACATAGACAACGGCTATGTGTTCACCTGGGAGGACGGGCACCCCTACTCCCCTGACTATGTGAGTCATACCTTCCACAAGCTGTTGAAGAAGTACGACCTGCCCCATATCCGGTTCCACGACCTGCGCCACACCTGCGCCAGCATGCTGCTGTCGGAGGGCTACGGCCTGAAAGACATCCAAGAGTGGTTAGGCCACTCGGACATCAAGATGACCGCGAACATCTACGGCCATCTGGACATACGCCGCA
>OBJO01000312.1_pt1 | contig 22369 bp, 27 predicted proteins | sample 1481741 | NCBI WGS metagenome assembly OBJO01 (sample SAMN06140803, study PRJEB22556) | human gut metagenome | host: Homo sapiens | place: China: Beijing | collected 2014 | reverse complement strand
CGACAAGGTCGACATGGACGGCAAAGAATTCAAACGAATCGAAGCCATCATCACATCCATGACGGCCCAGGAACGGTCGAGTGCCAATCCGAAAATGCTCATCAAGGACAGCCGCAAGCGCCGTATCGCCAAGGGCAGCGGCACGCGCGTCCAGGATGTCAACCGCCTCATCAAGCAGTTCGCAGAAATGCAGAAGATGATGAAGCAGGCCAAGAAAGCACAGAAGAATAAACGACGGGGTTTCATGCCGCGTCTGCCTTTTTAAATGGATTTCCCTTTTTTGTGGAAATAAGATACTATATCAAGGAGGTGATTTTCAATGATTAAAATTCGTTTGGCTCGTTTAGGTGCTAAAAAGAAACCGATCTACCGCGTCGTCGTCGCTGATTCCCGCGATGCTCGTAACAACGGTCGCCCGGTTGCTACGTTGGGCATGTACGATCCGTCCAAAGACATGGACAATCGTCTGACCGTCGATGCTGAAGCAGCTGTAGCATGGCTCGGCAAAGGCGCACAGCCGACAGATACGATCCGTTCTATCTTCAAAAAAGCTGGCATCATGGCTCAGTTTGAAGCATCCAAAAAGTAAGTGAGGCTGGATACTATGGAAGAATTGATTGCATGTATCGCCCGGTCCCTCGTCAAGAACCCGGATGCGGTTACAGTTACCAAGATTCAAAAAAAAGGCCTCGAAGTCTATCAGCTTCATGTCGCACCCGAAGATATGGGTAAAGTCATTGGCAAACAGGGTAAAATTGCGAAAGCATTGCGCCTTGTTGTCAAGGCTGCGGCAGTGAAGGCTAACAAGAAAGTATCAGTGGATATCGTATAGGAGGAACCATGGATCAGATTACATTGCGCGTTCCTGTCGCTGTCAAAGCAAAGGTTACGCAGGCCCTCAAGGATCGTATCCTCAAAGGTGCTGACCAGGCCCTGAGTGACATCGATCGGGAAATGCAGAACCTGGAATTCCAGGCCAAACGCATGATGACCGAACAAGCTAAAATCGATGCACAAGGGTTGATTTCCTTGCGTGCTAAAGTAGAAGAACAGAAACAGCGTCTCGCCACAGCTAAGGCTAAGGCACAGCACGACAGAGAAGAAGCTGAACAGTTGACAATCGGTTCCGAAATCAGACAAGGCACGCTTGAACAGACTGTCGTTGTCAATGTCAGCGATGATTTAGAAAAATTGATGGGAACGGAAATCCTGCTTGAAGACGGCAAGATCGTTTCTATCCGCCAATAGAATACGATGGCTGAATTAGATCTTTTCACAATCGGTCAAATCGTTGCCCCGCACGGCGTGCGGGGTGATGTTCGTATTTATCCCGATACGGATTTTCCGAAACGATTCCTGAAAATGAAATACGGCTACATTGACGGCAAGAAATATGAAGTAGAATCCGCACGTCTTCATAAGCGGGTCGTCCTCATGAAATTTGTCGGCGTCGATGATCGCAATGCGGCGGAACTGTTGGTCAAAAAAGACCTGCAAGTGCCGCGCGAAGATTTAGTGCCCCTGCAGAAAGGCCAGCACTACATCTACGACATCCTCGGCTCGGCCGTATACGACCTTCAGGGCCATGAACTGGGAAAACTTACAGACGTACTGCGCACGGGCAGCAACGACGTCTATGTCGTCACTGCCGATGACGGCAAGGAAACACTCCTGGCCGCCATTCCCGATGTCATCAAGTCCATTGATGAAAGTGCCAAGAAGATCGTCGTCGATCCGCCGGAGTGGGTGGACGAATGAGAATCGACATCATCTCACTCTTTCCGGAGCTCATCGAAACGTTCTTCCAACACAGCATCATCGGGCGGGCACGGGCAGCCGGCCTGTTGGATCTGGATGTGACCAATCCCCGTAATTTCACGTACGACCGTCATCACATGGTCGATGATACCATCTATGGCGGCGGCTGCGGCATGCTCATGAAGGCAGCGCCCCTCTATGCCGCTGTCGAAGCCGTGCGGCGTCAGGTGCCGCGGCGGCGCATCATCTTCATGGGGCCCGCAGGGCAGACCTTTACGCAGGCCAAGGCACGCGAGCTGGCGACATACGACCAGCTTATTTTATTATGCGGCCATTACGAAGGCGTCGATTACCGCGTCGAACAGGATTTGGCCGATGAGACCATTTCCGTCGGCGACTACGTCCTCACTGGCGGTGAACTGCCGGCTATGACCGTTACCGATGCCGTAGCCCGCATGATTCCCGGAGTCCTCGGCGCAGCTGCCGGGGCCGCTGACGATTCTTTCTATTCGTCGCTCCTGGAGTATCCGCAGTACACCAAGCCTGCCGTCTTTCGCGGCATGGCCGTACCGGAGGTTCTGCGGAACGGCGACCACGCCAAGATCGATGCCTGGCGTCGGGAAGCGTCGCTGGCGCGGACTTTGGAATTACGGCCGGACCTTTTGCAGCATTGCGATTTGTCGCCAGCTGACCAAAAGATACTGGCTAAACTGAAAGGGGCGAAAAAATGATGAAATCCCCTTTGTATGTCGGATTGGTTCATTATCCCATATATGATAAGAACTTCAACGTCATTGCCACGGCCATTACCAACTACGATCTGCACGACATTTCGCGGTCGGCCAAGACCTATGGCGTCAAGAAATATTTCATCATCCACCATATTCCGGGGCAGCTCGATATGGTGCATAAAATCATGGATTTCTGGGAAAGCCCGGTGGGCCGCAACTATAACGGCTACCGCACCCAGGCTTTCGATATCGTAGACATCCGCCCGTCCATCGAAGCGGCTGTCGAAGCCGTCACCGCCGCAGAAGGGAAGCGCCCTTACGTCGTCACGACGGACGCGCGGACCTATGCCAACACCATTTCCTATAAGGAGTTGCGGCAGAAGCGGGAAGAAGACGATACGCCGATCCTCCTGCTCTTTGGCACGGGCTACGGGATGACGAAAGAAACGATGGAAAAATTTGATTTCATCCTGGAACCGATTTACGGGGCCGGGGAATATAATCACTTATCTGTCCGTTCGGCAGCAGCTATCATCTTAGATCGCCTGGCCGGCGAAGATTGGTGGAAATAAAGGGAGGCATTTGAATGTCTGGACATTCTAAATGGGCGAATATTAAACGTAAAAAAGGGAAAAACGACGCAATCCGCGGTAAAATCACGACCAAAATCGGCCGTGAAATCACGATTGCTGTCCGCATGGGCGGTCCGGACCCGGTCGGCAACATGCGTCTGAAGCTGGCCCTTCAGAAAGCAAAGGAAAATAATATCCCGAAAGATAACATCAAACGGGCTATCCAGAAAGGCGCTGGCGCTACAGAAGGCCAGAACTACGAAGAAATCGTATACGAAGGCTACGGCCCGGCAGGCGTTGCCGTTACGGTCAACGTCCTCACGGATAACCGCAACCGCGCAGCTGCTGCTGTCCGCCACGAATTCTCCAAATCCGGCGGCAACCTCGGCGCTACGGGCTGTGTCAGCTGGATGTTCCACAACACGGGCATCTTCGTCGTCAACCGCGACCAGGCCGATGAAGACCAGATCATGGAAGTCGCTCTCGATGCCGGTGCTGATGACGTAAAAGTTTCCGACGAAGACTACGAAATCGTCACGACGCCGGAAGCCTTCGATGCTGTCGAAAAAGCCCTGGCTGACAACAACATCGAAACGGAACACGCATCGATCACCATGGTTCCGGAAAACACGATTAAACTCACGGGAGAAGACGCTGAAAAAATGGAACGCTTCGTAGACGCCCTCGACGAACTCGACGACGTCCAGGACGTATACCACAACGCAGAACTTCCGGAAGAGGAAGAATAAGAGTGGTTAGTGGCTAGTTGTCAGTGGTTAGTAAATGGCTTTAAATTTAGAACCATTCACTACAAACTGCAAGCTGCAAACCAAAAAAGGCGCTGTCGCAAAGACAGCGCTTTTTTACTAGCCACTAGCCACGAACCACTAGCCCCTAACCCCTAACCCCTAGTCCCTAACCCCAAAATTTCTAAACCGTTGTAATAACAACCGATTGTCCTATTTATCCATGGTATACTACGTTCAGAAGTTGAGAGAACCTCACTTAGAGATAAGATATAATTCATCCACTTACTTAGGAGGTAGGTACTATGTTGAAATCTGTTTTGAATAAATTCGCAATGAATGAAAAAGTTACGTCTGATATGATCATGGGCGATATTATCCGCCTTCATCCGGAAGTCGTCGATACCCTCATTTCTCAGGGGATGCACTGCCTGGGCTGCCCGTCGTCGCAGCAGGAAAGCCTGGCCAATGCTTGCTTTGTCCACGGCCTGGACCCGGAAATCGTCACCAAAGCCGTCAACGTTGCCATTGAAGCGAACAAACAGTAAGAGGAGGACATATCATGAGCGCATTTTTAGGACCCATCCATTTTTGGTTATATAATAAAATCCAGTTCCAGGAAAGCCTGATCGACGAACTCATCCGCTACGCATCCAGCCAGGGCTGGTCCGATAGCGATTTGGCCGACAAATACGGCAGCAAAGACCGCCGCAAACTCGATGAAGTCATCGACGAATCGAACATCCACGGCTGGCTCCAGTCGCGTATCCACGATGCCGAAGGCCGTTATGCCGCCTTGGTACTCGACGTCGCCGGCAATCAGGAAGACCGCCTGACGGCACTGAAACAGGCCGCTTATGACTTCGGTGCCAGCCAGCATCTCAATGCCGCTACGGCCCCGGAAGCCTTCCACCGCCTGGACGACCTGCTCCTGGACGGGATGCCCTGCGACCAGGTCAACCGCGTCCGCGAAAGCGATGACAGCCGCATCGCCTGGGACCGGACGATGGACCTGCACAGCGAATTCTGGCAGGGTCACGGCGACCGCTACTACGCCCTGCGCCAGGCCTTGGTCGACGGTCTGTTGTCGGCTACGGATTACGCCTTCACCAGTCCGGCCGAAGGCCAGTATGAAATCGTCAAGAAATCTGCCTAAAAGAAAGAGAGGGAGCCTTATGTATTGCACGGAAGTCATGGTTAAACAACATGCCAATATTTCACGGATGCTGAAAGTCATCAAAGAATCGTGTTGCGCTATTCTGGAAGGGGCTGAAATCGACCAGCAGGAATTTGCCGAAATCCTCGATTTCATCCGCCGTTATGCCGATGGCCACCATCACCGCAGGGAAGAACTCGTCCTCTTCCCTGAAATGGTCGACCACCTGGAAGAAGTTGCCTCCATCATCATCAAGCACGGCATGCTCGTCGAACACGACCTCATCCGTGCCCATGTCCGGGCCCTCGACGAAGCCCTCAAACTCTACGCCCAGGAACCGAAGACGGAATATAAACTCCAGGTCCTGACCGAATCCATGGCCTATGCCAACCGCCTGCAGCAGCACGTAGAAAAAGAAAACAACGTCGTCTACCCCTTAGCCGACCGCGGCCTGTCCGACGATATCAAAGCCAAAATCGACCAGACCGTAAAAGACATGGAACAAGAAGAAGGCCCAGAATTCGTAAAAGGCTACATGGAACTCCTGGACCGCCTGGAAAAGAAATATAAAATCGCGTAAGGCCGCCTATGGGCCGCCCGCAGGCCGCCTCATGGTGGTATTACGACCGTGTACCACTGGTCATAAATTCCGGCTGTAGCCAGGAGTCACGGCGGGACGCCTGTTAGGCGTCCCCTACGGTATCGCATACAGGCGATGGAGACGAACGCGGCTACAAATTACAAAAAATACACGGCCAACGGCCTTGTGTGTAGGGGCCGGCCCAAGCCTTTTTGGCCCGTCAGGTGCCGACCGACAGAAGGCGCAGGACGGTTGCCAAAACGGACAGCTGTGGCTGGGCGGCCCGCTGTGAGATTTGGGCATAACCTATTCGGGATGATAGCAGGCTTTTTCAAACCACGAGTCATTCGTTATGCTAAAAGGCTGTACACAGGATTCACGACGGCCCGGCTCTCCTCATAGGAGAGCTGTCAGCGAAGCTGACTGAGAGGTTGCTTTTTTTATATAGCTTGTAGTACGGAGTTTGTAGTTTGTAGAAGCTGGCTTAACATTTTTACCCGTTGCTAGCTACTAGCCACTAACCACTAAAAAAAACTTGTCGCGCGGCGACAAGTTTTTTTTATGCTAAGACACATTCTGTCCTCTTATTGATGTATAATAATATGTCCAAGGAGGCGATAGGAATGAAACAGATTGACGTAGTACAAGCACAGCAAGATATCCAGTTCATCTATAACTGCTATAAGAAATTTGACCTTGACGTGGACGAATGTCGGGCGGTCCTTAAAGAACGCGACTGCTGCGAACATCGCGACAGTGACGGTCATCTGCTCTTTGAGGATGCCAGCTCCCTGACGATGTTAGATAGCGCCAAGAATTGTCATGATACGTATATCTGCAAAAAATGCCATACTGTTTTTTCGCTGAAAATTGACCCGGATACGCACGAATACAGCTACAATGAAGTCTTGAGATATAACAGCCTGGATGACCTTCTCAAGCCGGATTTCATAGCACACCTCGAAAAATCCAATCATATTTTGGACAGGATGCAGCAGTTCACGCCCAAAGATGTCACCTTTTTCCACAACAACCTTAAAATCCAGGCCGAACTGCTCCAGCGTGAAATCCGTCGACAAACGGCTATCTTAGAGAAATTGGATTACATCACCCTGGACCTGCCTTATTACGATGACTTTTCAGCCAAACACATCCGCAGCATTCTCTTTCCCCTGTACAAGCAGATGACATTCAGGACCTTTTGGGTACTGAACTTTTCTGTGCCCATCTTTAGCAACCTCGATTATTATGACCGTACGGTCAATCTCCTCGACGACATCCCGGGCCTCAATATGGACGAAGCGCTCACGCTTATCGACGACTGCTTCAAAAAGGCTGGCACGACCTTGCAGGAAAGCCGGCGCCGTTACGCCTGGGAGCCCGTCTGCCATCACCGCGATGAACGGGGGAACCTGCTGATCCATAATCTGCCGAATATGGTACAGACCGTTGAATGTGAACGCTGCCATGCCGTCTTTGCCCTGAATTTCAACGAACAACTGGGAAAATACATCCATGGCTACCTCTTGGACGACTGCCACTTCTACGACTTCGAACGGACTGGCGTCGCCGAAAAAGCAGAAGCCGTCCTGGAAAAAGACAGACTTTCCAACGTCCATTCGCTGACGGACTATTACCGCATGCGCGAAGAGTTGAAAGAACAGTACCAGGCCGTCACGGAAGATAAGATGGCCTGTTGGGAACTGGTGGGACGCCTGAATACATGCCTCTTAGAAATCGATGGCCTGAATATCTTCACGCGCCATCAAGTCGAAGACAGCGTGTTGTATGCCCAAAAAGAAATGATTGACCGCTACCTCTGGCAACATGGACTTCAAAAACAGCTCAAAGCCCGGCTGAAAGAATTCGGTACCCTTCCGTCCCTGAAGTATCCCTGGTATAATAAGGAGAACACGATGACAGAAGATAAAGAGAAAGGAAAGATACTGCATGGCACGTTTTTATCCGACCATCGATGACGATTTTCATGGCAGCGATGGCGAAATCCAGGTCTATCAGGCCTTACAACAATTAAGTGACGGATATGTCGTCTTCCATTCCTTCCGCTGGCTCGGCGAACCGGGCCAATACCGGAGTGAAGGGGAAGGCGATTTTATCATTTTCCACCCGACTAAGGGCATCTTGTCCATCGAAGTCAAATCCGGCGGCATCGGCTATGAAGAAGGCAGCTGGATCCAAATCAACCGCAGGAATAATAGCAAAAAACGCATCAATCCCTTAGGGCAAGCAGCGGAAACGCAGTACCGTATCCAGCGGATTCTGCGCCAGCATTTCCCCTATGACTGTCCCATGATTGGCCGAGCGGCCTGGTTCACGTCGGTCGCCATGGATTCGAAACTGCGTCTGCCAGCCGAAGCCGTTCCGGAAATCATCCTGGACCAGCTGAGTTTAGCACATCCGGAAGAAGCCCTGGACAAGGTTTATGCCTATTGGAAAGACCACCTGGGCCGGTCCTTTACACCGTTGAAGCCGCCGGAATTCAAAGCCCTCATCCAGACACTCATGCCGTCTTTCCGCATTGCCGAAACGATTTCCAGCAGCAGCCGGGAAACGAAGACGTCCTACGTCCAGCTGACGAACCAGCAATTCTCTATACTCCGGTTCTTGCAGGAACAGCGGACGGCGGCCATTTACGGCCCGGCCGGCACGGGCAAAACTATGCTGGCTGTAGAAAAAGCGCGGATGCTGGCCAGTCAGGGGAAAAAGGTCCTCTATCTGTGTTTCAACGAATTCCTCCTGCAGTACCTGCGCCGCCATTATCACGACCCGCAGATTACCTTCCATAATGTACGCACTTTGGCCGAAGAAATCCTCCAAGACGATACCTTACCCCTCAATAAAGTCGTTGCCGTCTTTGAACAGTACTTTGAAAGCGAATTCAACGATGATGACTGGGCGTATCCCAACATCGTCGTCGACGAAGGCCAGGACCTGAGCGACTCTATCCTGGAACATCTGAGCTTCCTGGCCGAATTACAGGACGGCTGTTTCTACATCTTTTACGACCGCAATCAGTACATCATGAGCCGCAAGACGACGGGCTGGATCGATAAGAATGCCGAATGTCGCCTGGTCCTCTATAAGAATTGCCGCAATACCGCTGAAATCGCCACGTCCATCGGCAAGTTGATGCACATGAAAGACAGTTATGTCAACACCATCCAGGGCATGACGCCGAAAGCCGTCTTTTATGGGAACGAAAAAGAACTGCAGAAACAGGCAGACCGCTTCGTTAAGGACATGTGCCAGCAAGGCGTCGCCCTGAAAGACATGGTCATCCTCACGGCCCACTCCGTCGGCCATAGCGGCTTCAAAGGCTGCCGGACCCTCAACGGGATTCCCGTCACGACGGAACCGGAAGACGGCAAAATCCTCTTCACGTCGGTACGGAAATTCAAGGGCCTCGAAGCCACCGTGGCCCAATATTGGCTGGGTCAGATGGATAAAGAAGGCATCGGCGTCTCGAAAGATTGCGAAAAAGGCGAAAAACTGATACACCTGGCCGCCATCAACGGTTATGCACCCCATGGGAAATAAGTGAGCGCAGGTCGCCGGTCGCCTCGGACTCAGATGCGGCTTCGCCGCGACAAACTCAAACTGACAACGGCGCTTCGGGAAACCCTCAGCGCGTAGCGGGCCGCCCGCCGCTACCATCCGTCCAAGTAACTGTCCTGCATCTGATGGGTCAGAAAGGCTCTGGGCCGGCCCCTACGGATGCGGCTTCGCCGCAACAAACTCATAAATAAACGCAGTTCGCCGGCCGCAGATGGCAAGTTGCCACGGTCTTGCGGACCGCAAAAACACACGGCCAACGGCCTTGTGCGTAGGGGCTGTCCCGATGAGGGCAGCCCGCTGTGAGATTCAGGGGCAGCTTATTCAGAATGATGGTAAGCTTTTACGAGCCACAAATCCCGAAGAACGAGCTACGGCTCATTCCTCGGACTCAGATGCGGCTTCGCCGCGACAAACTCAAACTGACAACGACGCTTCGGGAAACCCTCAGCGCGTAGCGGGCCGCCCGCCGCTACCATCCGTCCGGGTAACCATCCTGCACCTGAAAGATCAGAATGGTTTGGGACGGCCCCTACGGATGCGGCTTCGCCGCAACAAACTCATAAATAAACGCAGTTCGCCGGCCGCAGATGGCAGTCCGTCGCGGTCTTGCAGACCGCAAAAAAATCACGGCCAACGGCCTTGTGCGTAGGGGCTGTCCCAAGTCTTTTTGGCCCATCAGGTGCCGACCGTCGGGAGGTGCAGGACGGCTGCCAAAACGGACAGCTATGGCTGGGCGTCCCGCTTATGAGATTCGACCATAGCCTATTCAAGCATAATAGCAGGCTTTTACGAGCCACGAGCTATGGCCATTGCCACAAGTCGAGGATTACTCGAGGCAATGTATTCAATTTGAATCTGTTGCCGCGAAGCGGCATCTGACTCCAAGGCGGCCTGCGACCGGCGACCTGCGGTCTGCGGGGACGTCAGGCCCCAAACTCGATGAACGGCCTTTCACCCGGCCGTCAGGCCCTAATCTACATTAACGCTTCCTTAAGTTTTCGGAAATTCGATTAAAAAACGATTAGAATTTCTATTTGGCCCTGTTTTGTGGTGTATGATGGAATCATGAGCCGCTCTATTGCGGAGCGGGAACGATTATTATACAATAAAAGTGAATCTGGAGGTGTAAAACATCATGTCCGATTCGGCACAACAGGCCAAAGCGCAGAAAAAAGCGTATGACGAGGCGTGCAAGCGAGTCCTTTCAGAGCGGAGCATCATGGCCCATATCCTGAAGGCCTGCACGGAAGAATTCAAGGATTGTAGTTTGCAAGATATTGCCCAACGTTATATCCAAGGCGAACCGAGTATCAGCCGCATTGCCGTGGAACCGGAAGCTATTTCACCGCGTATCGAAAGCGAGCAGACGGAAGACAAATCCGGAGCGGAAGGAACGGTTTATTACGATATCCGGTTTCATGCCGTAGCCCCTGTGTATGGAAAGCTGATTCAGCTTATCATTAATCTGGAAGCGCAGAACGATTTCAATCCGGGTTATCCGCTGCTAAAGCGGGCCGTTTACTATTGCGGCCGCATGATTTCCAGTCAGTATGGCACGGTTTTTGTGAAATCCCATTACGAAAAAATCCAGAAGGTCTATTCCATCTGGATCTGTACGATGCCAACGAGAAAATGGGAGTACAATATTTCCAGTTACCAACTGACAGAAAAACATCTAATCGGCTATACGCAGGCCGAACGGAGTCATTACGATTTAATCAATATTGTCTTGGTCTGTCTGGGAAGCAAGAGCCATAAACAGCTAAAAGGCATCCTACGATTGCTGAATATGCTACTCTTGGACAACATCAGTTCCCAAGAAAAGCAGGAATTATTGTCGAAAGAGTTTAATGTAACAATGACACCGCACTTGGAGAAAGGAGTGGCAGCCATGTGTAACTTGAGTGAAGGTATTGAACGACGTGGGGAAAAACGCGGACGTAAACTAGGTGAAGAAGTAGGTGAAAAACGTGGTTGGAATTTAGGGAAGCAAGACGATGTACTGGAAATGCTGAAAGATGGCGTACCTTTTGAAAAGATTGCTCAGTATACTAAGTTATCCTTAGAAGCTATTGCTGACATTGCAAAGCAGAATAAATTGATTTAATTTTTAGAAGACTTTTTAAGGAATATGGAATTTAGCAGATAGTGAACAAGGACTGCCATATGAGGTTTTTTACCGTCATCGGCAGTCCTTTTGAAATAAATAGCAGTTTGCGTAGGCGAGGAAGGAAAACTGAAAGAAATTTTTATTCAGATACTTTTAATCGGCTTTCGCTGGCAAATTTTATAATATAGTCTTTCGGTATTTTTCTTATGCTTCCTAGTATTTGCATGATTTGTTCTATTTTTAAGTTGCCTTTTAAACATCGATATAGAATATCTTCATAAATTTCTATTAATTCTGCCATCGAACGATAGATATATCTCTCGGTTTGTTCTCCTTTTAGGCCCTTTTCATCAGCCTCTTTTTTGAGTTCATCCAGTTCACCGTTATCAACCATCTGACAAATCAGCATTTCCCGGCTCGCTGGTTCTCTATCATCATTTGGCAGTTTGCCTTCACGGATTTCCTTTAAGCAGAGTCGGACAAAATTGTAATTGATGGTAAAGACGATATGGTCCGTATCTGGCCGATTTTTTTTATTGGGTGTATACCAGTCACAGGTTTCCATTCTCTCTGTTTCCGGAGCCCTGGGGTTCATATAAATATTCGTAATTTTTTGATAGTTTTCATCGCAATCGACGACAATCCAGTCATCAAAATAATTGAATATGTTTTTGTAGTGTTCATATAATTCGTATAATGGATCGTCTGAGTCTAAGATCGCTTTTTTTACTTTTTCAACGTTCACACTAAGGTCTGACAGATAGGCACGGAAAGCAGAATCTGTATCAAGATATTCATTGAAAATAAATTCCCCGATTTTCTGCTCTACTGTTGAGAGATAGGCAAATTCAAATGCATCGTCATCCAAGTTGTTACGTATAAGGAATAAGGGAATCTTGACGCGGAAGGGACCTGGGATGACATAATACCACTCCCCATCAAGCTCACGGAAATATCCATAATCAATAAAAGCAATTTTACTGAACATCCATCTTTCGCTGGCATCCCGATTCATAGAATAATCTGCTGGAACGGTGCTCCAACCATAACCATGGAAATGTTCACTTCCTGGAATCCCCAAATTCCTCAATTCGCCCAGCTCAAATAACCTTTCTACGTCTTCATCATCCTGGTACGTTAAAGCTAAGTAGCCAACACTTCTAAAATATCCGCCATTCCGCTCCAGCCATATTCAATGCTCTTATCGGGCAGTCGGCGGGCAATGATAGATATATCACCCATATGTTTCTACCTCCTCGTTTTAGATAGTCTTTTCAGCTCCATAATCTGTCTTATAGTTTTTCAGGATTGGAATGAATGTCATCGGTAATATTCATTCCATCATCTTTGCTTATTTTTATTATACAGGATTGTCTCAAAACAATAAATAGGCTAAAATTTTGCAATAATAAACGTTCGCAGGATTCAGATAGTTGTTCACAATACACTGCTATTGCGGCCAGCGACCGGCGGAGGTGTCGACTCTCAACTCGATGAACGATTTCCTGGTTGTACAAAAAAATCAAAATTTGGTACAATGAGGTCAAAAGGAGGTGTGGCTGATGGATGAAGAGATAATGCAGGATGTAAAGGAACAGCTGGCAGGGGCACTAGACTACGATCAAGCAGCGAAAGGCGTTTTGTCGCAAAAAAAGGTGCTGGCTTATATCTTGAAACGGACGGTCCCTGAATTTGAATCGGCCAGCCTCGACGATATTGCCAATATCTACATCGAAGGGACGCCGGAAGTCAGTACGGTTCCGGTCTCTAAGGACAAAACGAACGCGGTCCGGCACGCTTTGGAGCGACAGGATACACCGAAAATCAAAGGGGCGCAGAATGAAGATAACAGCATAACCGAAGGCAGCATCGTCTTTGATATCTTGTTCCGGGCGAAGGCGCCAGAAACGAATGAGCTTATTACGCTGATTATCAATGTAGAAGCACAAAAACGATTGAACCCGAAAAAGAAAACGGGAGATACCTATCCTCTATTAAAAAGAGCTGTCTATTATGCCAGCCGATTGATTTCTTCGCAAAAAGGGACCGAATTCATCAATAGCGACTACGATAAAATAAAGAAGGTTTATACCATTTGGATTTGCATGGAAGCCCCGCAAGGGAAAAGTGCTATCAACCGCTATCAGCTGAAAGAACAGCATCTGCTGCACCGCTATAAAGAACCTTGTCAAAATTATGACCTCATGGGCATCATCTTTGTCTATCTGGGAAATAGCAAAGTCAAGGACCAGCTGATAAACTTGCTTGATTTGATGTTCAAATCGTCAAAGAATGCCAGTGAAAAGATTACGACTCTGCATAATGATTTTGGGATTGATTTGACACAAGAAGGAGAGGGGGATTTGGCAGTCATGTGCAACTTAGGAGAAGGAATATACGAAGATGGCCTGATGAAAGGCAAGCAAGAAGGATGGGAAAAAGGCAGAAAAGAAGGTAGAGAAGAAGGTAGAAAAGAAGGTAAATTGGAATTCGCTCTCGAACTGTTGAAAGATGGAATGTCCTTGGAAAAAGTGGCAAAGTATAGCAAACTATCGTTATCTATGATTAAAGAACTTGCTAAACAGAATAAATTGATTTAGGAGCAACCAAAAAAGAGGCTGTCGCATTAAGACAGTCTCTTTTTAAGTTTTAAGTTTGTAGTTTTTAGTTTGCAACAAATGATAAAAAATTTAAAACCAGCTTCTACAATCTACAAACTCCGTACTACAAACTATAAAGTAAAAGGGACCGCGCATGATGGTAAAAACCTTCACGCGCGGTCCCGCTAATTTCACAAAGGAAATTATTTGAGTTCTACTCTATCCATATTTCGTTAAAATGAGAATGGCTCCATTAAGCCATTTTTAATGTCCTATTTTCTTTAAATCTCCCCTTTTTTCGTAGTTTTTGAAAAAAATAGTATCATTTTAGTATCAAAGCCTGATGCTGTTTTGACCATTCCGGCAAAGGCAATCTACCTTCTAAATAGTACTTCAGTATATGCCCAGCTAAGTCTGCACTCGTTTCCGATTCATACCGGCGCCTGACCCATCCGAACTTTCCATATACTTACCACTACTTACCAAGCTTACCATGTCTTACTCCACCTGCCGACAGTTTCCGTCATCTTTCATAGTACCCCCGCCATTGCGATGGTTTAGCCGTTTTTCGCTAATGACCCCTGCAAAATTCTATACCTGAAATATCCGAACTTGCCATGTACTTACCAAACTTGCCATTTCTTGATTCATCCATGCAATTTACAGGGTATACGTAGGATAACTTCACCTTCTACCTGCTTCGGTTCCAATACATATCGTCAGATGATTGCGGTTGACATCGGCTGTTCTGGTGATAATGACTCCTTTGATGTAGAGACACAATGGTTCTGAGCAGAGAAGCCCTTTCCCTAATTTATAAATTGTACTTTTCAAAAAAAGTATTATTTCCAATAATAATACGCCATTTGTTATTAGTAGTAGAGATTCTTTCTAATGTAATAATATATTTTTGATTTTCCGCTTGAATATGTTCAAGTGGTTTCTCCCGGTTTTCATTTATATGCCAACCTTTTGAAACAAAATATTGCATAAAATTTTGTTTAACAAAAGCAGGAGAAATAGTACTATCTTTAGGTTCTAATGTTGCACAAACAGATTTAGCAATAATTGCTTTCTTATTCGTCAAAGATATATTACTGATATCAAAATTTTTGATAATCTCAATAGCATATAGCTCATGTTCTAAATCAATAATGTTGTTTTTAATTTCTTTTTCTTCAAAATAATTATAAATATTTCCACCTACAATCCACATGCTAAACGTAAGAATTATTATTAATATAAAAAAATTCAATACTTGTTTTTTTGTTTTTTCGCACTTTTTCTTAAAATTCTCCATATACATTCTCCAAGCACGATATGCAAATTCCCGCCTGTCGATGCCAGGGTACTGCCGACCTGTTTTTTCATTCTCCTGCATTAAGAACATTAACGTTAAATTATATCAATATATCCTGATACTCTTAACATTATATAACCTTTACGATAGGTATAGAATGATTAGTATTCCGAAATAAAGTGCAGCTATAATCCATATTGTTAAATTAACATAAATTTCTTTCATGGGCTTATGTTGAGCTCGCAAATAATTTCTTCTTCCACAAATCATTAGACCATACCAAATAAAGAAAAAAATAAGTGTAAAAATTGCTGAAAAAAAATAGTACACTTCAGCCGGCTTCATAATGATCACAAATATAAAATTAAGCAATGCTGCGGAAAATATAACACTAACGATAAAAAACGGCTTTTTAGGTGCATATTTTAATAATATCTTTTCCTTATCCGCCGGTCTTATTTGAAAAATAAATGATTTTAATATTTCAAACAAAAGCAAGCCTATCCCGATACAATATATAATGTCTTTAAAGCTCATTTAATTCACTTCCTTTTCCACCTTGAAGGAATTGGAGCTAAATAGTTCATATAAAATATAGAATTCCAAAAAAACTAGCTCCACTAATGAATACAGCTACATGGAAATAAATCTCTTTCATTTTTTGTCCAGTAGCTTTTAAATACCTTCGCCTTCCCAAAACACCTATAGCATACCAAAGAAATAACAAGCTCATCATACAAAAATAGGACCTGTCTTGATATTCTGTACTAGGTTTTATAAGTATTACATAAAACATGTTTAATAGAGAAAGGACGAATGCGATATTAATTAGAAAAAAAGCTTTTTTAGGCGTGTATTTCAGTACTATCTTGTCCTTAGTTGTTAATCGAACCTGCAAAATATACGCCTTGACAATGTAAGGAATCACTATCATCAAGCTAACTAAAAAGATGCTATCTCTCGAATCCATTTTGATTCACCTTGTTTCTTTCCTACCTTGTTTATTAGCCATCTACAACAAAAAACACACGTCCTACGGCCTTGTGCGTAGGGGACGCCCAGAGGGCGGCCCGCTGTGGGATTTGACCATAGCCCATCCAAGTATAATGACCGGCTTTTACGAGCTACTAGCCACAAACCACCTGTCATGTATCCGGCTATGTACAGAATTCACAAGCGGGACGCCTTAACAGGACGTCCCCTACGAAATCGCATATAGGCGATAAAAATAATACATTGCTTGCAGGCGGCCCGCTGTGATTTGCGGCAAAGTCGTTTTGGAGTCCGAACCAAAAAGGACCTGTGTACGTAATCGTACACAGGTCCGATAATTTCACAAGGGAAATTATTTGAGTTCGACAGTAGCGCCAGCTTCTTCGAGTTTAGCTTTGAGAGCTTCAGCGTCAGCTTTAGCAACGCCTTCTTTAACAGCTTTCGGAGCGCCGTCAACGAGAGCTTTAGCATCTTTCAAGCCGAGGCCCGTAACTTCACGGACAACTTTGATAACGCCGATTTTTTTGTCGCCAACGGACTGGAGAATGACGTCGAATTCGGATTTTTCTTCAGCAGCAGCACCGCCAGCAGCCGGAGCAGCAGCAACTGCAACCGGAGCAGCAGCGGAAACGCCGAATTTGTCTTCCATAGCTTTTACGAGTTCGGAAAGTTCGAGAACAGTCATATTTTCAATGGCTTCCATGATTTCTTCTTTAGTCATTTTGAAATACCTCCATAGTATCAATTTTTGAGTTTAATTTTTAAGTTATGTAAGCTAAATTAAGCAGTTTCCTGTTCTGCTTTTTTAGCGCGTACAGCGTCAAGCACATAAACCATGTTGCGGATATTGCCCTGGAGTACGTTGACAAGGCCAGAGATAGGAGCCTGCATGCTGCCAACCAATTTTGCGAGGAGTTCTTCGCGGCTCGGCAAGCTTGCCAGAGCGTCAACAGCTGCGACATCAATGACCTGACCGTCAGCGAGACCTGCTTTTACAGTCAGCGCTTCAGTCTTTGTTTCTTTGATGAATTCTTTGAGGATCTTAGCCGGAGCTACAGCGTCTTCCGTGGAATAAGCGAGAGCCGTCGGGCCTTCGAGAATTGCATCTAATGCGTTATAGCCGAGTTCGTCAGCGGCGATACGGGTCAACGTGTTTTTGATGACTTTGTATTCAACACCGCCTTCGCGGAACTTACGGCGAAGTTTCGTGACATCAGCTACGGTAAGGCCGGAGAAACCAACGAAAACAGCGCCCTGAGCGGACTGCAGTTTTTCTTTCATTTCTTCAACGACAGCAGCTTTTGCCGGAGAAACCGGATGATTTGCATATGTGGACATGAGTTCGATACACCTCCTTGAACTGGGATTTATATCGTCTTAGCAATCAAAAACGGCCTCATGGAAACCACGAGGCCGAACTAGTCAAAGTCAGATATCTGCTAGTTTCATAGCCTCAGATGGCGGACATACGTCCATTATACATACCTTCAGTCTACAGCTAAGAGAGATATTAATTTTCTTCTTTCTTTGCAGCACCTTTGATGCTGTACTGGTTGATGTGGATGCCAGGGCCCATCGTGGAGCTAACCGTGATGGACTTGATGTACTGGCCTTTTGCACCCGACGGTTTAACTTTGATGAGTGTATCAACCAAAGCAGTCAGGTTGTCAACCAATTTATCTGCGTCGAAAGATTTTTTACCGATAGAAGAATGAATGTTGCCGGCTTTATCCGTGCGGTATTCAACTTTACCAGCTTTACTTTCGCTAACAGCTTTTGTAACGTCCATCGTGACAGTACCAACCTTCGGGTTAGGCATGAGGCCTTTAGGACCGAGGATTTTACCGAGACGACCAACTTTACCCATCATGTTCGGAGTAGCGATTGCTACGTCGAAGTCGAGCCAGCCACCTTTGATCTTTTCTACGAGATCATCAGCACCGACATAGTCAGCGCCAGCAGCTAAAGCTTCTTTTTCTTTATCGCCCTGAGCAAATACGAGGACAGTCTTGGATTTACCAATGCCGTGGGGCAGTACCAAGGCGCCGCGGACCTGCTGGTCGGCGTATTTCGGATCTACGTTAAGGTTTACGGCCAATTCAACGGTTTCGTCGAATTTGGCAGTATCCATCTTTTTCAAGATGTCGATTGCTTCTGCAACATCATACTGTTTCTGTTTGTCGAACAGTTTTGCAGCTTCAGCATATTTCTTGCCTACTTTTGCCATGTTTCTTCCTCCTTATGTGGTTTAACGGGTTACCCCTTCCACGGGCAGAGCATCATCGAATTAGTCGACGATTTCGATACCCATGCTGCGAGCGGTGCCTTCAATCATTTTCATAGCAGCTTCAACGTCGTTAGCGTTGAGGTCCGGCATCTTAGTCGTTGCGATTTCGCGGACTTTGTCGCGGCCCAATTTAGCTACTTTTTTCTTGTTCGGTTCGCCCGAAGCTTTGTCCAAACCTGCTGCTTTCTTCAAGAGGACGGCAGCCGGCGGTGTTTTCGTAATGAAAGTGAAGGAACGGTCTTCATAGACTGTGATTTCGACAGGGATGATGAAGCCAGCCTGTTTAGCTGTGCGTTCGTTGAATTCCTTGACGAAAGCCATGATGTTGACACCAGCCTGGCCTAATGCAGGGCCAATCGGAGGCGCCGGAGTTGCTTTACCAGCTTCACACTGGAGTTTTACCATTCTTGCTACTTTTTTTGCCATGGTGAGTTACACCTCCTTACATTACAAGATGTGGTCAAACGAATCTTGCGATTCTCCCACTCGCGGCGAGTTGCCGCATTTAGAAGTATTTATTCCAGACCCTTCTCGATTTGAGAATAGTCGACTTCTACTGGAGTTTCTCGGCCAAACATATTGACGAGGCCTTTGACAGTCCCTTTTTCTTCATTGATTTCCGTTACGACGGCCATGCAATTTTCAAAAGGACCTTCGGTAATGCGCACTTCTTCGCCAACTTCGACAGAGATATGCGTTTTCGGTTCGCTTTCTATGCCCTGGGTCTTCAGAATCTTTTCGACTTCTTTCGGTTCCAGCGGGATAGGCTTGGTTGCCGAGCCGACAAAACCGGTGACACCCGGTGTATTGCGGACGACATACCAGGAACGGTCATTGACTTCCATTTCGATGAGAACGTAGCCAGGGAATACTTTCCGCTTGACAGTCCGTTTCTTACCGTCTTTGATGTCAATTTCATCTTCCATTGGAATGAGAATACGGTTAATGACGTTTTCTAACCCCATGGATTTGACCTTTTGTTCCAGCGTTTGCATTACTTTATTTTCATAACCGGAATACGTATGGATGACATACCATTTCATATCTGCTTCCATTTAAGCGCAAGCCTCCTATCCGACAACAAGCTGAAGTAACTTGAACAGCTGTGAAAATACACCATCAGCTACGCCAATGATTACCATTACGACGATGGTAGCGACAATGACCATAACCGTGTAGTTGATCAATTCCTTCTTCGTCGGCCAGATGACTTTTTTCATTTCTACCTTTACGCCAGATAAAAATGATTTGCCCGGGTTCTTTTTCTTGTTCTTATTCTTTTGTGCTGCTTTTTTAGCTGAAAGTGCCATATAACCTCTCACATCCAAATAAGATTAGCACAATCTTATTCAATCAATTATTTCGTTTCTTTGTGTAATGTTTCTTTTTTGCAGAACGGGCAGTATTTTTTCAGTTCCAAACGGTCCGGATTGTTCTTTTTGTTTTTGTTCGTCCGGTAGTTACGCTGTTTGCATTCTGTGCATGCCAAAGTGATAGCTGTACGCATTCCTTACACCTCTCTTAAAAATAGTCACAAGCCTAGTGTTACGTAAGACTGCCTTTATAATGTATCACAACAGTCCCCTCTAAGTCAAGGAAATTTTTCTGTAACTTAAAAAAGCCAGGCGTTGGTAAACGCCTAACTTTGATTATTTTAACATGTGACGACCGTCCTGTCAAGAGATTTTCCATAATTCCATAGCGGGCCGCCCAGCCACAGCTGTCCGTTCTGGCAACCGTCCTGCGCCTTCCGTAGGTCGGCACCTGACGGGCCAGAAAGGCGCGGGACGGCCCTACGCACAAGGCCGCTGGCCGTGTATTTTTTTGTGACTTATGGCCTGCGTCTATCGCGGCGCATCCGCATCTAAATCGTACAACGCCGCCAGGGCGTCCTGGTATGTTCCCAAGATGCGTCCTACCTATGCTTCTATGGCGTCGTGGCTGCCGTGGCGGTCGCGGAGCATGGCCAGCCATATGTCTTCGTCGACGAAGAGGTATTGTTCATAGGCCGCGGCGATGAGTTCCTTGGCGGAGCCCATGGCAGCCATGCCCTGTCCGTCCCGCTTCAGGGATTCGCGAAAAGCCATCAAGCCCAAATCAAAGGCTTCCTAGAAGATGTGGACGATGCCATGACAGACAAAGGGGTTCGTCAAGTCCGCTTCCCGAGCCTGCTGCAAAAGTTGTATATGTTCTTGGAAATTATCCTGCCAATCCATAGCTGCCTCCCCAAACATCAAACATCAAACATCAAACCCATTATAATGGATTTCCGGCAAAAAAAGAAGCAGCCCTGCTGTCAGGAGGAGACAGGGCTGCTTCACGATAAATGGCTTGGGAATTTAGCCAGAGATTTTCTGTTGTGCCAGATAGGTTTCTTCCAGGACCTGTTTGCCTGCAATGCCCGGCTGGGTCATTTCCTGCGGCGACAGGATGATGTCCATCTGTTCTTTCGTCAGATAGCCGTGTTCAAGGATGATTTCCCGGATCGGGCGGCCTGTGGCATAGGCTTCCTTAGCCAGCATGGACGACCGTTCATAGCCGATGTGCGGCAAGAGGGCCGTGACGATGCCGACGCTGTGGTCGACCCAGGACTGGCAGGCTTCTTTGTTGGCCTTGACGCCTTTGAGCAGGTATTTGACGAAGGCGTGGATAGCGTTGGTCAAATACTGCATGGAGTGGAAGAGGTTGAAGGCCATGACCGGTTCCATGACGTTCAATTCAAACTGGCCGTTTTCGACGCCCAGGCTGATGGCCATGTCGTTGCCGATGATCTGGTAGCACGTCTGGTCGAGAACTTCAGCCATGACAGGATTGACTTTGCCCGGCATGATGGAAGAACCGGGCTGACGGGCCGGCAGCTTCAATTCGTTGAGGCCGCAGCGCGGACCGGAAGCCATGAGGCGGAAGTCGTTGGCCATCTTGATGAGCATGAGCGCCGTAGCTTTCATATTGCCCGATACTTCAGCGAAGATATCCGTGTTATTGGTCATATCGATGAGGTTGCGGGCCGTGACGAAGATATCACCGGTCAGCATGGAAAGTTTCGTGGCGACGGCTTTGATGTAAGCCGGTTCGGCGTTGAGGCCCGTGCCGACAGCCGTGCCGCCCATGTTGATGACGTGGACGCCTTCGAGGGACCGGGAAATGCGTTTGCGGCCGCGGGCGACAGCCGAAGCATAGGCGCCCATTTCCTGGCCGAGCGTAATGGGAACGGCATCCTGCAAGTGGGTACGGCCCATCTTGATGACATCTTTGAATTCATCGGCTTTGACATCCAGTTCCGTTTCCAGTTCCTTCAGTGCTTCTGTCAGCTTCTTGCCTTTCATGCTCAGGCAGACTTTGATGCTCGTCGGGAAGACGTCGTTCGTCGACTGAGCCATGTTGGCGTGGTTGTTCGGCGAGATGATGTCGTAACGGCCTTTTTCTTTGCCTATGATTTCTAAGGCCCGGTTGCACAATACTTCGTTCATGTTCATGTTTACGGAAGTACCGGCACCGCCTTGGATCGGATCCACAGGGAACTGGTCCAGCCACTGGCCGTCGATGATTTCACTGGCTGCCTGTACCAGGGCATTGCCGATTTTCTTGTCGAGCCGTCCCGTTTCCATGTTGGCGAGAGCAGCTGCTTTTTTGACAATGGCCATGGCCTGGATAAAGTCCGGATCCAGATGTTCACCTGTAATATGGAAGTTTTCCATGGCTCGCATGGTCTGTACACCATAATAAACATTATCCGGTACATTCATTTCACCTAAAAAGTCATGTTCTGTTCTCATAATATCCTCCCCAATACCAATCTTGCAATAGATGCATTAAATATTTTGTATACAGTATTCAAGTAATAATTACAGCGTTTCCGCTGCAATTAAATTCATACCCCTCCGGCGTCCCCACGCCGTTACATAGTCGCCGCCACCCGTAAAACGGGTGGCTCGGCTGACGGCTATAAGCCTTTGTTGC
>OBJO01000310.1_pt1 | contig 22393 bp, 18 predicted proteins | sample 1481741 | NCBI WGS metagenome assembly OBJO01 (sample SAMN06140803, study PRJEB22556) | human gut metagenome | host: Homo sapiens | place: China: Beijing | collected 2014 | reverse complement strand
CATTACAATGGTTAGATGAGAACCTGGAAGAAGTATTACTGGTCATTGCACTTGCAGCCATGGCAGTGATCATGGGAATACAGGTCATTGCAAGATATATATTCGGAGCTTCACTTTCCTGGTCGGAAGAACTGACCCGGTATATATTTATCTGGGCGGGATTCCTGAGTGTGAGTTATTGTACGAAAAAATGTATTTCTATCAAGATCGAGCAGTTTGTGGCGATGTTCCCAAAGAGGGGAAAAGCCATTTTCAAAGGAGTGAATCATACATTTGAACTGATCTTATTTCTTTATCTGATCCCGTTTGCATGGAAATATCTGTTGTCTGCAATCGCAAATGGACAGACAAGCCCGGCAATGGGAATCCCGATGTACTATGTGCAGGCAGCACCGTTGGTGGGATTTATCCTGTCAGCGATCCGGGTATTCCAGAGATGGATCATTGAGTGGAAGAGAGTATTCAGGAAGGAAGGAGAATGATATGCCGGCAGTGGTTGTATTTTTGATTTTTGTGATCTGTCTGATCATTGCGATCCCGGTATCTATATCGCTGGGAATTGCATCCGTACTTCCGGGAGCGGTAGATCCGTCTTTTACGGCAAGCGGAACTTATGTCATCCGTTCTATGCTAGGAGGAATCGACAGTTTCCCTCTGCTTGCAGTTCCGATGTTCGTTCTTTCAGGAATTATCATGGCACGGGGCGGGATTTCAAGGAAATTATTCGATGTATTTGCTTATTTTATGGGAAAGAGAACAGCAGGGATGCCATGTGCGGTGGTTGTGACCTGTCTGTTTTACGGAGCAATATCAGGATCAGCACCGGCTACGGTAGCTGCAGTAGGAAGTATGACGATCCCGATCCTTATGGAGATGGGATATGATAAGAAGTTTTCGACAGCTCTTGTGGCAGTTGCAGGCGGACTGGGCGTTATCATTCCGCCGAGTATTCCGTTTATCATGTATGGAATGGCATCCGGTGCATCGGTCAGTGATCTTTTCATTGCAGGGATCATTCCGGGCGTGATGATCGGCGGTCTTTTGATGGTGTATGCCATCTATTATTGTAAGAAGCATGGGGAAGATCAGGAAAAGAAGCTGGCGATGGTCGGAAAGCTGCATGATAAGGGATTTGGCAGAGTGTTAAAGGACAGTGCGTTTGCACTGCTCAGTCCGGTGATCATTCTGGGGTGTATTTATACCGGTGTGGCATCTCCGACAGAGGCAGCAGTCATTTCGGTCTTTTACGCACTGATCATCAGTTTATTTGTCTATAAAAGTATTAAGATCAGAGATATCTGGACCATTATGGTAGAAGCAATCAGGACGTATGCCCCGATCCTTTTTATTCTTGCCGCATCGATCGCATTTTCAAGGGTATTGACTCTGATGCAGGTGCCACAGGAAATCAGTGCATGGATTCTTGCACATTTTACGAATAAGATCGTCTTACTTCTTGTACTTAACGTATTTTTACTGATCGTTGGAATGGTTATGGATACAACCCCGGCGATCCTGATCCTGACACCGATCCTGCTTCCAATCGTCGAGGCAGTAGGCGTTGATCCGATCCATTTTGGTATTATCATGGTAGTCAATCTGGCGATCGGATTTGTGACACCACCGATCGGAGTGAATTTATTTGTGGCAAGCTCACTGACAGATGTACCGGTGATGGAGATCGCAAAGAAAGCGATGCCGATGATCCTTTATTTCTTTGTTGCATTGCTGATCGTTACCTTTGTGCCTGCAGTAAGTCTTGCGTTATTGTAGGAATGTGTAAGAATATGCAGGAATGCTGTTGCAGGAAATGACATGGAAGGAGACAGATACAGATATGAAATATAGAAGACTGAAAGGCGTGATAGTGAGCGTTGTCTTTCTGGGGCTGCTTACTGGGTGTGCCGGAAAAGAAAGCACAGAACAGCGGTATGCATATCCGCTCGGAACTGCCAGCCCTGAGGATACAGTGACGCAGATCTATGCAGAAAAGTTCGCAGAGGAAGCAGACAGGCTCAGTGAAGGACGGATCAAGATCACAGTATATCCGAACAGTGTACTTGGCGGAGACAGAGAATTGCTGGAGAGCTGCTATGACGGAGATATCCCATTTGTAGTACAGAATACAGCACCGCAGGTTAATTTTATCGATGATACAGCAATCTTTGATGCACCGTGTGTGTTTGATGATATTGAAGAACTGAGAGATAAGGTAGATCAGCCGGAGTTCTTAAGCCGGATACAGGAGTCTTACCGGGAGGCCGGATATGAACTGCTGGGATATGCAGATCAGGGGTTCCGTGTAATGTCCAGTAATAAAGCAGTCAGAAGCTTTTCAGATTTTAAAGGACAGAAGATCCGTACAATGGAAGATCCTTATCAGTTGAGTTTCTGGAAAAAGCTGAAAGCAAATCCGACTCCCATGAGCTTCAGTGAGGTGTATATCGGATTGCAGCAGCATACGATCGACGCACAGGAAAATCCATACGAAGTGATCGTTTCAAACCGGTTGTATGAGCAGCAGGATTATATTATTGAAACGAATCATGTACCGCATCTGATCTCATTGATCGTGAGTGAAAAGTTTTATAAAAAGCTTTCAGAAGAGGATCAGAAGATCCTGCGTGAGGCAGAAGAGATTGCCAAGGAATATGCAAGAGAGAAGTCAGATGAGAGGATCAGTGAAAAGATCCGTGAGATTGAGGAAAGTGGAACAGAGATTATAACGCCCGATGAAGAGACGAGAGAGCAGATGAAAGGGGCAAGTGCTCCGGTCTATGACCAGATTGAAAAAGTGACAGATCCAGAATTATTTCATCTTTATACAGGAAGATAAAGAAGGATAATCAAAAAAATAAAAAAAGAGAAAAAAGCCAAAGAAGGCCGCAGGAAAAATGAAAGCGAAGACAGAGTGCGTTCTATTTTTCTTGCGGCTGATTTTGTGATGTGATATAATAAAAGAAGCAAACTACAATAAAATAGGATGAGAGGAAAAGGAATATGAGTTTTATATCGTATTTGGTAAACGGACTTAGTCTGGGCAGCGTTTATGCACTCATTGCTCTTGGTTATACAATGGTATATGGAATTGCCAAGATGCTGAACTTTGCTCATGGTGATGTGATCATGATCGGTGCATATGTTGCTCTCGTCAGCATGAATCAGGCAGGGATGCCGGTTCCGGCTGCAGTATTGATCTCGATTGTTGTGTGTACAGTTCTAGGAGTTGTGATGGAGCGGATCGCTTATAAACCATTGAGGAACGCATCCTCTTCCCTGGCAGTCCTGATCACAGCGATCGGTGTCAGTTATCTGTTACAGAATGTGGCACTTCTGATCTTTGGAGCGAACGCAAAGACATTCCCTTCAGTGATCAAATGGAAAGGCATTTCTGTTGCAGGAGGAGAACTGAAGATTTCAGGAGAGACGATCGTTACGATCGTTGTGTGCGTGGTGATCATGGTTGTGCTGATGACATTTGTACAGAAGACAAAGCCGGGGCAGGCGATGCGTGCAGTATCAGAGGACAGAGGTGCGGCACAGTTAATGGGGATCAATGTAAATGGAACGATCGCTCTTACATTTGCGATCGGTTCAGGACTGGCAGCGGTTGCCGGGGTTCTTCTTTGCTCCACCTATCCGAGTCTCACACCGTATACAGGAGCAATGCCGGGAATCAAAGCATTTGTTGCAGCGGTATTTGGTGGGATCGGATCGATCCCGGGAGCATTTATCGGAGGGATCCTTCTGGGACTGATCGAAATTTTCAGTAAAGCATATATTTCTTCCCAGATGGCAGATGCAATTGTATTTGCAGTACTGATCGTTGTGCTGCTGGTGAAACCTACCGGACTTTTAGGTAAGCAGATTCAGGAGAAAGTGTAGGTGGATGGGATGTTAAAAAAGATGAATAAGACGACAAAAAATAATCTGATCACGTACGCTATGGTGATTCTCGCATTTGTGATTATGCAGACATTGATCAGTGCAGGAAGTATTTCCAGCCTTCTTCAGGGTCTGATGGTACCGTTATGTACCTATATTATTCTTGCAGTTTCACTGAACCTGGTTGTTGGTATCCTGGGAGAGCTGAGTCTTGGTCATGCAGGTTTTATGTGCGTTGGTGCATTTACAAGTGCTTTCTTTTCAAAATGTACAAGAGATGTGATCGCTTCAGATGGTCTGCGGTTTTTCCTGGCACTTCTGATCGGAATCGTGACAGCAGCGATTTTCGGTATGCTGATCGGAATCCCGGTACTGAGATTGAAAGGGGATTACCTTGCCATTGTAACGCTGGCGTTTGGCGAGATCATCAAAAATATGGTGAATGTACTTTATATCGGAAAAGATTCCAATGGTTTCCATGTAACGACAAAGGATGTCATGGCATTGAATATGGATGCTGATGGAACGGTTATCCTGAACGGACCACAGGGAATCACGGGAACCCCGAAGAACTCTACATTTGTGATCGGATTTATCCTGATCCTGCTGACATTGTTTGTCGTGCAGAACCTGATCAATTCAAGAGATGGACGTGCGATCATGGCGATTCGTGATAACCGCATTGCGGCAGAATCCATCGGAATCAACATTACGAAATATAAGCTGATGGCATTTACCATCTCTGCGGCAATGGCAGGGGCGGCAGGTGTTCTGTATGCACATAATCTGTCTACGCTGACAGCGAATACGAACAACTTTGGATACAATATGTCCATTACAATTCTGGTATTTGTAGTACTTGGCGGAATCGGAAATATCCGCGGCTCGATCATTGCGGCAGTGATCCTGACACTTCTGCCGGAGCTTCTCCGTGGAATGAAGGATTACCGTATGCTGATCTATGCGATCGTGCTGATCGTCATGATGCTCTTTAACTGGTCTCCAAAAGCGATTGAGTGGAGAGAAAAACTCAACGACTGGAGAAAGAAGCATTTTAGTTTCGGAAAAAAAGCAAAGGAGGCTGAATAAGAATGAGTATATTGTTGGATGTAAAGAATCTGGGAATCTCTTTCGGTGGTCTCCGTGCTGTAAATGAATTTGATCTTACGATTCAGAAAGAACAGCTTTATGGCCTGATCGGACCAAATGGTGCGGGAAAGACGACCGTATTTAACCTTCTGACCGGAGTTTATAAGCCGGATGCAGGAAAGGTGATACTTGACGGAAAAGATATTACCGGTGAACGCAATATTGAGATCAGTAAAGCCGGGATTGCGAGAACATTTCAGAATATCCGTCTTTTCAAGCAGCTGAGTGTCCTGGACAATGTAAAAGCAGGACTGCATAATCATCATTCGTATTCGACTCTGAGCGGAATTTTACGTCTTCCGAGTTACCGGAAGGTGGAAAAAGAGATGGACGACAGAGCTATGGAACTGTTGAAAGTATTTGAGCTTGAAAAATATGCAGATCATCAGGCTGCCAATCTTCCGTATGGACAGCAGAGAAAGCTTGAGATCGCAAGAGCCCTTGCCACAGACCCGAAGCTGTTGCTTCTGGATGAGCCGGCAGCAGGTATGAACCCGAATGAGACCGGAGAACTGATGGATATGATCCGTTTTGTCAGAGACGAATTTCATATGACGATCCTGCTGATCGAGCATGATATGAAGCTTGTAAGCGGAATCTGTGAGGAACTGACAGTTCTTAATTTCGGTGAAGTTCTTGCACAGGGAAAGACGAGTGATGTACTGAATGACCCGAAAGTCATTACGGCATATCTTGGAGAGTAAGGAGGAAAAAGCTATGGCAATGCTTGAAGTCAGAGACTTACAGGTATATTATGGAATGATCCATGCGATCAAAGGCATCTCCTTCGACGTAAATCAGGGGGAAGTTATTGCTCTGATCGGAGCAAATGGTGCAGGAAAGACGACAACTCTGCATACGATCACAGGACTGCTTGCACCAAAGTCAGGATCGGTTTTATTTGAAGGAAAAGATATCACGAAAGTACCTGCTCATAAGATCGTATCTATGGGAATGGCACATGTTCCTGAGGGAAGACGTGTTTTCGCAGAGTTAAGTGTATATGAGAACCTGAAAATGGGAGCATATACAAGAAAAGATAAGAAAGAGATTGAAGAAAGTCTTGCAAATGTATACAAAAGATTCCCGCGTTTGGAAGAACGGAAAAACCAGATGGCAGGAACCCTGAGTGGTGGAGAACAGCAGATGCTTGCAATGGGGCGTGCATTGATGTCAAAGCCGAAGATCATCCTGATGGATGAACCGTCCATGGGACTTTCACCGATCTTTGTAAATGAAATCTTTGATATTATCCGTGCGGTAAGTGAGAGTGGAACAACGGTTCTTCTGGTAGAGCAGAATGCGAAGAAAGCACTTTCTATTTCAGACAGGGCTTATGTGCTTGAGACAGGAACGATCACGATGTCCGGCAAGGCGAAAGATCTGTTGGAGGATGAAGCCGTTAAAAAGGCATACTTAGGTGAATAGGAGGGATATCTCATGGGTGAGAATATTGTGATTACGATCGCCAGGCAGTATGGTAGTGGTGGAAAGACGATAGGTGCAATGCTTGCAAAGGAGCTGGGAATCAACTGCTATAGCAGGGAGATCCTTAAGATGGCTTCAGAGGAAAGCGGAATTAATGAAGGCTTATTCGGGATGTCAGATGAAAAGATCAAGAAAGCTCCATGGTTTAAGATTCTGAGCCGTCCGTATGACGGAGAGCTTCTTACTCCTGAAGACAGAGATTTTGTATCAGATGATAACCTGTTCAATTATCAGGCAAAGGTGATCCAGGATCTGGCAGAAAAGGAATCCTGTGTAATCGTAGGAAGATGTGCAGATTATGTCCTGAAAGAAAATCCGAATGTAGTCAGTGTCTTTATACATGCAGATAAGAAGTTCTGCCTGGAGCGTGCTTTAGAGCGTAACAGCATGACAGAAAAAGAGATGCAGAAATATATTGAAAAGACGGATCGGTTCAGAGGTGATTTCTACAGATATCATACCGGAAATGAATGGGCAGATGCAAGGAATTATGATTTATGTCTTAACAGTGGAAAACTTGGATTCCAAAAGTGCGTAGAAGAAATTAAATCGTATATTAAGATACGATTTAATGACAAAAATTAAAAGAAAAAATGCGACAGGATTCTCCTTTTTTCATGATGATAAAGTGCTATACTGATGCAGATCATTATGAAAAGAGGAGGATTTTTTATGGATGAAAAGAATAAAAAGAATAAGTGGAAGAGCAAGAAAATCCTGGGATGTATTTTGACTGTGATTATCATGGTGGCTGCGGCAGCGGGAATTTATTTTTATATGAATCGCTTTGATCCTGTCCGTTATGTGCAGGCTGTGCTGGATGTTTCTTATAAGGAAAAAACTGAGGAGTACAGTAAAATGACGGGAACTTCCAGAAAAGAAGCGGAGGCTGTCTTTGAAAAAAATCTGGATGTAACCATGGAGAAATTCCATTCATCAGCTATTTCGGAGGAATTGGAAAAGAAGTACAGGATACTTTTTACACAGATCGTCAGGCAGGTTAATTATCAGATCGGAGAAAGTGAAAAGCAGAAAGACGGAAGTTATATAGTTGAACTTGAGATCAGACCGGTCACACTGTTTTCTGATACATATGAGACATTTCAAAGCAAGGCAGAAGAGTATGCACAATCAATTACCAACGAGGTAATGAAAGGAATGGAAATTCCATCGGAAGAAGAGATGCAGGGACAGGTATATCAGATTTATTATGATGTATTGAACGAAGCTTTGCAGGAAGGGATTCGGTATGGGGATAAGAAGAAACTGAAGCTCCATGTCGAAAAGGGAGAGGACGGAGCATATGAGATCCGGGAAAAAGACCGCAGGAAGCTGGATCAACTTCTGGTAGAAAATGCAGGAAAAAATTCAGCTTAAAAAGGAAATGTGCAAAATGGATACAAAAAATGAAATAATAAAAGAACAAAAAAAAGAATTAAGAACTAAAGTAAAGAAAAAAATATCCAAACTATCCAGACGAGAAACTGAAGAGTCGGATAAAAAAATCCTGCATCAGATAAAATCTCTTGCAGAATATAAAAATGCCGACACAATTTTCTGTTATGTCAGTACAGAAAAAGAAATTAATACCATTCCGCTTTTGCAGGAAATACTGGACAGTGGAAAAAGACTGGGGGTTCCTAAATGTACCGGAAAAGGAATAATGGATGCCTATGAAATTCAGAATTTAGAACAGTTAAAAATTGGATCCTACGGAATCCTGGAGCCGGGAGAAGAATGTGATATCATCCTTGATCCGACAGAAATCCAGTTTGCGATCATCCCATGTATTTCCTGTAACCGGAAGGGTGAACGGCTCGGACATGGCGGGGGGTATTATGACCGTTATCTTGAGAAAATGCCGGAAGACTGTGAAAAAGCAATTCTGTGCAGAGAAAGTCTGATGTGTGATGAAATTCCAACAGAGGAACATGATGAGCGGATGGATCTGGTGATATCAGAAAACGGGATTATCAGAATAAAAAAAGAGGTGTGCGAAATATGATTTTCATTTTCGCACACCTTTTTTGATAAAATCTTATTCAAGAATTTTAAATTCAGAAATCGGCCAGTAGCGGAAGATCGCCTTTCCGAGAATCTCATCTTTTGTAACAAAAGTATTGGTCCAGTAGCGAGAATCTTTGGAGTCATTGCGGTTGTCTCCCATGACAAAATAACTGTTCTCCGGTACTGTATACGGACCGAAAGATCCGACCATGGTTTCTTTCGTCTGCACATCCTCAAGTGGTTCATCAGAACCATTCAGATAGATCTTTCCATCCCGGATCTCAACCGTTTCTCCGGGAAGTCCGATGATCCTTTTGATGAATAACTGACTTTCGTCATCCGGATAGCGGAAAATAATAATATCAAACCGCTGCGGATCACTGAAACTGTATGCAAACCGGTTCCCAATGACGCGGTCACCGGTCATAATCGTATTTTCCATAGATCCGGAAGGAATCTGAGCATTTACAATAACGAAATTATCTATAGCCAGTGCAATCAGAACAGCAGCAACAATGGCGGCTACCCACTGAAATAATTCTCTTGCTGTGGAAACTGACTCTTCTTTCTCTTTTCTTTTATGCCGTATATTCATAAATGATACCTCATTTCTGTCAGAAGCTGACTCTGTAATCATAGCATAAAAATCCCGGCTTGAAAATACAAAGAAAAAGAACTTTTGGCTGTAAAAAGATTGCAGAAAAGATTGAAAGAACATATATTCGTGTTATATAATAGATTTGTTCATTTAATGAAAGATGCGAAAGCTTCCCGGAAGAATCTTTATTTCTTATAGAAAGAAGATTTCCAAGACCGGGGGATAAAAAAGAATGATCGTATAGATCAGTACGGATGAATAGGGAGACGAATATGAAAGATAAAAAGAGAAGAACTTATGGTTTTCTGACCGGATTGCTGCTGATCCTGTCAGTATGTCTGACTTCCTGCGGTAACCAGGGGCAGACAGATTCAGGGAAAGACAGCAATACTCAGTCAGGCACGAAAGTGGCTGCGGAAGATCATTCTGCCGAAGAAAAGGGTTCAGACAGTGAATCCTATGTGACGGTTGATGATGTTCCGGCATATTCAGGAGAGCCATATGTGGAGGTAAATGATAATCAGCCGGAGTTTACGGAAGAAGAGCTTACGACAGTATCCTATGAGGAATACAGTGAACTGGATGAGCTTGGAAGATGTCAGTCGGCAGAAGCGTGCATCGGACAGGATCTGATGCCGACAGAAACGAGGGAGAGTATCAGCAGTGTGAAGCCGACCGGCTGGAAGAATAAATCCTATGATACCGTGGATGGTGGATATGTGTATAACCGTTGTCACCTGATCGGATTCCAGTTGACAGGTGAGAATGCAAATGAAGAGAATCTGATCACAGGAACACGCTATATGAATGTAGAAGGTATGCTGCCTTTCGAGGATGAGGTGGCAGCGTATATCAAAGAAACCGACAATCATGTGATGTACCGTGTGACACCGGTTTTTGAGGGGGATGACCTGGTTGCCTCAGGAGTACAGATGCAGGCAGAGTCAGTAGAAGATGATGGAGTGGGAATCAGCTTTAATGTATATGTATATAATGTACAGCCGTATGTAGTGATTGATTATAAAACCGGAGAAAACTGGGAAGGTGATGAGATTGCAGAGCCAGAAGGAAAATGGGCAGACGGTATAGAAGCAGATCCTTCAGATTCAAAATCAGATTCAAAGATAAATGCAAAGACAGATTCTGCGGCAACGTCAAAGGCAGAGGCAAAAGATACGAAGGAGCAGACGTATATTCTCAATAAGAATACAAAGAAATTTCATAAACCGGAATGTTCCGGTGCAAAGAAGATCAAGGCTAAAAATAAAGGTGAATATACGGGTTCAAGACAGACGTTGATCGATGAAGGATATGAACCCTGTGGAAATTGTAATCCTTAGTCATTGCAATCTTTGGGTCAGAAAGATGTTCGGATCATTATAACATTGTAAAAAGAGCCTCCCCCGGAAGAATGGTTGGCAGTAACATTCTTCCGGGGGATTATAACAATAACATGGCAATAATCTTCTACTTCCGTAGCGGCAACAACTGCATTTCCTGTAGGGAATACGCAGTGGATCGCACCAAATTCTTTGCAGGCACGCTCTGTATTTTCTTTCATTCCACCCTTACCGATGATAACGCGTACTCCGGTTTCCCTTACAAATTCATATTCAAATTTTTCAAAGTGATAAAATATTGTAAAATATTTAAAAAATTATTGACAAATTAATACATGTAAAGTATACTTAATAAGTCGCTTGACGAAAGTGACAACTGAATAGGGGATTGGTCAAATGGTATGATAGGGGTCTCCAAAACCTTTGGTGGGAGTTCGATTCTCTCATCCCCTGTTGACTGAAGAGTCAGAAACCTTGAATTTTCAAGGCTTCTGGCTTTTTTCATTTTCTGGATAATTCCAATGTAGTCAAGTATGTAGTCAAATAGGAATCGTTTTATGTTATACTGTTTTATAGATGTCGGGGTCAAAAAAGTTTACAAAGCTCTTACTTTCTTATGGTAGATCCAGTAAGAAATGATTGCGGTGATTGCTTCGGTAATCCAAAATGCGTGCCAGACACCGGATACTCCCTGCAGCAGGCTTAGAAGAAAAGCCAGCGGAATGATGATCAGCGTATAGCGGCAGAGGGAGATGATGAGGGATGGTAATCCCATTCCAAGTCCTTCTAAAGCTCCCGAACTTGTAACTGAAACAGAAGATACAAGGAATCCGAGGCAGATAATATGAAGAGCAGAGGAACCAATCTTTATGGTTGCAGGTGTAGCTGTGAACAGATGGATCAAAGTTCCTGGGATGCATAAGCACAGGACAGTTCCTACTGCCATAATCGCCAGCACAAGGATTAAAGAGGTCTGATAAATTTTATTTACACGGCTATGTTCTTTTGCACCATAATTGTATCCAATCAGTGGTCTCATCCCCTGAATGACTCCGTTAGCAGGAAGATAAAGGAATGTCTGTAATTTGTAATAGACTCCAAGCACAAAGACATAAGACTGACCAAAGCCTGCAAGGATTACATTTAATGATGAAATGAGCAGGGATGGAAGAGCCATGTTCAGACTTGCAGGAATCCCGATGGAATACATTTTTTTACAAAGTGCAAAATCAGGTTTAAAATAAGCTCTTCTGAATTTTACAGAGATTGGAGCAACCATATAAAAAATCAGATAAAGGATTGCACTGAATGTCTGTCCGAGACCTGTGGCAAGGGCAGCACCCTCGATCCCGAGTGAAGGAAATGGTCCCAGTCCAAAAATCAGAACCGGATCGAGAAAAATGTTGACGAGACATCCGCTCATCAGACAGATCATGGAGATATTCATTTTACCAACAGCTTGAAAAACCTTTTCAAAAACCAGTTCCCATGCAAAAAATACAGAAAATAAAAATACGATTTTTGAATAACGAAGCCCTAAATTGACAATTTCTGCATCGTTGGTAAAGAGACTGAGGAAAGGGTGGATAACTACAAGGCAGATAATCATCAGGAGAATACCATGAAATGTTCCAAGGAGCATTCCCTGACTTGCCGCCTGATCTGCTTTTTTCTGATCTGCTGCTCCCAGATAAAAGGAAATGACGGCATTAATCCCAATTCCAAAACCGATCATAACTGCATTGATCAGATTTTGAACAGGGAATACCAAAGAAAGTGCGGTCATTGCATTTTCACTGATCTTAGCAACAAAAAAGCTGTCAACGATATTATAAAGTGAATTTACGAGCATAGACACAACCATTGGTAATGACATTTTTAACAGAAGGTTCAGGATTGGTTGTTCTTTCATATAAGTTTGTTCCATTTTCAGACTCCTTTCGGGATTTCTCAGTTGTTAAGCATACGACAAAGATCCAATGGATCTTTTTTAGTATTAATAAGTTATGACATAAAAAAACCACATGACTGCCAGGAAAAGTAGTCATGTGGCGAAAAGTAGTATCACATTATGCCGGAAACCATTTGCCCGTCATTCATCGTGATACTCCAAAAATCCACATCAGTTTTAGAAACTAATTATATCGCTGAAATACGGAAGTGTCAAGGATAAATGGGCATACAAAAAATCCATGAATAATCGCAAAAAGAGCATACGAAAAATCCACCATACGCTTCTACAAGTCATACAGTGGATCTTTCAATTTATTCCATCCATTGGAATATCCTCCTTCTTCAATTAATATCTATTTAAAACTATTATCTCAAATAGTGAAATTTTATTTAAAAATTAACGTCCCATTGGATTGTACCTCTTTTATAAAATTCGTTCTTATGTTCTTACTTAGAATTAAATTAGCATCCCATCGGTCTGTACCTCTTTCATAAAATTCATATCAGATTAAAGTTAAAGACTTTTTATCCCATTGGATTGTACCCCTTTCGTAAATTTCGTTCTGGATTAAAATTAATGTCCCATTGGTCTATACCTCTTTCATTAGATTATTGGATTAAGTTTAAGTTTTTGGTGGTCCGTACCTCCTTTTCTTTTATTTTGTGTTCGTTTTCTTTTGTTGACTATATATTAACTCTCAAAACACGTTTTGTCAATAGAAAATCTGATAAAAAATAAAAATAATTTAAATTAACAGAAAATAAATGAAAATATAAAAAATATACAGAACTGAAACAGGGCAGTATGCGACTGGATTTTTTAGATCCTTGTCCTTATACTAAAGGATAGAAAAGGGAGGCAATAAAAAGATGAGCAGAAATGAGAGAGTCAGTTGTGAGAGCTGTACTTATTATATTTATGATGAAGACTATGAAAGTTATGTATGTGATAAAAATATGGATGAAGATGAATATATCCGTCTGATGACAGATCGTCATTTCCAGTGTCCGTTTTACAGAAATGGTGATGAATATGCAGTTGTCCGTAAGCAGATGTAGCATTCTGCTGATTGTATAGAAAAGAAATCTGTGGTATGATGAATACGAACATACATTCGTAAAGGCGGCATGAAGAAATGATAAAAAAAGAGAATGATTCTATTGTATATGAAAAGGTAATTCCGGCACATGGAGCAGAGTATGTATCATTTCCGGAGTCTATGAGACCGGAGATTGGCGATTATCTCAGATCGCAGGGGATTTCCCGGCTTTACAGTCACCAGGCGGAGATGTTCGTAAGGGCCGGTGAAGGAGAAAGCCTGGTCATCACGACAGCGACAGCAAGTGGCAAAACTTTGAGCTTTTTGCTGCCGGTATTGCAGAAGATTTTAGAGAATCCGCTGACGCGTGCGATTTTTATTTATCCGACGAAAGCACTTGCAAGTGATCAGTATCGGGTATTGGCTCCTGTACTGGAGTATTTTGGTGAGGGGCGTATATCGGCAGGGGTCTATGATGGAGATACGATGCCTGCAGAACGCAGCCGGGTCAGGAAGAGTGCGAATATTATCCTGACGAATCCTGAGATGCTGAATGCAGCTTTCTTGCCTAACCACAGTAAATATGGATTTGATTTTATATTTGCCAATCTGAAGTATATCGTGATTGATGAATTGCATAGCTACAGAGGAGCATTTGGCGGGCATCTTGCCAATATTTTCCGGAGAATGAAACGGATCTGCGGATATTATCATTCCGATCCACAATTTTTATGCAGTTCAGCGACGATTGCAAATCCGGTGGAGCTGGCAGAGAAGATCTGTGGAATAACCCCGGGGCTGATCGAGCGAGATGGCTCACCGGCACCGGAAAAGGTATACAAGATCCTGCAGCCACCGGAGATAAAAGGAGCGAATGATAAAGTATATGGAAGATATTCGGCTTCAAGTGTGGCGAAAGAGCTGATTCCGGAGCTTGTGGAAAAGGGAGAACAGTTTCTTGTATTTACACGTAGTCGAAGAGCGGTGGAAGTTATTTTAAAGGAATCGAGAGACCGGTTGGAGGACGCCGGATTTTTTGGAAAAAAGGGGCAGACGGACAAAATCGCCGGGTATCGTGGAGGTTATACTCCATTGGAGCGGCGTGAGATCGAGCGAAAGATGATGGCAGGAGAGCTGACAGGCCTGATCTGTACGAATGCACTGGAACTGGGAATTGATATTGGAAAACTGGATTGTACAGTGCTGGTAGGATATCCGGGGACAAGAGCTTCTTTCTGGCAGCAGACAGGACGGGCGGGAAGAAGTGGCAGGAGGTGTGTCAATTATCTGATTTTGGAGAATCAGCCGTTCGATCAGTATATTGCAATTTCACCTGACTGGCTTTTTGAAGGCAGAAGTGAAAATGCAATCGTAGATCCGGACAATCTGCTGATCGAGCTTGCACATATACGTGCGGCAGCAGCGGAGATGCCACTGTCTCTGGATGATGTTGCGTTGTTCCCGGATTTGGGAGAGATCATCCCGGTTCTTTTAAATGCACAGGAACTGAAAAGTCTGGCGGGACGTTTTTCATGGGCAGGGCCGGCATTCCCTGCCGGAGATTACAGTCTCAGGAATATGGACAGGACGAGATACAAGCTGATCGTATATCCAAGTATGGAGCATCTGAGAAATGTGCAGGAGAAAAGGAAAGGCTCTCTTTTTAACGGAAAGGAAATTACTGAGATGGACGAGTCGCAGGCTTTTCATGAGCTGCACCCGGGAGCGGTGTATCTGCATGACGGTGAGCAGTATGAGGTGCTGAAGCTGGATCTGGTTTCAAGAACTGCACTGGCAGTACCATTTTATGGAAATTATTATACAGTTCCATCCGGCACAGAGGATACAAGAATTTTGCAGACCTTCCAAAAAGAAACTTTTAAAAGAATAAAGAAATGTTTTGGTGACATAAATGTAAATGAAGTGATTTCGATGTATAAGAAACTTCAGTTTCATAATCATCAGAATCTGGGCCATGTGTCGCTGACGAGGCCATTACAGAAAGATTACGATACAGAGAGTACCTGGATTGAAATCCCGGAGAATATTGTGGATACATACCAGAGGCTCCTTGTGCCAGATCAAAGAGGAGAACTTGTTCTGAATAATCATTTTGAGGGAATTTCCTATGCAATCAAGAATGCAGCTATGATGGTGACAATGACAGAAAAAGATGACATCGGAGTGATTCTTTCAAATAATGCGTTGATTCCCGGAGCAGAAAGAGGACGAAAGGTATCCTTATTTATTTATGATAAGTATGAAGGCGGTCTTGGTTATGCTGAGAAAATTTATGATCTGATGGAACAGATCATTTATCAGGCAATCGAGCAGGTTGTACATTGTCCGTGTAAGGACGGATGTCCGGTCTGCGTAGGAAATTATACACTGGATAAAAAGACAGTGCTGTGGGGGCTGAAGAATTTTATAGAAGAGAGTGAATCTCCGGTATCTATATCAAAGCAGTCAGAATTGTCAGAGATGAACAGACCGGGAATAAAGAAAGAATATTCATTTGAAATGCTGGAAGAAAAATGGGATGAGTTCTGTGAGAAGTTAAAAAGGAGCGGAGAATCGGGAGCTGTGTTTTTAAGTATGGTAAAGAAAGTCGAAGTAAAAGAGGAGCGTCTGATCCTGCAGGTTGAAAATTCATTTTATGAAGGGTGGCTGCAGGAATGGGAGAATCTGCGGGAAGTAGAGCGTCTGCTCCGTTCGTATGCGATCTGTCCGGCAGATATGAAGCTGGAGATTCAGTCAGAGACAGACTGGGAGCGGGTGAAAAAGATCCGTGGAAAATTAAATCGAAGGTATGGAAAAGATGAAATTTGAAGAAGAATGGAGTTTCCTGAATCCCTATCAGATGACAGCAGTTCTTGATGAGAGTCCGGCATGTGTTGTGAATGCAAATGTCGGAAGCGGAAAGACAACTGTTCTGATCGCAAAGATACTGTATTTATATCAGGTGAAGCAGATACAGCCGGAAGAAATGATTGTTCTGACTTTTACGAATAAAGCAGCAGATGAGATAAAAGAACGACTCATAGCAAAAGAAAAGTTTTTAAAAAAAGAAAAAAATGACGAAGAACCAAGGCTGGATGGATTTGGTACATTTCATAGTGTAGCTCTATGGATGCTGAGAGAAAAGCTGGAAGTTGAAAAAGCTGGATGGAGAAAAGATTTTACTGTCATGGCACCGGATGAAGAAGAAGATCTTGCATTAACTCTGACCGCAGAATATGGATTGAAAATAAAATATAAGAACCGCCTGAAGAAGCGGCTGGAGCAGGAATATCAATGGTATCTTGAAGGACGACCGATACCGAGATACAAAGATGATTTGTTCAAATTGTATCCAATAATTGAATCCGAAAAAAAGAAGCAGAATAAGATGACTTTTTCGGATTTGCTGCGTGTCAGTACACTTTTATTGAAAGAGCAGGATGCTTTTATCCCTAAGTGGATCATTGTCGATGAAGTGCAGGACAGTGATAAGATGCAGATGGAATTTCTGGAGGCTTTGAAAGGCAGGGAGACGAAGCTGTTTGCAGTAGGAGATCCGAATCAGGTGATTTATAGCTGGCGTGGGACAGGAGAGAATATGTTCTTTTTATTAAAGCACCGATTTGAGGCGAAAGAATATTCTCTCCCGGTGAATTACCGTTCTAATGCATTGATCCTGGGAGCGGCGAATCGTTTCCTTCAGTTTGGCAGTCAGATCCGGGCGAGCAGAGAAAAAGGTGAGAAGGTCAAAATTGTTAATTATTATGATCCTTTTCAGGAGGCAGAGGAACTTGCGTTGCGGATAAGAGAGCTAAAGGAGCAGGGACTGACATATCGGGAGATGGCGGTATTTTATCGGTTACAGCGTCAGGTGGATGTGCTTGCAAAAGTGTTTGAACGTCAGGGGATTCCATATGAAGTTTCCGTAAAAAAGAGCCTACATGATATTCCGGTATTGAACTGGTTTGTCAGAGTATTGAGATTCTGTGTAAATCCATTGGATGAGCAGTCCGGGATTGCAGCAGTCGCAGATAAAGAATTTGGCGAGTTTGGAATGACGCGGAAAAAGGCAGAAAAAATCATAAAAGAGAAAAAGCTGTCCGAGAGTCTGCTTTATGAACAGATGGCCGGATTTCAGGCATGGGTAGTGGATAACTTTGGGAAATTCATGAAAGAAGGTGAAAAAGAGCAGAAAATCTTTGAATATTTTCACTTAAAAGAGTTCCTGCGTCCTACGGTGGAGAGCTATACTGAAAATGTCAAAAAAATAAAGAGCTTTTTAAAGCAGTTATGTTCATATTGCGGTTCGATTGATTTCCGGGGGCATCTGAGGGAATTTCTGAATAGTTCAGAGCTTTATGGATTAAAGATGGAAGCAGGAGAAAAAGAAGTAGGAGCAGAAATGAATCCTGAAGACCGGAAAGATGCAGTACAGCTTATGACGCTGCATGCATCCAAAGGTCTGGAATTTGATACGGTCTTTCTGATTGGTGTGAATCCCGGTCTGATCCCGCTTCATTCAAAAAATTATGAACAGGAAGAAGAGGAACGACGGTTGTTTTTTGTGGGGATTACCCGTGCAAAGAACCGCTTGGAACTTTCCTGGTATACGAATCCGGGTGAACCGGGGATAGCGGGTGAGGAAAGCCGTTATCTGAAAATGATTCCGCAGGAGCTGTTGGAGGGAATGCCGGATGAAAAAGAAAGATGGGCTAACCTGCAGCAGTTAAAGAAGGAAGTTCAGGAAAAAGCTCAGGAAAAAGCTCAGGAAAAAGCTCAGGAAAAAGTTCAGGAAAAAACTCAGGAAAAAGTTCAGGAAAAAGCTCAGAAAGAAGTTCAGGAAAAAGAGCAGAAAGAACTTCGGCAGGAAGTAAAACCGGAAGATCAACAGGAACAGGCTGACATGCGGGCTGGCATACAGGCGGTGGTGCAGGTAAGGCATCCGAAGTATGGTGTCGGAGTGTTAAGATCGGAAGATGATCTGATGGTTGAGGCAGAGTTTGACGGATACGGAGTGAAGCAGTTCCTGAAAGCATTTGGTGAAGTCGAGATAATAGGATGAGTGAAACACAAAGGAAGTGAGTAAAATGAATGAAACCACGCAACAAAATCGTTTATTTGACAATAAAAAACTAGCTGCACTTCTAATTCCACTGGCAGTAGATCAGCTCCTTAATTCATTTATGGGAACTGTGGATACACTGGTAGTCAGTAATCTTGGCTCAGCAGCGATTTCAGCAGTTTCACTGGTAGATTCGATCAATATCCTGATTGTTCAGGCTTTCTTTGCACTGGCATCAGGTGGAACAGTTGTGTGTTCCCATTACCTTGGATGTGGAAAAAAGGAGCATGCACAGGAGGCAGCAAGACAGTTGGTTTTCATTACGTTCGTATTGTCGGCGGTGATTGCTGGAATGTGTCTTTTATTCAATGGTCCGATGTTGGCACTGATCTTTGGAAAAGTAGAGAGTGCGATTATGGTGAATGCCAAAAAGTATTTTTTCTTTTCTGCAATCTCGTATCCATTTATCGCATTATATGATGATGGATCGTGCATCCTGAGGGCACAGGAGAACAGTCGTTTGCCGATGCTGATCTCGGTTATTTCAAATATCCTGAATATTATTCTGAATCTGTTATTTGTATGGGTGTTCCATTGGGGTGTTGCAGGTTCGGCAACTGCAACGATGCTGGCACGTATGTTCAGTATGGTTACAGTGCTGGTAAAACTGAGGAATCCACAGTTGGAGATCCAGTTGAGAAAGTATTTTACCATCCGGCCTGACTGGGATGAGATTAAAAGAATCCTGAGGATTGGTGTGCCGTCGGGGGTGGAGAACAGTATGTTCCAGTTTGGAAAGCTTGCGATTCAGTCGACTGTATCGCTGATGGGAACTGCGGCTATCGCTGCACAGGGAATGGCGAGTATCATTGAAAATTTGAACGGAATTATGGGAATCGGAATAGGAATCGGTCTTATGACCGTTGTGGGGGAAACTCTTGGAGCAGGAAGAAAGGAGGAGGCCGTTTATTATGTAAAGAAATTATGTATTGTTTCCGAAGTAGTGATCATTGCATCCTGTCTGCTTTTGTATGCTTTAGTTCGTCCGATTACCTATTTTGGAGGTATGGAGCCTGAAAGTGCAAAAATGTGTATTTTTATGGTAACGTGCATAACCATTATAAAGCCATTGATCTGGGTCATGGCTTTTGTTCCGGCATATGGATTCAGGGCAGCCGGGGATGTGAAGTTTACAATGACAGTTTCAATGCTTACGATGTGGTTATGCCGGGTGACACTCTCGATTGTTCTTGCCAGAGTCTTTGGCTTTGGACCAATCGCAGTATGGATCGGTATGTTCAGTGACTGGGCATTGAGAGGAGTGATCTTTACGATCCGGTTCAGAAATCGTAAATGGCTGAATCATCATGTGATTTAAAAGCAATTATAAAGCCTTAATCACAGATCCAGCCATTGAGTCAGATTGTTTGCAAAAGATCGAGCAGACGCTGGTTCTCTTCCGGCATCTGAATACAGAACCGTACATATTCACCCTCCAGGCACTGGAAAGAAGAGCAGTCCCGGATCATAAGTCCCTTTTGAATGCAACGTTCAAATACATCGAAAGAGGTAATCCCGTCTTTCAGAATCTTTACCAGCAGGAAGTTGGCATAGGCCGGATAGATTTTGAAAGTCGGGAGTTTTTTTATGGTTTCGTACATCTTCTGACGTTCGGAAAGAATCAGGTTTCGGGTCTGCTGATAATAGTCGTGATCCTGAAAAAGCATTTCTCCGGCGAAAGCACCGAGGCTGTTCAGTGACCATGGAATTTGTTTTTCACGCATGGTCTTCAGAAATTCACTGTTCCCGGTGATTCCATATCCGAACCGCATTCCCGGGGCGGCATAGAATTTGGAAACTCCCCGGAGTACCATCAGATTGGAGAATTGCTTCGTAAGAGGAACAGCAGTAATTGCTGAAATATCCGGTGCAAATTCAACATAAGTTTCATCTATCATTACAAAGATATTTTTCCGTTTACAAAATGCAAGTAATTCTTTTAATTCATCCCGAAAAATAGCGGAAGAAGTCGGGTTATTTGGATTGCAGATAATGAGAAAATCATATCCATCCGAGAGAGTATGGAAAAGATCATCCAGATCTGGTCTGAAGTCAGAAGTCTCCTGCAAATGGTAATAATCCTGAGTACTTCCGGAAAAGGTGAGTTCTCTGGAATATTCTGAATAGGTAGGACCGAGAATCAGAGTATGCTTTGGGGCACGAGCTTCGATCAGCAAAGCAATCAGTTCACTGGATCCATTTCCCGGAAGAATATAATCGGCAGGAACATCACAATAATTAGAAAGAACATTACGCAGAGACAGATACTCGCGGTCAGGATAACTGGAAAATAAATCTGCATGGGTGGCGACCGCTTCTTTTACAGAGGCAGGAAGTCCAAGCGGATTTACATTTCCGGCAAAGTTGACGATAGCTTCTTTTTTTATATGGTAACAGGCACTGATCTTTTCAATGTCACTTCCGTGAAATACGGGGTTGGTTGTCTGATTATTCATGATTTATGCTCCTAAAAATTATTTTGTCTCAAATAAAATACCAAGGGTATTTGGACCGCAGTGGCTTGAAATCGTACAACAGGCAGTTGTCACATGGATTTCAGCGAAGTCTTTTTCAGCTTTGAGGGCTTCTTTTACAAGATGGATATATTCTGCAGCAATTCCCGAATGTGTAATGAAGATAAAAGACGGATCGATATCTGGATGTGCGGCCAGTTGATCTTTTACATATTTTACGAGAACCTTATCCAGTGAACCCCGATATTTTTTACCGACTTTCATACTGCCGTCGGCATTATTTACCTCAATACACGGCTTTAACTTTAGTACGTTGGCACCCAGTGCAGCTACGGAGGAGCAACGCCCGCCGGCATGAAGAAAAGTAAGGGTATCCAGAATAAAGCTGGCATGACACTTCTCTGTACGCTGTCGGAGAACATCGGCGATTGCATCAGCGGACATTCCCTGACGGATCATTTCTCCGGCATCACGGACAAGGAGTCCTGTTCCGCTGGAAAGAGAGCAACTGTCAATGACATGGACATGTCCAAGTTCTTCAGCCGCAATACAGCAATTCTGATAGGCACTGGAGAGGGAACTGCCGAGATTGATATGAATGACTTCGTAACCGGCTCTGACCCATGGCTCAAAATGGTCAATATATTCTGCAACGTTTACAGCAGCCGTCTTGGGAAGAATCTTTTCATCATAATATTTCTGGAAAATCTCTTCCGGAGTGATGTCGATGCCGTCCTTATAGTCATGACCGTCCAGGATGATATGGAGCGGAAAGTAATGCACATGGTAACGCTCTTTTAACTCGGTATCAAGATCACAGGTACTATCAGCACTTAAGATGATTTTTGCAGATTCCTTTTCCATTCTATTTTCCTCCGTAAATCTGATTTTCTTAAATTATAACACTAATTTCCGGTCAATGACAAGGTGGCTGGGACTTTACATTGTTGAAGAAGTTGGATAGAATAAAATGATGTTGGGGTCAAAAGCCCCCAACAATGATGCCAACGGATTGTTTCGTGCTACGCACTCCCACAATCCTACCCGCTATTCGCATATCATGGTGCTTACGCCCCACTTTTATGCTCATATCGGGGCGGGTCTCAAGGTCATTCTACCACCAGTGTGCAAGCACACGTGGTTTCAGACCTTTTGACCCTGACATCATAAAATGATTAAGGTAAACAGGAGGAGAACATGAAACTGGAAAATGAAATACTTTATGTGGAAATGGTAGAACATGGAGCTGAACTGACAAGAATCTATAATAAAAAGACGGGGGCAGAGATCTTATGGAATGCAGATCCAAAGTTTTGGAAAAGACATTCGCCGGTTTT
>OBJO01000306.1_pt1 | contig 22580 bp, 8 predicted proteins | sample 1481741 | NCBI WGS metagenome assembly OBJO01 (sample SAMN06140803, study PRJEB22556) | human gut metagenome | host: Homo sapiens | place: China: Beijing | collected 2014 | reverse complement strand
CAACCTCGCCCCGACTTCACGCTCGGAAAGTCCGTCAAAAAAGATTGCCTGTATCAGCTCCTGTTCACTATCCGACAGCAAAGGCAGGGCGGCTTTCAGCCTGTCCACCATGACCGCATTGACAACGGTTTCTGCAATGTCCACCGCTTCATCAGTGATAAAGTCCAGAGGATTCCCCTCGCTGTCCGTAAATCCGTCGAGAGATAGCAGTCTATTCTTTGTATCTAATTTTTGCAGATAACGCCACCGTTCCTTGTCACGGTAGAAGTCTGTGTATTGCTCCCTCACGACTTCAAGCAGACAGCCTTGAATGGGGATAAACAGCTTGTCCATATAGGTCTGGTCGGATTCCCTGCAACGGCAGAACTCCGTGTAGGATAATTCCACATAGCCGCCACTTTCTCTGATATATACCTTTCTTGGTGCATATTTCACCATAAATACCTCCCATCTGAATTTTTGAAATGTAAAAAATCCAGATGGAGAGGCGGAGAACGACACCGCATATCAGAAACAGCCCTACGGCACTTTCCAACAAAAATCGACAAAAGAAAAACCGCAAAGGCTCTTTGACCTTTACGGTTATAGGAAATAGTAATTCTATTGTATGGAGATTGTACTTCTACTTTCAAGGTGAGAAGTACCGTTGCACTGGCAGAAATTTTTTTAACTGGTTTCCTGCCGTTCTCTGATATGCTATGTATTGATAAATTTTGCTTCGTATGAGCAGATAGATAACTGCCCGAAAAAAGGACATAAAAAAATCCCTCCAAATTTAAAAACAAATTCAGAGGGTAATTTAGGGTATAACAAAATAACCCACCCGAATATCGTTTTTTTTATTTGGTGAGTTTGTTCTTTCAAATACGAAACAAAAAGAGCCGATGATTCGTGAATTGTTCCACAATTTCATCGGCTCTGCGTCTTAAGCGTCTGGCTCTTTGATGACAGTTATCTTCAAGTTGTCAACTTTAATCAAGCTTTCTTGTCTGCATTTTGGACAATAAAGGGGATAATTCTCCAAAACAGTGTCCTTCCTAATTTTATTACGGGTTTTGCTCCCACAAACAGGACACAATATCCATTCGCATTTCATCATAATTAGTCTCTAATCCTTTCAAATCTCATTTTATATGACTTTTGCAAGCTGTTAAGCTAACTTGTGGAACATATGCCGAACCTTATCTATACGGCTATTCGGGCGGCGGGGTTGGCAAATAAATTTACCAATAGCTGGCTGGTATCCTTTTAACTCTGTCAAGCAGACTCCCTGCCCATTTGTGAAATAAGTTAAATCGTTCCTGTATTCTTGAATACATCTAGCAGGGATTTCTCCTTTCAGAATGACCTCGTCATTCTTTATCTGAGTACTTACAATATCTGCACAATACCTTGGAGCATCATGATACGCCCGTGAGAGATATTCCTGCGGTGCATAAATTTCAAAGTGGAGATATGGCTCTAATAGTTCTGTCCCTGCTTTTTTTAAAGCCTGCTCCAATACGATAGGGGAAAGCAGCCGAAAGTCTGCGGGGGTACTTACAGGACTATAATACAATCCATATTCAAAACAGATTTTACAGTCTGTCACTTTCCATCCATACAGCCCCTGCTCGCAGCCATAAAGAACCCCCTCCATAACCGCATTTTGGAACGATTGATTTAAATATCCAAGTGAAACTCTGCTTTCATACTGCACTCCGCTTCCAATAGGGAGCGGCTCTATGGACAACCCGACAGAAGCCCAGAAAGGATTTGGCGGGACTTCTATGTGGATGGTATATTCTGCTTTTCTAAGCGGTCTTTCCATATATATAACAGTAGGCTCTTTTATTTCTGCCTCCACATGATATTTTTCCTCAAGGATGGCACAAATGACTTCCATCTGCACATTCCCCAAAAAAGATAACATAATCTCATGTGTAACAGTATCAATGTCAAAATGCAAAAGAGGGTCTGTATCAGCAATCTCTGCGAGGGCATTTAACAGGGCTTCCCTTTGCTCCGGCTTTTGCGGCTCTACCGTTGTCCGAAGTAATGGCATGGGATTATCAATCCATGTTTTGTGAGGCAGGAGTTTTTCATTTCCCAGAATGTCGTTCAGTTTCAAAGTATCATCAGCTAAAATAACAATTTCTCCCGGACAGGCATGGTCAGCCGGGACGATTTCACCATTTGACGGAATACACATCTCTGTGATTTTTATTTTCTCTTTTTCAGATATTCTAATAACATCCCTCAAATGCAATGTTCCGCTATATATACGCACATAAACAAAACGCCGCCTTTTCTCTGAATATTCAATCTTAAAAACCTGCCCGCATAGTTCAGATTGACCTTCAGGCGTTGATGAATAAAATTTACTGGCAATCACTTCTATAAGCTGCCGAATCCCCAGATTGTTTTTAGCGCTTCCGTGATAAACGGGAAATAACGTTCCGTTTTGGAATCTCCTGTTTTCTTCCTGTTCCAGTTCTGACATTTTAAACGGTTTCCCTGACATATATTTCTCTAATAGTTCATCGTTTCCCATAATTACCGCATCCCACTGTTCCATATCGTCATTGTCCGTTACATTTATATGGGGATGCTGCCCAACCTTTTGCTTCACTATAATTTCCGAAGAAAGCTTTGCTTTCATTTCCCGATATACCATTGGCAAATCAATCCCCTCTTGGTCAATTTTATTGATGAAAAAAATTGTCGGAATCTTCATTATCTGTAGTGCATGAAACAGTATACGGGTCTGTGCCTGTATGCCATCCTTTGCAGAAACTAATAATACTGCTCCGTCTAATACGGATAAAGAACGGTATACTTCCGCCAAAAAATCCATATGGCCTGGCGTATCTATAATGTTGACTTTTACATCCTCCCACTGAAAAGATGTCACTGCTGTCTGGATAGTGATTCCCCTTTGACGCTCCAAATTCATTGTATCTGTCCTTGTTGTGCCTTCATCTACGCTCCCTAGTTCTGCAATTGCACCACTGGTATATAATAAACTTTCCGTTAATGTTGTCTTTCCTGCGTCAACGTGAGCCAGAATGCCTAAGTTAATTATTTTCATGTGATTTTCCTCCTATCAACACCCAAAAAAGGGCATAAAAATACCCAGTGATAAATACTCCTATCACTGGGTAAATAACTCCAATAGCCCCAAAACACTTATATGTTTTCGGGCATATAAAACTACATGATAAAAGTATTCTTAAACTGGGTACAAAAAACTAAGCCCCATATTAAAAGTGAAACGGGACTGCTACTTTTTGTTCCCACTATCAAATTGACAGTTTATTTAAGAATACCTTGCCGCATATTTATTAACTCCTTGTATAATACTGAATCTAATTATATTCCTTAACCCTTTATTTGTCAAGCTGACAAACTAAAGCAGAAAAAGCGGCAGGATTTCCCCCTGCCACTAATCATCTGTTTATGCAAAAATAATTTCCTTTTCCACAATCTCCCTCGCACAAGCCCTTATGTTATTGAGGCATCCTGTCCATTCTAAGGCGTTTTCTGCCTTTAGCTGTTCCGTTATGCCCTGTGCCTGTTTCATACCCTCTATGAGCCTTTCAAAGCGTTCCTGTGCCTGTCTGTTGATGTCGGCAAGGTAGGCGTTTAGCCTGCCGCTTGTAAGAAGATTGGTGTATGTAACTTTACGGTACTGTTTTAGATAATCTAAATGCCGTTGCCCCTAGATGCCTATTGCCTGTTCTTCTTCGGCGGGTACAGTTAAGCACGGTATCAAATAATCCCCTTGCCTTTCGTATTTGCCGCCCAGTTCCTCAAATAATGATTTTGCCATTGTCTGTTACCTCCACATTCTTTTTTATTTTGAATGTCCGCAAAATCCGTCCTACATCTATGGGATTACTTGGAAGATTCCAGTGCATAATCACACGACAATAATTATGAAAATCCAATCCTTCCTGTCCGATTGATGTTGTAGCGAGCACAAATGGACGCATTGGTGAGTTAAAGGCATTTCTGATATTTTCTTTACGCATGACTACCTTGGAATTATCTCCTGCATCCTTTGTAAATCCAACTGCATAACTCGACCTTATTCGACATCCATCACTCTTCCTGTCAGCTCCGTTAATACGTTTTTTGAAATCAGGATAAGTATCAGCGATATAGGTGGCTGTATGTATCTTCAATGAATCCATCATCATGTCATGCACAATCTGATACTGATTTCCATCCGACTGAAAACCTGCTGTTTCTTTCAGCATATGGATATATTCATCAATCATTGCCTGAAAACAGCCATCTTTACAGTATTTAAGTACATTCTGCCAATGGGAATTATCATCCCTGCATCTGCCATAAGCAAGATCAATGATAGCTGTTGACTCCGGCAAATTGAAATTATTGACAAATACCTTTGCAAGCGATGTTGCTCTGGCTGTGCTTCTTCCATTAGAACGATAAATGCATATTGCTGGCGAACCCAGTACCATATTTACCAATGTTTCCAGAAGATCCTCCGGCTTTCTTCCAAGATGAATCTCCTCCGGGGCATCCAAATAACTTCTTAGCTTATCAATATGAGCAATAAAGCCCTTATTTCTCTTATCCTTTGAACTGCTTCTGACCTCAGATGTTGTATCCTCTTCGTCTGTATTCATTTCCCACACAATATCCTCTATCCAATGCTTTGCATAGATGACTCCATCCATGAGCATCGGTGCAAGATAATACCACCTGGCATCTTCCTTATTGTTACCCGAATCACCATACTTTTCTTCGATTATCGCAAGCTTCTCTTTCAGTTTCAGCCGTACAGATTTCTCTATTACTTCTAATGATTCATGATTATTCAATGACTCAATCGGTAAATACATATCAGAAAGTGTCTTTGAAGGATAAAGCAGTGCAAACAGGCTCATGCCTCTTACTTCTCCATTTGAAACATTAAACCTGAGCCTTGCCACCGGGTATCGTCTCGAACCATCCGCAAAATACCCCGTATTCTTCTTATCCTGATTCTTTATCTGATGTACCAGTTTTCCAACTGTAAGTCTTTCCGCCTCATAGGAAACAAGCGCACCTATCATTCGTGGAACCATCTCCCATGCAGAAAATACAAGTATTTTTGAAAAGCCTTTGCTGTTTTTATATGCTCCCTGCATCTCATAATATGGCAGTGATGGAGGAATCCACAGATATTTTTCTGCACCGCCGGTAAATGCTTTTTCTTTCAGTGCCTCAAGCCTTGCATTGGTTTTCGGCAGTTCATCATATTTATTGATTTTATTGCGATTCAGCCACAAGAGACATTGTTCTCTTTCACTTCCAAATTCATCTGGATGTTTTATATAATATTTTTCAATCTGCTCTTTAATCTTATATTTCTTCATAAAGGACATAAGATACGGACAGCTCTTTGCATAATCTACCGGTAAAGAATGATTTGAATCCGTTTTTGACAACAATCGTGACATCTGTATATAGGAGTTTATGTCATTTTCATCTATCTGCAAATGATGCTTCACGCTGCTGTCATCCGTATAATCACCGGAATCCATGACAGATATACGCTCTGTCCTGCTGACTCCCTGATACATGGCATTTTCTGCCAGCTCCTTCATACGGATAATTGCACTGTCCCCTGCCTTCAACTCACTTAGAGCATGGGAATAATTCTTCCACACTTCCTTAAATTTAATGTCTTTGACTTCATCATCAAAAAGAAAGTTCATAACCTGAAAAAACTCTGCATAATGCTCATCAAGCTGATTTTCATCTATCTCTTCAAGGGTAGAATACAATTTATATGGTGTAGCCGACAACAGAAGTACCCTTGTATCATGTCCACTAATATTATACTTATCTCACACCCCGATCAGCCCCTCTCTCCGGCTTATCTTTTCCCTGCTTTTCTTGAATAATCCTCTTATTAATCTCAAGCCGTTCATGAATGGATAATTTCTTATCTTTTCCAACTACCGCCTGCTTCTGTTGTACCTGTTTCCTATCTGCTTTTCCTGCATCCTTGACCACTGCATTCGCTTCGGTACTTGTTCCCCGCTCATCTGCTCTTCCTTCATTTCTTTCCGTTATCTGCTGTTCTCGTCTCTCTTTCACACCTTTTTCTTCCAGATTGCAAAAGCTCTGCAGATACGGAAGCACATGATTCTGCATGTCTGTCAGATCTTCCATATATTTTTGGAACTCTTCACTTCCTTTACCTTTCTGGTAATTGATCCAATACTCATCTGTAAGCTTCATTTCATTATCATACTTCAACTGACTCACAATACCGCCATGTCCATTTCCAATATCTATTGACTTCTTGAAATGATGCAGCATCTGTTCACCTTTTTCCGCATAATATACAGTCACATATATCTTTGTGATTTTTGTAGGTTCCTCTGTCTTCGAATCACGTTTTGCATACCATTCTTTATCCATTTCTGCTGTTTTTGCATCCAGCTCGGATAACTTCTGACATCTTGGATTCATGAGAGCACTTTCTTCACAATAGTTTACATACACCATTGGTTCCAGATTCTTTGGAAACTCCGGCTCATAGACTTTCAGTCTTTCAATCAATACACCTGCACGCACAGACTGGTCACATTCTTCGTCTACAATATCCTTCAGATAAGAAATATAAGAATGTGTATTGCCACTCTGCAAATCCAACATCACCTCTTGTACCGTATTTTCTCCCGTCTCCACATTATCTCGATACTCATACGGATCAAAAGCTTCTGCAATCTCATCCAATGCCTCTGCCAACTGTTCTGTGGTCATCTTCTCTGGATACATTGCTTCCCGAACATCCCGCATTGGTACATACTTATAGTCCGGCAATGCATCATGAATTTTCTCAATCCCTTCCCGTATCAGTGCAAGTTCTCCATAAAATCGAACATCGTCCATCAGATTTCCAAGTACTGTATTTCCTTTTACGATTGCAAATTCAGCATCATCATAGTAACTGTCTTCCGGATCACGATAGATAATCCCCATACTGCATACTCGATAGGCATTCTCAGGATTCTCCCTATATTTTTCATAAACCGCAGCAATCTGATTAACATCGGTACTTTTTTCATAAGCTCCCATATCATGGAACTCATCACATTCTGCGGCAAAGTATTCCAGATACGGTTCTTTCTTCGGTGGCATATTATTGAGGACATTATCAATCATGTTATAATTTGCCTCTTCCAGTTCTTCTACCTTTGCCAATGGCTTATATTCGCCCTGGCTTTTCTGAATCTCTGCCATTACAACCTCATCCATTTCTTCTACCTTTTCCATCAACTGATCATAATCCCCACGGATGCGTTCTCCAGTCCATCCTTCGTCTTCCAAAAGTTCCTCTGCCGCTTCTTCAATAGAAATTTCACCATTTTCATAGACGCCACCATCCATCAGGCGGAAATCTTCATCGTAAAAGGAATAATCATATCCTCCTTCTGTTCTCTGAATAGCAAAGTAACGTTCTCCTACCTCATATGCCAGTTCACTAAGAACCTGTTCTTCCAGATTCAGGAAAGAATCTAGCTGTTCAAAACTGATACTGTCTACAAAATGAGCGGTTACCTTTCCCCCCTCATTCAGAACTACGATATCACTGACAGACAGGGAATGTCCTCGAAAGTCTTCTGGTCTGTCGATGTTGAATCGTTCAAATATATCATCTAGCGACATATTTCCAAATAATTCTCCCACATAGACCAGTTCATAGTCTTCTTTTTTAATCTGCATCCCGTGACTTTCAATGAAGCTCATATTCATAAACGCATAGTTTTCACCTGGCAAACCATCTCTTATTTGATAAATACCGAATGTTCGTCTTGTCCCTAATAGCAGATTTGCCTCTTTCAAAGACTGAATCTGCGGATATTTCTGCATCTCCCATTCCAAATTGCGGAATCGTTCCAGTTCTTCTGTAGACATCTGATAATGCTCCGGACCTCGTTCAATCTCCATTCGCTCTGTAACATAGATTGGTGATGAAAAATTGGTAATCAGATAGATATCTGCTCCGGCATCATATAATTTCAGAGCTTCTTCCTGTCCAATCACATTCATCGGCTCCTGAAATGCTCCAAAATCTTCATCTGCATAATCCAGATCCTGATCCCTTATCCGTTCCCACATCTGTGATTCCATGCCAAACAGCCCTTCATGTGCCTGTATCATTTCTTTACTTGCATACTCTCCCTTGCTGCCATCACTACCCAGGCAATAGATTTTAGAACCCATTCTGTGATAATCCAGGGCTGCTGCTTTTCTAAGCGGCACCATATCCTCTGCTGTATATCCATAATCCCGAAGTTCCAGCCTGCCTATGGTTGGATCTGGTAAGTCCTGAATATCCATTTGGGCATCATCCAGAAGTTCCTCTACTCTATCTTCATCTGACCGATTGACTGCATCTGCCAGATTTCTTACCAGCGTCCTTACTTTCTCTTCTTCGCCAACCAGATTTGCATATTCAAAAATCTGTTCTTTTACGTCCGCTGGAATTGCTATTCCCATGTGTTCTGCACGGTCTATTTGTTCCTGTGTATATTCCTGCATTTTCTGCGTTTCTATTCCTGTTATCATGTTTCTCGCCATATAAGTTCCTCCTGTATTCCCAAAAGTGGCATAACCGGCAGAACATTCTTTCTACCAAATTATGCCATCTTTCCTGTTTTCTTATTCCAGACCGAAGTCCCTTTTTCTATCTTCCCTGCCATTCTCGCTTTCCCGCTGGCTTTTTTCTTTATAAATCTGCAATTTCTCATGGATAGAACCACGTGCCGGTCGTTCTTCTTTCTCTTTCGATTCTGACTGCTCTGCTTCTGTGTCTTCCCGTTCATCCATATTAAGAAGGGCATTTAGTTCTGACAGTCGCTCCAGTTTCTGGTTCAGTTCCTCTTCTTTTGTGAATGGCTTTCCAACTTCCTCTTTGGCATTTGTAAGCTGCTCCTGTACCGTTTCCAATCGTTGCTCCGCTTCTGCCAGTTTCTCCGGATAGCTTTCCAGAAGATTATTGATACGGGTGATATTTCCCAGGGCATCTGCTCCCAGATGAACTTTCGATACCGATTCATGCTTCACAGACAGGATAAACTCCTTACTCCAGCTGTCGAACTGGATTCTCATGTTGAATCCCTGATAGTTTCCGATATCCATTGCTGCATCGACTGCTTTCATGTCCTTGCAGACTGCCAGTAGTGCCGCTCCTGCTTCTTTCTTTTCTGTAAATACTTTGCCGCTGATCTCCATGGAAAACTGTTCTGGATCTGTGATTTTATGCTCCTGATAATGGGCAATATCCGCTTTGTAGCTATCAATAGTCTCGGTCAATTTTGCAATCTGCTGTGGAAAATTTCTTGCAATATCATCTTCCAGACGGTACTGGTTATTCATGTGATTGGCTTTTAAAAGTTTCAGTTTTGCCACATCCACGTCCAGTGCCATCTTTTCTTTTACTGCCGGATTTCCAGTTGCCAGTGCCTTAACCTCTGCATAGGACAGTGCCGCTTCGTCCACATCTTCGCAGCTTCTGACCGGTGCTTTGCTCGTCATAATCTGGGAGATGAACTTCTGTTTATTTTCGATCAACTGCCACATGTAGCTGTCGAAGGTGGATTCTGTCACATACCGAAAGATATGAACCTTTTTATTGTGATTTCCCTGCCGGATGATACGTCCTTCCCTCTGCTCCAGATCAGACGGTTTCCAGCCAATATCCAGATGATGCAGAGCAATCAGACGATCCTGCACGTTGGTACCGGCACCCATCTTTGCTGTTGAACCAATCAAAAAACGAACCTGCCCAGATTTTACTTTTCCAAACAGCTCCGTCTTCTTTGCTTCGGTATTTGCATCATGAATGAATGCAATTTCTTTTTCCGGTACACCTTTCGCCATCAGCTTCTGTTTCAAGTCATCGTAAACATTGAAACTGCCATCGCCTTTCGGTGTGCTCAAGTCACAAAAAATGATCTGCGCCGATTTCTGTACAACTGTATCTTTCCAGATTTCATAGCTTTTTTCTGCACAGACCGACACTTTACTGCCCGGATCGTCTGGCAATAGTTCATTGACCAATCGCTGATCCAGTGCCAGTTTTCTTCCGTCATTGGTAATTTTCAGCATATTGTCTACACTAGCATCTACGCCACCGTTTCTTACCACTTCCGCACGCTCTCCTAGGCTTGCTACGATTTCTTTCTGCTGTTCTGTTGGTTTCAATACTACAGTTTCGTATTCCGCTTCCGGTACTGGAAGATTCAACTGATCCGAAGTCTTGATATCTGCAATCTCCTTGAACATATTCATCAGTTCCGGGATATTATAGAATCTGGCGAATCTGGATTTTGCTCGGTATCCGGTTCCTTCCGGTGCAAGTTCAATGCTGGTCACAACCTCTCCAAACGTGGATGCCCAGGAATCAAATAATCCCAAGCCCATATTCTGTAATTTGCTGTTCTGCAGATATCTCTGCATGACATAAAGTTCCGTCATGCTGTTGCTGATCGATGTGCCCGTTGCAAAGGTAATGCCTTTTCCACCGGTAATCTCATCCAGATACTGACATTTATTAAACATATCTGCTGATTTCTGTGCTTCGTTCTGGGCAATTCCGGCTACATTTCTCATTTTTGTATAAAGGAACGCATTTTTATAACTGTGTGCCTCGTCTACATACAGATGATCCACTCCCAGTTCTTCAAAGGTAACTACATTATCCTTTTTCTCTTTCTGATTCAGCTTCTCCAGTCTTGTCATCAGCGTTTTTCTGGTCTTTTCAATCTGCTTTACCGTATAGCGGCCGCCATCCTGCTCATATCTTGCACTCTGGATTGCGATTTCCAGATCGTCAATCTGCTTCCGCAGCATGGCTTCCTGCCTCTCATCAGAGATTGGGATACGCTCAAACTGGGAATGACCGATGATAATCGCATCATAGTTTCCCATAGCGATTCTGGCACAGAACTTTTTCCGGTTCGCCGGTTCAAAATCTTTCTTGGTTGCCACCAGGATATTGGCTCCCGGATATAACTGCAGGAACTCGGCTCCCCACTGCTCTGTCAGATGGTTCGGCACGACAAATAGATTCTTTTGTGATAATCCCAGACGTTTGCTCTCCATTGCAGCCGCTACCATCTCGTAGGTCTTCCCAGCTCCTACTACATGAGCCAGAAGCACATTATCCCCGTAAAGCTGATGTGCGACAGCATTTTTCTGATGTGGGCGAAGTTCAATTTCCGGGTTCATTCCTGGGAAAGTCAGATGACTGCCATCGTATTCACGGGGACGGATACTGTTAAACCGTTCATTATAAACTCTTACCAGTCTTTCACGTCTCTGTTGATCTTTGAAAATCCAATCCTTAAATGCTGCTTTCATGGCATCCTGTTTCTGTGATGCCAGCATAGTTTCTTTTTTATTGAGGACACGAATCTCATCCCCATTTTCATTGACACTCTTATCATAGATACGAACATCTTTCAGATTCAGTGTATCTTCCAGAATCCGGTAAGCATTTGCCCTCTCGGTTCCATACGTTGCATAGGCAAACGCATTTCTTGGACTGTCTGCATTTTTCCCGGTAATCCGCCACTCACCATTCACCTCAGAATATTTTACCTGTATCTCCTTCTGTGCAAGATACCACGGAGTATGAAGCAGTTCCCTCATAAAGTCCTGATAATCCGATGGTTCAATCCAGGTTGCCCCAATCCTTACTTCGATTTCAGATGCTTCCAGTTCTCTTGGCTGAACTGCTTCCAATGCACGGACATTCGGTGTGAATTCCGGGTGATTCTCTGCAAAGGTTCTTGCTGTGTTTAACTTCTCCCTGACATTTCCAGATAAATACTCATCTCCACTCTCCCACTGGTCTGTCAGTGGGTTCTTAAATATAACTCCAACCAGTTCCTCCGTGATTTTTTCTTCTGTCTTTCCTGTCAGCTGTGCCATATAGGACAGATCCACCTTTGCTCTTTCATTCAATGATAATGCTAAGGCTTCTGTCGCAGTTTCCACACTGGTTACCGCCACTGCCTTTTTGATGGTTCGTTTCGTAAACATGTCTGCTTTTCGCTTCAATGTTCCATCTTCGTTCAGGTCTTCCAGAGAACACAACAGACAATAAGAAGCGTCATCAGAAAACGCCCGCTTGTTTGCATTACTTCCGATGACTCCATACTTTGCTGTGTAAGCATCATATACTTGATTCAATTTCTCCTGCTGTTTGTGAATTTCTTCATCTGTTACGGATTCTTCCATCTGCATGGCAATCAGTTCACGCACCGTGTCTCGGATCTCCACCATACCTTTTACACGTTCTGCAGTAGCGGCAGGCATCTTTACCTGATTCATCAGAGAGTTAACACGGTAATATACCTGATCATCTACAACCGCATAACTGTAATTACGAACATTCGGATCTGCCGGGATACTCTCTGGTACATCATCCAGTTCTGCATCCACATCAACTGCAGGTGCCATATTTCCATGAATATTCCTGACAGCTTCTGCAAGCTGGACTTCAAGATCAGCACCTTCTATCGGCATACAGGTTGTTTCCATACCATACGGACCGGATACCTCTTTCATCTCACCCAGAATCATTTCCGGATGGTCTGCAAAATACTGATTGACCGTAATTCCATTGGCATCACTTCCAAGATTCACCCACTCCGGCATCTCTTTTGTCATGCTGTCACGCTTCTGGAAGAATAAAATATCTGCACTGACTTCCGTTCCTGCATTTGCTTTGAATGCTGTGTTCGGCAGGCGGATGGCTCCAAGGAGATCGGCACGTTCTGCCAGATACTTTCGGACTTCCGGTGATGCTTTATCCATGGTTCCTTTTGTTGTGATCAAAGCTGCCACACCACCTGGACGTAACTGATCTATCGTTTTGGCAAGAAAGTAATCATGAATCATGAAATTGTAACGATCATACTGACGGTCATTGACCTTGTATGCACCAAATGGCACATTTCCGATTGTCACGTCAAAGAAGTCATTAGGATAATCTGTCTTCTCAAAACCTTTGATCTGAATATTGGCATCAGGATAGAGCTGCTTTGCAATTCTGCCGCTGATACTGTCCAATTCCACACCATAAAGTTTGGACTGGTTCAGATTCTCCGGAAGCATTCCAAAAAAGTTCCCGACTCCCATAGATGGCTCCAGGATATTTCCTTTTGTAAATCCCAGATTCTCCAACACCTGATACATACTTTCAATCACAATCGGCTGTGTATAATGAGCATTTAAGGTGGAAGCTCTGGCTGCAGCATATTCCTCTGGTGTAAGAACAGTCTTTAATTCCAGATATTCTGTCTCCCATGCAGCTTTTGTTTCATCAAATGCATCTGCAAGACCTCCCCAGCCAACGTATCGGGATAAGATTTCCTGTTCCTCTGGTGTCGCATTACGGTTCTCATCCTCACATTTCTTTAACAACTGGATAGCCATGATATTTGCTCGGAATTTCTCCTTCGGTGTTCCCTGTCCAAGTTCATCATCTGTGATGTGGAAGTTTGTTGCTTGAATATCTGTTACCGTATCTTCTCTCCGTTCAACTTCTTCTACGGTTTCTGATGTTTCCTTGTCCTCTGGCTGATTCACATCTATTTGCTCCGCTTCCAAAGCCTGCTGTGCTTCTTCCAAGTCTGCCAGTTTTTGTGCTTCCTGTCGCTCTTCGTACTTTTCCATTTCTTCCGGTGACAAATAATCATCTGTGCGGACTAACTGGCGGACACGTTCTGCAACTTTGTTCCACTTTAATAAAACTTCTACCTCTGGACTGCCAATTTTCCCTTTTGCAAGTTTTAATCCTTTTGCATCGTGGGATGCGTCGGAAGCACCTGCTCCTGGTATTCCGGGTGAAGAACCACCTGTTCCATACTCATTTTTCAGGAACTCAGCTGCATCTTTCATATCATGGTGCTCCATGAAATACTCATAGATTCGGTTACGTCCTCCGGCAGTAATGCCGCCTCTTCTTAATACTGCATCAATTTCATCCTGTGTGATAAAGGAAAGCCCTAGACGTTCTACTTTAAATTGTTGATCCACCCAGGAGAAATCTCTCTGAAGGTCACGAAAACGCTGAGAATATACTGGATTGTGCTGAATTTCCCAACGATGATAATTACTCGGATTTTCATTCATATCCGCTTGTAACCATTCAAACTGCTGATAGATTTCTTTTTTCCCTTCTGGATCTGTCCAAGCGTTCCGAATGGTATCCTGCCAATCCGTATAAGACCGGTATTCTTCCGTATTTCTATTTGTATCTCGAAAATGAAGCGCCAAAAGATCTGTCATTTCTTTCTGTTCCTGCTCGATAGCATTATTGGAGATAAGATTATCAACGTAATTTCCTTCCTCATACATATCCCGGATCCTGTCAGCAGCTTCTTCCCACGTAACGATACGGTCAAAGTTTCTTCTTGCAGAGTCACCTCGCCGGATACGGATACCATCGTTGTCGTACCAGATACTGATTTTCTGATTATCTATGGTAAATCCTTTTCCTCCGGTGCCATATTCATCTTTCAGGAAGCTTTGCATTTCTTCATTATCCAGACCTTCGATCAATCTTGCAGTAATATGAAACAGTGTATTTTTCTGCCCACTACCTGTGCGAAGGATATGATCGACTACTTCATCGGAAATAAGAAAAGCGGCCGGCTGTTCTAATGCAGCTGCCGCTTTCCTTATTTCTCCTAACTGTTCCTCTTCTGTTGGGAACAGGCTTAACTGTAAATAATCTCCTGAATTACCAGTTCCTCTGCCTGTGCTTTGATCTGGTTCATGTGTCTGGTCCATGCCATTGTGTCTGCCATCTTGTCTGGTGCCGGATCTTTCTCCAGAAGTTCGTTCATCAGGTTGTCTACTCTCTGTCTTGCCTGACTGTCGATCTCCATCAGATGACTGTCCAGACGGTTCTGCAGTGTCAGAATGTTGAACCTGGCTACCTTGTGATTTCTCAGATACTCTTTCCTCATCATTCCGTACTTCCCGATGGTTCCTCTTGTCTCTTCCAGGCTGATATCTGGAATCTGATACTCTCCGTTCTGGCTGTAACTGATCTCTCTCATAGTCCGTTTCCTCCTTATTTTCTGCTCTATTTTCTGTGTTATTTGTTTCACTTTTACGAATTAACGTGTTAAATTCATTATAGACTACTTCTTTTTCTTTTGCAACCGTTTTCAGGTCATTTTCCAGATCATTCAACACATACCGTCCAATCTGCATCAGGACTGGCCTGCTGATCTCGTTGGCTGCACTTCCCAGATGTCCTAATATTTTCAGCTGATTGAAGTCCGTAATATGCCGAAAATCCTCTGCATCCAGATATTCCTGTACATCCAGTCCACACCGGTTTAGTAATACATACCAGACACTATTGGTCATCAGTTCCCGAAATTCGACTTCCTGATTCTGTTCGTCCAGTTCTTCCAGAAATGTCCCCGTTACGTCCAGTCTCAGTTCTTCCAATGCATCAGGAAGCCATTCCTGCATACTTTCCTTCGCTGCCTGATGCAGGCTTTCAGCAAGTCCTCCTTCCGTATCTTCCAGTGATAATTGCTCCTGCAGATAATCTGCCACCAGCTGTTCTCCTTCCACCGGAAGATTCCATAACTGAGGATCCTTTCCAAGATTCCGCACTTTATAAGTGTCCTGCACATCAAATACATACCGAAGTTTCGTTTTCGGTCCGGAAGTATTGTCAATCAAGGCAATCCCTTTGGATCCCTTTTTGATCCAGCGGTACATCTTCTGATTCCAGATTTCCATGGATGCTACGGCAGTTGCTTCCGGTCGCTGTGCATAAATTAAAAGCTGTTCTGGAAAAGTGTATTTGTACAGTCTGGATGCCGTGTTTAGGAACCTCATCCATTCCTGCGGACTGGCAGCTACATCTTTTGCCACCTCTTCCGTCAGCTGTTCCATTGCATATAATTTATTTGCCATCTGCTACTCCTTTACATAAAATCAGGGACTGCTTGGCTCAGTCCCCTCGTAATTATTACTACTGTTACTCTTATAACACTTCGGCAAGATTCTTAGCCTTATCCTTTGGGGCTTTATTTACCTCTTTCGCTTTGATCTCTGCCTTGGCTTTCTCCAATCTTCCATGGATTCCACCTTTTACTTCCGCTTTTTCGGCTGCTTTTTCCTTTTCCAGACGTGCTTCCCTGCGTTCGGCATTTTCCATAACTACTGTCTTCCCATCGCAGAACTGAACCTTATCCGAAAGCTGTTCCTGTCTTTCCACCTGCGTCTCATTGACTTCTTTTACCATGGCATTTAATTCTGGAACCTCAAACAGTCCGTTATCGGGAAGAATCAGCACCTCATGAATCGAAGAGGGAAGAACAAAATAATCACTGCCCAGACACTCACCGATCTGCTTACGGATATCTTCCTGCAGTAATAGTGACGCACCATTCATTTTTTGTGCATTCGTCAAGCAGAACATTGGCTCTCTCATCGTTTCGATATCTAGTTTCTCATTCAAAAGATTTTCTGGTTCTTCACCAAAAATCATGGATTTTATAATTTCATTCATGTTCATCAAAACAACACCACGATTTCTATCTGCCATCATCGCATCTGCCTGAATCTGTTCAACAGATACTCCCCATTCGTTCATCAGAGAAACAGTTACTGGAATACTGCTGATTCCTTCTCTATTTTCCTCCAGATTTACTGCATAATAAGCTGCAAAATCTCCATGTTCTGTGAATGCTTTGTCTTCCAGACGGTCTGTATTCCATTCCTTGTCACAAATTCTCATCTGTAATTTGTCCTTCATCTTTTCATAATCAAAAATATCCGGAACTCCCATATCCAAAAATTCTGCCTTGCCCTGTGCCTCAATACGCATATCAGCTACATCCCCAACACAAGAATCTACATCTTTTCCATTGATATATTCCTGATAAAGGGAATCCAGATAGATTGTCGGTACGATTCTCTGATCTCCATTTGGAATTGTGATACCTGTCAGCTTCAACCCATTATTCTTTTCAACTTCCTGAAGTTTAATCTCGCCTTCCTCATAAGACTTTGGCAAATATGCCTTTACATTATCTTTTACATATTCATAAAATTCTTTTCTGTTCATCATACGTTATTACCCCTTTCTGATCATGTGATGGTTCATTCTTTTTCTGCTGATCATCTGCTCAGCTTTTTTCTGATAAGCCATCATTCTCTTTAAAGTTTTCTCCTGGTTCTTTTTTGCTTCCTGTCTTTTTTCCATTGTTTTCATCATAGTTTTCTGTTCCTTTCTTTCATTAGTTGTATTGAAAAGGGAGCCCTGATTCAGGGCCCCCTTTACTGCAAATTAATTACTTTACTATTTTCTGTTTTTCTTTTTTCTGATATAAAGTCCTGCCATACCTCCTGTGGAGATCACCAGAAGCAGAATTGGCAGCCAGATATTCGTGCTGTCACCTGTTTTTGGTGCATTTGATACCTTTGTCTCTTCATGGGACTGTGGTGTATCCGGTGTGTTCGGTGTTTCTGGAACTTCCGGTTTCTCATTTGTTAGATTGAAAGTAACTTCCACGACTGGTGTACTGTCATTCACATAAGCAAATGTCACTTCATGCTTGGTCTGATCCAGTGTGTATCCATCCAGTGTTTTTGTTTCCACCAGATAATACTTGATCGCTGTATCATATTTGCCGTTCTTAAATGTGGCAATCTCATACAGCTTACTTTCTGCATGACCGGAAGCGTCTGTCTTTAAGGTTTCCAGAACCTTTCCTTTGCTGTCACGGAGTTCAAATTCTACCCCTTTCAGTGGTTCTCCTGACGATTTATCTGTCTTATTGAGAATCACTTTTCCCTTGGCAGTATCATCTTTCATAGCCACTTTCTGGACTTCTCCAGTATCCTTTACTTCAAAAGTAACATCCGATGTCAGAAGATATCCTTTCGGTGCCTGCTCTTCACGTAAGGTATATTTACCGATTGGCAGTTTTTCGATATAGTGTGCTTCCTCTGTGGAAGTCCAGCTCTCTACTACCTGATCATCCTTATCGAGAATCGTCAGTTTCGCACCCGGAATCTCTGTTTCTCCTGTGATATCCGTCTTACTGATCTGTACTTTTGTCACATCATCTTTCATCTCATGCTTCTGAACCTCTGCTGTATTCTCTACTGTGAAAATAATACTTTCTGCAGTGACATATCCATCTGCCGGTTTTGTCTCTGTCATGGTGTATTCCTTACCAACAACCAGTTCTTTGATGGCATGGGATTCTTCCGTAGAAGTCCATTCATCTACTGTATTGCCATCTGAATCCGTTACTTTCAGGTGTGCACCTGGAAGTTCTTTGCCTGTTGTCAGGTCTGTTTTTGTCAGTTCCACTGTGGTCGGCTGATTTTCAAAAGTAAAGTCGTAGCTTACTTCTGCCTGGTCTGCTCCGGCATATTCAAAGGTAAATTCCTGTACTTCATCTGTTGTAACAAATCCGTCCGGCGCAAAGATTTCTTTCACATAGTATTTTCCATCTACTGGAAGATCTGCCGTAAAAGTGATCTGTCCTTTTTCATCCGTTACTCGCTGCTCAATCAGACTGTCTTTCTCAAGGAGTACCTCGCCCTTTGCATTTTTGATATTTTCACTGGTATAAAGACCGTAGACACCACCTGCAAGGACACGTTCTGTATCTTTTTCTTTCTTCAGAACCGTAACCTTTACTTTCTGACGGGCATTCTGCCATTTCTCATCATAAGTGATGACTGGTGTGTCCTGATCACGGTAGGAAAGGTCAACATATCTCGGCTCTTTGTCCAGCACATAACCATGGGCTGTTTTTACTTCCTTCACATAGTATTTTCCAGCCGGGAGATCTCCCATCTGTGCAATACCATTGGAATCTGTGGTAATGGTTCCCACTTTTTCATCGGTTTTGAAATAATCTTCACTGACACCATCTGCCGCTTTAATATCTTCCGCAGCAAATACATCGAACGTCACATCTGAAAGGCTTCCGGTTACATATTCAAAGAGATGCTCCACAATACCTTTTACATTGTCCAAAAGTGTTACCTTATCCAGAAACTCTCCATTTTTGTTGATGATCAGAAGTCCTGTCGGTACTTCATCTTTCATCTCTACTTTCTGAATCTCGGCGGTATCTTCCAGCGTGAACTTCACATCCGTTGCTTTCAGATATCCATAAGGTGCCATTTCCTCACGAAGAGTGTATTCCTCTCCAACTGTCAGGCGTTTGATCACATGTGGCTGATCTTTTACAGACGTCCACTGATCCACAACATTTCCTTCTTTATCAAGAACGGTGAGTTTTGCCCCGTCCAGCTCCACACCTGTTGTTACATCAGATTTCGTGATTTCTACTGTTGTCGGCTGGTTCTTTTTCACAGTTTTCAGTTTTACTGTCTTCACATCCTGTCCCTGGTAAGAAGCATCCAGATTCAGAACTTCATCAGAGGATACAAATCCCGCCGGTGCTTTTAACTCCTTCACATAATACTGTCCAAGCGGCAGATCCAGCGTACATGCTGCAAGACCATCGTTATCAGAAGTCATTTCCTGCAACAGTGTGTCTGCTTTCACGATTACTTTTCCATCCGCCTTGATATCCGCTTTGTTAAAGATACCAAAGACAGCTCCAGCTACGGTTGCACCATTTTCTGCATCCTGTTTTTCTACCTGAATTGCAACTTTCTGGCGATCATCGCCAACCGTCACTTCCTCTTCAATCACAGGTGTATCCTGATTGGCATAGACAAATGCGACTTCTGATCTGTCATGGTTCAGGACGAATCCTTCCGGTGCAGTCTTTTCTACCACATAGTAAGAACCAAGCGGCAGGTTATCAGCAACTGCTTTTCCGTCTTCCCCGGTCGTTACCGTTGTTACCAGTGCATCTTTTGCATAGATCAGCTGTCTGTTTCCGTTTTCATCTTTCTGATAATCCGGTGTATAGATATTTTCAGCTGCATAGACATGAAATGATGCACCCTTCAGGTATCTTTCTTCATAAACAAAATCCTTTTTGAATCCGGTCAGCATCTCACCTTTTTTATAGATTGTCAGCTTTCCTTTTACTGGATGGTTCTCGTAATCTACCGTAATAATGGCATCTCCGCTCTCAGAATCCATCTTGTATGCTGTGTTTGCATCCACTGCAATCTCTACATAGTTCTTGTTGATTGTGTACCCTTCCGGTGCATTGACTTCCTCAATCCGGTAATGTCCGATCTTCAGATTCTTCGGCATGATCAGATATCCCTGACTGTCGGTAAAATAGGACTTGTGAGTGGTTGTCACTGGGTAAGTTGTTACCTGTTCCACGTACTTTTTGTTGTCAAGGTCGTACACTTTAAATTCTGTTCCTGCAATCAGGACGGATTTTTTTGTTTCATCGTCTTTTTTCACGATTTTCAGTTTTGCCTTAAACTCTTCATCCAGAAGCACACGCCAGATCTGCGGCTCATTTGGATGATGCTCTGTGATATTCACTTCAAAATCATCGACCGGCTTGTAATTGTGCGGTGTTGTAGTTTCACGCACGATATAGCTTCCAAATGGTAATGGAATACTGCAGGCATATCCTTTTTCATCTGTGAAAATCTCCGTTGCTCCATTTTCTCCACTCACTACTGGTTTGGCAGAATCAAAATCATAGCTTCCATCTGTTTTCTTTGTAAGGGAAGATTTCAGATAAACTGTAAATCCAGCTCCGGATAACAGATCTGCATCTGTCTTTCCATTGTTGGCTGCTTTGATGATCTGGAATGGCTGCTTGATGACCTGCTCACTGGAAGTGCACTCTCTTTTTACTTCTGCTGTCATATCTCCTTCATAACTGCACGTAAGATCATGCTCTTCTGCATCTGCCAGGTATCCGGTCGGCGGAGTAATCTCTTTGACATAATATTTGCCAAGATATAAGCCATTTACAAAAGCCTGTCCTTTGTCATCGGTTGTAAGAGAAGCTACCTGCTCTCCTGCTTTATAAATAGTTCCCGTTGCTCCATCCGGGTGCACAATATCTTCACGGGCATACAGTCCATAAACTGCACCTTTCAGTGTGGCATCTCCCTGCGGTACTGCTTTTCCTGTCTCTTTATCCACTTTATAAAGATTGATCTTTGCTGTCACACGGTCATTACTGAAGGTATGGGCAAAAGATACGGTTGCGTCTTTATCATTGGTGTAAGAAAACTTGAACGTATACACATCTTCTGTATTTCTTACATAGCCTTCCGGCGCCTGATCTTCTTTTACTGAATAGGAATATCCAATCGGAAGATCTGCTGTGAATTTTGCAGTTCCATCTGCTCCAGTAGTTGCTTTCTCAATCAGTGTTCCTTTTTTCACAACAACGGTTCCGTCTGCATTTCTAATATCATCGGATGCATACAGAGCAAAAATACCGCCTTTCAGTGGTTTCTTGGTGTCTTTATCCTGTTTTACTACAGAAACATCTGCTTTCTGTCTCTCGTTGTTAAAAGTCACATCTGCAAATACAACTTCTTTGTTCTGACCAGCATAAGTTAGAGTCACTGACTTTTCTTCGCTGCCGTTATAGAAAGAGTCCGGTGCTTTTGTTTCTTTTACCACGTAGGTTCCAAGATGCAGGTTTTTCAGTGTGACAGAACCATTCTCACCTGTTGTCAGGTTTTCTTTTACAAGGTCACCTTTGCTGTACACTTTTGTACCATAAGCAGTTACGATATCTGCCCCGGCATACACGTTATACACTGCATTTTTCTGTCTGCGGTTTTCATACTGAAATACCGTTCCATTTTCACTGACCTCTGCTCCGGTCAGAACCTGTCCTTCTTTGTAAATGGTAAGCTCTGCCAGCTGTTCCTTATTTTCCACGGTTACAGCTGAGGTCTTACTTGCTACCAGTTTTACATTTGTTGCCGTTGCATTTACTACATATCCCTGTGGTGCTGTGATCTCTTTCAGATAAACAGTATCCTGTGTCTTGATGATCGTAACAGAAGATTTTCCATTCTTATCTGTTGCCGGCATCTGAGTGATCAGCTTTGTACAAGCCTCATCGCTGTATACACCGAATACTGCACCTGCAAGATTGACATCCGCTGTATCGTCTTTCTTTACGATTTCGATCGTAGCCTGTTCAATCCAGGACACCTTTAAGCTTACATATTTTTCATCAGCAACACCTTCTCCAAATACAAATGCCAGATCCTGAACACTTGCATTCGTAGTCAATTTATATGCTGAATAATCTTTTGTAATACTTCCCTTCATTTTTGCAGAAAAAGTAGCACTTACATCTCTTGTCTGTGTCAGAGGAGCTGAGAGATAAAACGTGGTTCCTCCTCCAATTGTTACGCTTGCACCTGCCGCACTTACGGTTCCAGTAGATACATTATGGAGCTTTACTCCTTTTGGTAAGTCCATTGTGATTTTCTGCTGGGAAGATGCGTTGAACTGAATGTTCTCCGTTCTCTGAACATTTCCATCTACATAAGCCTTTACATCCGGCTTTGAAAATGACATCGCTACATCTGGTATTTCCGGCTTATTCACACAATAATTATAGAGTTCTTTTGCCAAAGCCTCCCCT
>OBJO01000299.1_pt1 | contig 22757 bp, 16 predicted proteins | sample 1481741 | NCBI WGS metagenome assembly OBJO01 (sample SAMN06140803, study PRJEB22556) | human gut metagenome | host: Homo sapiens | place: China: Beijing | collected 2014 | reverse complement strand
ACGAAAATATTACGAAATAACAATCAAAAGTATTGACATACTACATATAAGTGCTATAATACACACATACTAGAGTTAACAGAATTGTAACATTTACAGGAGGGACATTATGATAACGAGGAAAATGAGACTGTCGATGGCGATGCTTACGATTGCCGCGAGTGTGTTGACGACAGGAAATATAAACGCAGATGAGAAAGATACAACAAAAGAAACAAGTACAGCAACGGAAAGTAAATATGCGAACAAAGCAGTTGCAGATATTTATTCTACAACAACATTAAATATCCGAAAAAAGGGTAGTATAAATGCAAAGATCGTAGGAAAAATGAAAAAGGGTAATATTGCAACTGTGCTGAAGAAAGGATCTGAATGGTCAAAAGTAAGATTAGGAAATGTTACAGGATATGTAAAAAATCAGTATCTTGTATTTGGCGATGAGATTGAAAACTTTGCGAAACAAAATGTGAAAAAGGTGGCGAAAGTTCAGACGGAAACATTAAGAGTTCGTAAGAAAGCATCCACGAATTCAAAGATTGTTACATTGGCATCTGAAGATGACAAATTAAAAGTAAAGAAACAGACGGATGACTGGGCAAAAGTCAAAGTAGATGGACAGACAGGATATGTGTCAAAAGATTATGCAAAAGTAACATACTCTTTTGGAAAAGCGAAATCCATGAAGCAGATTCAGGCAGAGCAAGAAGCGAAAGAGGCGAAGAAAAGAGCAGAAGAAGCAGCCAGAAGTAAGTCTGAAAATGAATCAGTATCCACAACATCAAGCGGTCATACTTCTGATGATGGAACAACATCTGGAAGTACAACAGGTTCCACACAGACAACAAAGAAAGCTTCCGTATCCGTATCATCTAGTGGCTCATCAGCAACAGGAAGCAGGATCGCAAGTTATGCGCAGCAGTTTGTTGGAAATCCATACCGATATGGTGGAAACAGCTTAACCAACGGAATTGATTGTTCTGGATTTACGCAGCAGATTATGGCGAAGTTTGGATACAGTATCAGTCGTACGAGCAGTTCCCAGTCTGGTGATGGAAGAGCAGTATCTACGAGCAATTTAAGAGCCGGTGATCTGGTATTCTATGGAGATGGTGGAAGCATTGATCATGTGGCACTTTATATCGGCGGTGGTCAGGTAGTACATGCAAGTAATTCCGCACCATATCCGCGAGGAGGAATTAAGATTTCAAACGTAAATTATAGAACACCAATCTGTGCAAGACGTATCATAGGATAGCTAGAAAAATTACCAATACAGTATTTATATAGGAAGAGCGTAAAAGGAAGATTCATGCAGAATCATTCTTGTGCGCTCTTCCTTTTTTGATATACCAGACATGAAAATAAAAAATTATATTTCCTATATTGACAGAAGAACATCATGTTTATAGAATGTAAAAAGGTATATTTTGGTTAGGAAAATAAAGATAGAAAAGAGATGTAAAAAGAAAAAGATGAAACAAAGACGATTTACAAACAAAAAGCTGATCGCCCTCATGTTACCACTGGCAGTTGATCAGCTTTTAAATTCGTTTATGGGTACGGTAGATACCCTTGTAGTCAGCAATTTAGGATCAGCAGCGATTTCTGCTGTCAGTCTGGTAGATTCCATTAATATTCTGGTAGTTCAGGCATTTTTTGCACTGGCTTCAGGTGGTACGGTTGTTTGCTCTCATTATCTTGGATGTGAGAAGAAAGAGAGAGCAACGAATGCAGCCAGGCAGTTAGTGTTTATTACATTCGCAATGTCACTGGTCATTGCAATCGCGTGTCATTTATTCAGCAACCAGCTTCTTGGAGTGATCTTTGGACAGGTGGAACCAGCGGTTATGGACAATGCGAAGAAGTATTTCTTCTTTTCGGCCATGTCTTATCCATTTATCGCATTGTACGATGACGGAGCCTGCATTTTAAGAGCACAGGAGAACAGCAAACTTCCGATGCAGATTTCTTTTGTTGCAAATGGCATTAATGTTGCATTGAATCTGATATTTGTATGGGTATTGCATTTGGGTGTGGCAGGTTCTTCTGCAGCGACGATGATCGCCAGAGCATTTGCAATGGTTGCAGTACTTTATAAATTGAGAAATCCGAAGATGAAGATACAGCTTAGAGACTATTTTTCGATTCGTCCAGAATGGGAAGAGATCAAGCGAATCTTACATATCGGAGTTCCGTCAGGAATTGAAAATGGAATGTTTCAGTTTGGAAAGCTTGCGATTCAGTCAACGGTATCTTTGATGGGAACGGCGGCGATCGCAGCACAGGGAATGACCAATATCATCGAAAACTTGAATGGAATCATGTCGATCGGAATGGGGATCGGATTGATGACAGTTGTTGGAGAATGTCTTGGTGCCGGTGAAAAAGAAGAAGCGGTCTATTATATAAAGAAGATATCCATTGCGGCAGAAGTTGTATTGATCGTTACATGTCTTTTGATGTTTGGGCTTACTTATCCGATCACATATTTTGGAGGTATGGAACCAGAGAGTGCAAAACTTTGTATATTCATGGTAACATGTATCACGATCGTAAAACCGATCGTGTGGATCATGGCATTTATTCCACCATATGGATTCAGGGCAGCAGGGGATGTTAGATTTACAATGACGACATCCATGCTGTGTATGTGGCTTTGCAGAGTCGTACTTGCCATGGTACTTGCGAGAGTTTTTCATATGGGACCGATCGCAGTGTGGATCGGAATGTTTACAGACTGGACGATCCGTGGAATTATTTATACAATACGATTTAAAAATAGAAAATGGCTTGCTCATCAGGTGATCTGATGTTCGTTGCGGATGATGACAGTTCGTGTTATACTGAAATGTATTTGAATATTTGAATGATCAAGAAATAATATAGAAGGGATACAAATAAAATGAAAGTATCAGATTTTACATTTGATTTACCAGAAGAATTGATCGCTCAGGATCCACTTGAGGACAGATCAAGTTCCAGATTATTAACATTAGATAAAAATACAGGAGAGATCGGACATGATGTCTTCCATAATATTGTAAATTATTTAAAACCGGGAGACTGTCTTGTGTTGAATAACACAAAGGTAATTCCAGCAAGACTGATCGGAGCCAAAGAAGAAACTGGCGGCAAAGTTGAAGTTTTACTTCTTAAGAGAAAACAGGACAATGTATGGGAGACTCTTGTAAAGCCAGGGAAAAAAGCACGTCCGGGAGCAAGAATTTCTTTTGGAGATGGAAAATTAGTCGGAGAAGTCATTGATGTTGTTGATGAAGGAAATCGTTTGGTGAAGTTTGAATATGAAGGTATTTTTGAGGAAGTGTTAGATGAACTTGGACAGATGCCATTACCACCATATATCACACATCAATTAAAAGACAAGAATCGTTATCAGACAGTTTATGCAAAATATGATGGTTCAGCCGCAGCACCAACTGCTGGACTTCATTTTACAAAGGAATTATTACAACAGATCAAAGACATGGGAGTTAATATCGCATATGTAACACTTCATGTTGGACTTGGAACATTCCGTCCAGTAAAAGTTGATGATGTTTTAGAGCATCATATGCATTCTGAATTTTATAGAATTGAAGAGGAAGATGCAGAACTTATCAATGAGACAAAGAAGAACGGTGGAAGAGTTATTTCTGTTGGAACAACAAGTACAAGAACTTTGGAATCTGTTGCAGAAGAAGATGGAACTCTGCATGCAAAGAGCGGATGGACAGACATCTTCATTTATCCAGGATACAAATTTAAAGTGATCGATGGACTGATCACAAACTTCCATCTGCCAGAATCTACATTATTAATGTTAGTTTCTGCACTCGCAGGAAGAGAACATATTTTAAATGCTTATAATATCGCAGTAAAAGAAAGATACAGATTCTTTTCTTTCGGGGATGCGATGTTCATTCATCCATAAGAAGAATTTACTATAAAAGGATATCTTAGAAATGGGAACATGGGCGATCGGTGGGAAAAGCAATCAAGGAAACCAGAGCAGGTTGAAGATAATGCCAAGGCATTGGGCGTATCTTTGGAAGAGGCAGATATTGTTCAAATGAAAAAAGATATAGAAACATTATTATAAAATATGAAATGGAGGAAAGCTTATGAAACTTGCACTTATTGGAACAGGAAAGATTATTGAAGATGCATTGTTTGCAATGGAACCAGTAGAATCAATTGAGAGAACAGCAATTTTTGCGAGACCACATAGCAGAGATAAGGCAGAAAAATTTGCAAAACAGTATGCGATCAAAGAAGTTTACACAGACTATGAAGAATTACTCGAAAAGACAGAAGCAGATACTGTTTACATAGGACTGATCAACAGTGCTCATTATCCATATGCAAAACAGGCATTATTGGCAGGAAAGAATGTCATCCTCGAGAAGCCATTTACTGGATTTTATGAAGAAACAAAGGATTTAGAGCAGATTGCAAATGACAAGAAATTATTTATCTTTGAAGCGATCACAGTACTTCACAACGAAGTGTTTTATGAGATGAAAAAGAACCTGAATAAACTGGGAAATATCCGTATGGCACTTTGTAATTATTCTCAGTACTCCAGCCGTTACGATGCATATTTAGAAGGAGATATCACACATTCTTTTGATCCTGCATATTATGGAGGTTCATTATATGATATCAACGTCTATAATATTCATTATTGTGTAGGATTATTTGGAGAGCCAAAGGATGCGACATATTATCCAAATATCGGGCCAAATGGAATTGATACATCAGGAACACTTGTGATGGAGTATGATGGATTCAGTGCGGTTTGTACAGGAAGTAAAGATTCAGACAGCCCAGGATACGTTTGTGTTCAGGGTGAAAAAGGTTTTATGAAAGTAGATTCTAAACCAAACATTGCTTCTGAATTAAAAACGGTTTACGCAGATGAAAATATCAAAGAAAAAGTAAAAGATGCAGCAGGAGCGATGGTTCGTGCAACGATCACAGAAGATTATAAGGCTCCAGAACATCACCACCGCATGACACAGGAATTTACAGATTTTGCAAGAGTGATCGATGAGAAAGACTATGAGACAGCAAAGGAATTTTTGGATGAGACAGTTGCGGTTGTGAAAGTACTTGAAACAGCACGAAAGAAAGCGGGAATTGAATTTTAGAATTATATTATAGAAGGAAGTAATCTATGAAAGTGATCATTATCGGTGGCGGAGCTGCCGGCATGATGGCTGCATATCAGGCAGCAAAATGTGGAAACGAGGTTTCCTTATATGAAAAAAATGAAAAATTAGGAAAGAAGATTTTTATCACAGGAAAAGGACGCTGTAATGTGACAAATGCCTGTGAGATCGAAGAGCTGTTAGATCACGTTGTAACCAACAAGGAATTTTTATACAGTGGTTTCTATTCCTTTACCAATGATGCGATGATGGAATTATTGGAAGAACTGGGATGCCCTCTGAAAGTGGAACGAGGAAATCGAGTATTCCCTGTATCTGATCATTCTTCAGATGTTATCGCAGCATTACAAAGAGGTCTTAGAAAAGAAAATGTTGACATATATTTCAATACAACTGTCAAAAAGATTCTGATCGAAGATGGAATTGTAACAGGAGTAAGACTGGCATCTGGAGACACAGTAAAGGCAGATAAGGTCGTTGTTGCAACAGGAGGTATGTCCTATCAGGCAACCGGATCGACTGGAGATGGATATGATTTTGCAAGAAAAGCAGGACATAAAGTGACAAAACTTACGCCTGCACTTGTTCCGTTTGAGATCAAAGAAGATTATTGTAAACAGTTGATGGGATTATCTTTAAGAAATGTCGCAGTGACAATGACTGCAGATGGCAAGAAGATTTACGATGATTTTGGAGAAATGCTCTTTACACATTTTGGAATCAGTGGACCAGTCGTTTTAAGTGCAAGTAGTTATATTGGAAGATATCAGGGCAAAGAATTAAAATTTATCATTGATCTGAAACCAGCACTTAACAAAGAACAGTTAGATCACAGAGTATTAAAGGATTTTAATAAGACATTAAACAAAGATTTTGTAAATTCCTTAGATCATCTTTTGCCGAAGAAGCTGATTCCTGTTATGATAGAGTTATCAGGAATTCCAGAGCATAAGAAGGTCAACGAGATCACAAAGAAGGAAAGAGAACGATTTGTTTCTTTATTAAAGCATTTAGAACTTACAATTACAGGAGTGCGTGGATTTAAAGAAGCGATCATTACACAAGGCGGAGTTAACGTCAAAGAGATCGATCCGGGGACGATGGAATCAAAGAAGATCAAAGGATTATATTTTGCAGGGGAAGTATTAGATCTTGATGCGGTCACAGGTGGGTTTAACCTTCAGATCGCATGGTCAACAGGATATCTTGCAGGAATGAATTAATATATTAGGAAGCAGATCAGGAGGAAAAGGTAATGTATAGTATTGCGATTGATGGACCAGCAGGAGCAGGAAAAAGCACGATTGCAAAAACAATTGCAAAGAAATTAGAATTTATTTATGTGGATACAGGAGCAATGTACCGTGCGATGGCTCTTTATTTCATCAGACATGAGATCAATCCAAAGGATGAAGAGGCGATCAACAAAGCATGTCCAGATATTCATGTAAGTATCAACTATGAAGATGGAGTGCAGCAGGTGTTATTAAACGGGGAAAATGTAAATGGACTGATCCGTACCGAGGAAGTTGGAAATATGGCTTCGAAGACATCTGCATATAAAATGGTAAGAGCAACACTATTAGATCTTCAGAGAGATCTTGCCAAGACGGCTAATATCTTAATGGATGGAAGAGATATCGGAACAAACGTACTGCCAAATGCCGATTTAAAGATTTATTTAACTGCATCATCTAAAGTAAGAGCCGAGCGTCGCTACAAAGAATTGGTAGAAAAAGGTGTAGAGGCTGATTTCGATAAGATTGAGGAAGATATCATTATCCGTGACCGTCAGGATATGGAACGTGAGATCGCACCGCTAAAACAGGCAGAAGATGCAGTACTAGTTGATTCTTCTGATATGACGATCGAAGAAGTTGTTGATGCGATCGTTGCAGAATTTGAAAAAGTAAAATAATAAAAAGTTTATTTACAAGCAGTGAGGATAAAGATGGAAGTTATTTTAGCAAAAACAGCAGGGTTTTGTTTTGGTGTGAAGCGTGCTGTTGACACTGTATATAAAGAAGCAGGAAAGAAAAATGTATACACATACGGGCCGATCATTCACAATTCAGAGGTTGTGAATGATCTGAAGAAAAAGGGCGTGGAAGTGATCAATTCCAGAGAAGAATTAGAAGCTTTGGAAGAAGGAACGGTTATCATACGTTCTCATGGAGTTGCGAGAGAAATTTATGATCTGATCCATGAAAAAGGATTGGAATTAGTTGATGCAACATGTCCATTTGTCAGAAAGATCCATAAGATCGTAGAGAAAGCAGGCAACGATGGTGATCAGGTGATCATCGTTGGAAGTGAGCAGCACCCAGAAGTTCAGGGAATCAAAGGATGGTGTACTGGAGAAGTGCATATTATCTCAGATGCAGAGCAGTTTGAAGGGATCGATCTTAATAAGCCGACGACTCTTGTATCACAAACGACATTTAATTACAAGAAATTTCAAGATTTAGTTGAAATTCTGAATAAAAAGGGTTATGATATAGGAGTATGTAATACAATATGTAATGCCACGGAAGAGCGTCAACTGGAAGCAAAGTCTATCGCTAAGGGTGTAGATGCAATGGTTGTGATCGGAGATAAGCAAAGCTCCAACAGCCAGAAGTTATATGAGATTAGTAAGAAAGAGTGTGAGAACACCTTTTTTGTGCAGACACTTAGAGACCTGGATTTGAAACTTTTTGAATCGACTGGTAAGGTAGGTATTACAGCGGGGGCCTCAACCCCACAGAAAATTATCAAGGAGGTTCATGCTAGCATGACAGAAAAGAGTTTTGAAGAATTATTAGAGGAAAGTTTTGTGACAATTCACAACGGAGAGGTAGTGAAAGGTACAGTTATCGATGTGAAACCAGATGAGATCATCTTAAACATCGGATACAAAGCAGATGGTATCTTAACAAGAAGTGAATATTCTAATGATTCAGCCAACGTAGATTTAACAACTGTTGCTAAAGTTGGTGATACTATGGAGACTAAGGTATTAAAAGTGAATGATGGAGAAGGACAGGTTCTTCTTACTTATAAGAGATTAGCAGCTGAAAAAGGAAACAAACGTTTAGAAGAAGCTTTCGAGAATAAAGAAGTCTTAAAAGCACCTGTAGCTCAGGTTTTAGATGGTGGATTAAGCGTACTGATCGAAGAAGCACGTGTATTTATCCCTGCAAGCTTAGTTTCTGATTCTTATGAAAGAGACTTAAAGAAATACGAAGGACAGGAAATCGAATTCGTTATCAGCGAGTTCAACCCTCGTAAGAGAAGAGTCATCGGAGACCGCAAACAGTTATTAGTAGCTGCTAAGAAAGAAAAACAGAAAGAATTATTCGAGAAGATCGAAGCAGGAATGAAAGTAGAAGGAGTTGTTAAGAATGTAACAGACTTCGGTGCGTTCATTGATTTAGGTGGAGCAGACGGACTTCTTCACATTTCTGAAATGTCTTGGGGACGTGTTGAAAACCCTAAGAAGGTCTTCAATATTGGAGATAAAGTAACAGTTCTGATCAAGGATATTCAGGGAGAAAAGATTGCATTAAGCTTAAAATTCCCAGAAGAGAATCCATGGTTAAAAGCAGAAGAGAAATACAAAGTAGGAAGTGTTGTAACAGGTAAAGTTGCACGTATGACAGATTTCGGAGCATTCGTTGAGTTAGAATCAGGAATCGATGCACTTCTTCACGTTTCTCAGATCGCAAAAGAACATATCGACAAACCATCTGACGTATTAAGCGTTGGACAGGAAATCGAAGCTAAAGTAGTTGACTTCAAGAAAGACGACAAGAAGATCAGCTTAAGTATGAAAGCATTAGCTAACGAAGAAGAAAAAACAGAAGAATAAGATCTTTATCAAAGAATCCTGATTTTTATAAATCAGGGTTCTTTTTTCGTACAAGTATTGTAAAAAAACAAGTTTTGCGATATAATCAGTTTTAAAAATACATTTTTTTAAAATGATAAACCTCGAAAAGGAGTTATGACCATGGAATTAAAGAAGTTTAAAAAAGTATTGGTTGCAAACCGTGGTGAGATTGCGATCCGAGTTTTCCGAGCTTTAAATGAACTTGGAATTACAACGGTTGGTGTCTTTTCAAAAGAAGACCGTTATGCCTTATTCCGTTCTAAAGCTGATGAATCTTATCAGTTGAATCCGGACAAAGGACCAATCGATGCCTATCTTGACATCAATACGATCATTCGTATTGCAAAAGAGAAGAACGTAGATGCAATTCATCCAGGTTATGGATTTTTATCAGAGAATCCTGACTTTGTAGATGCCTGTGAGAAGAATGGAATCACATTTATCGGACCATCCTCAAGCTTAATGCGTAAGATGGGAGATAAGATTTCTTCCAAACAGATGGCAATTGAAGCTGATGTTCCAATCATTCCTGGTGTAGACCATGCGGTTCACGGACTGGAAGAAGTGACTAAGATTGCGAACCAAGTTGGATATCCTGTAATGTTAAAGGCTTCCAATGGTGGTGGAGGACGTGGAATGCGTATCGTTCATTCAGCCGAAGAGATGCCAAAAGAATATGCAGAAGCAAGAGATGAATCCAAGAAAGCATTTGGAGACGATCAGATTTTCGTTGAAAAATACTTAAAGAGTCCAAAACATATCGAGGTTCAGATCATTGGTGACCAGTATGGACATGTTGTTCATTTATATGACCGTGACTGCTCTGTACAGAGAAGACATCAGAAGGTTGTAGAATATGCACCAGCATTCAGCGTGCCAGAAGAAGTAAGACAGCAGATTTTTGAAGCATCTATCCGTCTTGCGAAACATGTAGGATATAAGAATGCTGGAACATTAGAGTTCCTGGTTGATGCAGATAATAATGCATACTTTATCGAGATGAACCCTCGTGTACAGGTAGAACATACGATCACAGAGATGGTAACAGGAATCGATATCGTACAGACACAGGTTCTTGTAGCAGAAGGATATTCTTTAGATTCTGAAGAGATCGGTATTGGATCTCAGGAGGAAGTGACATGTAATGGATACTCTATTCAGACACGTATCACAACAGAAGATCCAATGAATAACTTCCTGCCAGACACAGGTAAGATCACGGTATATCGTTCTGGAGCTGGTAACGGTATTCGATTAGATGGTGGTAACGCATATGCAGGAGCAGAGATCACACCATACTATGACAGCTTATTGGTAAAAGCAATCTCTCATGATCGTACATTTGGAAGAGCGGTTGACAAATCTATCCGTGTATTAAAAGAGATTCGTATTCGTGGAGTTAAGACAAATATCCCATTCTTGATCAATGTATTAAATAATGAGACATTCCGTGAGGGAAGATGCTATACAACATTTATTGAAGAAACGCCAGAATTATTCTTACTTCCAGAAAGTCAGGACAGAGCAACAAAGATCCTTGAATTTTTAGGAAATAAGATGGTGAATGTGCAGAAAGCCGTTCTTGACAAACCAGATTTTGAAGCAAGAACTCTTCCAAAGTATGATACAGAGAAGAAGATTTATGGTTCCAGAGACAAGTTCTTAGAGATGGGAGCTAAAGACTTCACACAGAGCCTGTTAAATGAGAAGAGATTACTGATCACAGATACAACAATGCGTGATGCACAGCAGTCTTTAATGGCAACACGTATGAGAACAAAAGATCTGATCGGAGCATCTGATGCGACAAACGCATTTATGGAGAATGCATTCTCTGTAGAGGCATGGGGTGGAGCTACTTATGATACAGCTTATCGTTTCTTAAAAGAGTCTCCATGGAAGAGATTAAAATTATTAAGACAACATATGCCAAATACATTGATCCAGATGTTACTTCGAGCATCCAATGCTGTAGGATACAGCAACTATCCAGATAATGTTGTTAAGAAATTCATCGAAGAAGCATCACAAAAAGGTGTAGATGTGTTCCGTATTTTTGACAGCTTAAACTGGGTTGAGAATATGAAGATGCCGATCGAGACAGCATTAAAGACAGGTAAGATCGTAGAAGGAACGATCTGCTACACAGGAGATATCACAGATCCAAACGAGACAAAATATACATTAGATTACTATGTAAAGAAAGCCAAAGAATTAGAAAGCTTAGGTGTTCATATCTTTACGATCAAAGATATGGCAGGTCTTGTAAAACCTTATGCAGCGAAGAAACTTATCAGTGCATTAAAAGAAGAATTAAATATTCCAGTTAATCTTCATACACATGATTCTACTGGAAATGGTGTCAGCACATTATTAATGGCATCTGAAGCAGGACTAGATATCGCTGACTGTGCGATTGGTTCTATGAGTTCTATGACAAGTAACCCATGCATGAATTCATTAGTAGAAGCATTAAAAGGAACAGAGCGAGATACAGGACTTAATCCAGATGAATTAACAGAATTAAGTCAGTACTATGCAAGAATCCGTCCAATCTACAAACAGTTTGAGAGCGGAATGGATGCGCCAAATACAGAGATTTACAAATATGAGATTCCAGGTGGACAGTACTCTAATCTGTTAGCACAGGTAAAAGAAATGGGTGCAGCGGAAGACTTTGAAGAGATCAAAGGTTTATATAAAGATGCGAACCAGCTGCTTGGAAATATCGTTAAAGTAACACCATCATCTAAAGTTGTTGGAGACTTTGCGATCTTTATGTTCAAGAATGGATTAACAAAAGAGAATATCTTAGAAGTTGGTAAAGATTTATCTTATCCAGATTCTGTTGTAGAATATTTTGAAGGTATGATCGGACAGCCAGAAGGTGGATTCCCAGAAGAATTACAGAAGATCGTATTAAAAGATAAGAAACCGATCGATGTGCGTCCAGGAAGTTTATTACCAGATGAAGATTTTGATTATATCGCAAAGGGATTAAAAGAAAACTTCTATACAGAGAATATGGAAGATCCAGATGTCTTAAGTCAGAAGACATTAAGCTATGCGTTATATCCAAAAGTATATGAAGATTACTGTAGACATTTTGAGGCTTACAATGATGTAACAGGACTTGAAAGCCATGTATACTTCTATGGATTGAGAAAAGGTGAAGAGACAACACTGAAATTAGATGAAGGTAAATATCTGATCATCAAATTTATCGATATGACAGAGCCTGATGAAGATGGATACCGACTGTTAGACTTTGAAGTAAATGGATCTATCCGTGAGATCAAAGTTCTTGATAAGAATTTAGAGGTTAAGACAGACCGAAGAGTTAAAGCAGATAAATCTAATCCTGCACATCTTGGATCCACAATTCCAGGAACAGTTGGTAAAGTTCTTGTCAATGAAGGTGATGAGGTCACAGTGAATATGCCGCTGATGACAGTTGAAGCTATGAAGATGGAGACAACTGTTGTTTCTACCGTCAATGGTAAAGTTGATAAGATCTATGTCAAAGAAGGAGAACAGGTAAATCAGGAAGATCTGTTAATCTCTTTTGAAATTGATGAATAGAAATTGAATTAGATTTCATACTAAAGAAGGAAGTAAGAAGATGCTTCCTTCTTTTTTGGTGTAAATTGCAGAGCATCGTTCTAAATAATAAAGATAAAAAATATGATACAGAAAGGTAAGATTTTGGTATGAAAGATAATGAGAGACAAGAAATAGAAAAATTTGGACAGTTGCAGGAAAATGGGATTTTTACAATGACTATCATTGGTGAGATCGAAGGGCATCAGTTATCTGCACAAAATGCAAAGACAACAAAATATGAACATATGATACCGGCTTTAGCAAAGGTTGAGCAGGATGAAAGTATAAAAGGAATCTTAATTTTGATCAATACGATCGGTGGAGATGTAGAATGTGGACTTGCGATCGCAGAGCTTATCGCATCTCTAAGCAAACCAACCGTATCGCTTGTTCTTGGAGGAAGTCATTCGATCGGAGTACCGCTTGCTGTGGCAGCAGATCATTCTTTTATTGTGAAAAGTGCAACAATGATGATTCATCCAGTGAGAAGTTCTGGAACATTTATCGGAGTTATTCAAAGTTATCGTAATATTGAAAAGATTCAAGATCGGATTACGACATTTATTAGTGATCATTGTAAAATGAAAAAGGAAAGAGTTGAAGAATTGATGCTTCATATTGGACAGCAGGTAAAAGATGTTGGTATGATCCTTTCAGGGGAGGAGGCAGTAAAAGAAGGATTGATCGATGAGATGGGTGGAATAAAAGAAGCAACAGACAGATTGATTGAAATAATTAATCTATCTGAAAATAAATAGAAAATTTGAATAAAAAACAGATAATACCTTTATAATATTCCTGTTTTGGTATATGATAAGAATAACAAGTATGTTAAAAAAAACACAAATTATCTTAAGGCATCATTAGAGGAGGGAATATCATGAGAGGAATACAGACACCAGTTCGGAATGTGAGAAGAAGAATTTTCAAAGAGATCGCAAAGTTTGGTTACGAACAAAGAAACTTACAGGATCTTGAAGATCTTCCATATGAGATCATACCTGGAGAAGTTGCAAAATATCGAGATAGTATTTACAGAGAACGAGCGATCGTAGGTGAGAGATTGAGGCTTGCCATGGGAATGTCATTAAATCCAGCGGATAAACCAACAAGAATTACGAAAGGAATTGATGAGAGCAATATTTCAGAGAAGTATTATGAGCCGCCACTTCTTCAGGTAATTCCATCTGCATGCAATGAGTGTAAGGAGAAGGCATTTATTGTAGGAGAGCAGTGCCAGGGATGCATGGCACATCCGTGTATGGAAGTTTGCCCGAAGAAAGCAATTAGTTTTAAAGATGGATATTCTTATATCGACCAGGAAAAATGCATCAAATGTGGACAATGTAAAAAGGTCTGTCCATATGGTGCGATTTATGAGAGAAGACGTCCTTGTGCAAATGCCTGTGGGGTTGGAGCAATTGAAACTGACTATGCAGGAAGAGCTAAGATCAATCCAGATAAATGTGTTTCTTGTGGTATGTGTATGGTAAATTGTCCGTTTGGAGCAATTGCAGATAAATCCCAGATTTACCAGTTGATCAAGGCAATGAATGAAGGTGCGGAAGTGATCGCGATCTTAGCACCTGCATTTGTTGGACAATTTGGACCAAAAGCAACGCCAAATAAGATTAAAGCTGCACTTTTTGATATTGGATTTGCAGATGTGTGGGAAGTTGCAGTTGGAGCAGACGCAGGGGCACTAGAAGAGGCAAAGCATTATGTTCAAAGCGTAGCTACAGGGAAACTACCATTCTTGCTGACATCATGCTGCCCATCATGGTCTATGCTTGGAAAGAAATATTTTCCAGAGGTGATCGATGAAATTTCTAATGCACTAACACCAATGGTAGCAACGGCAAGAGCGGCAAGGATTACATCTCCAAATGCAAAAATTGTTTTTGTAGGGCCATGTGTTGCCAAAAAGTTAGAAGCATCCAGACGGACAGTGCGAAGTGAAGTTGATTTTGTAATCACATTTGAAGAACTGGCGGGAATGTTTGATGCGAAAGAAATAGATTTTAACACATATGAAAAAGAAGAAGAGTTAAATGATGCCTTTGGAGCAGGACGTGGGTATGCAGTTGCAAGTGGAGTAGCTGGAGCGATCAAGGCATGTATTGATGAATACTATCCTGGAACAGAAGTAAAGATCGATCATGTGGAAGGCCTAGCAGAGTGCAAGAAGATGCTTCTACAGGCGAAAGCAGGAAAGAAAAAGGGCTATCTGATCGAAGGAATGGGATGTCCAGGTGGATGTGTTGCAGGAGCCGGAACCAATATACCAGTTGTGAAAGCACAAATTCAGGTTAAGAAATTTGTAGAAGAAGCGGAAGATTTTGTACCTCCAGAAACTGCACAATATTAAGAGGTTAAAAGAAAAGGGAAATGTATGGGAGATAAATACATTTCCCTTTTTCACGGTGGGACTTGCGTATTTTGATAATTAATTGTAAAATAAGAAAATACGCAGATTATGTATACAAAATGTATACAAAGAGAGGTAACAATTTCTATGGCAGCAAAGAAGACAAGAAAGAGGAAGACATCTTCTGCAAAGAAACGGACACGCACAAGACAAAAAGATTTTGCACCGTTTTATAAAGAAATTGCAGTATTAGTTGTTTTTGCTCTTTTCATTTTTTTATTTTTAAGTAATTTTGGAATATGCGGATACATAGGAAACAGCATCAGTACATTTTTCTTTGGAGCGTTTGGAACGACTCATTACATCATTCCGGCGGTAAGCTTTATTCTGGCAATTTTATTGATCTCCAATGATTACAGCAGTCTTGCAGTGAAGAAGACATGTTTTGCAATCCTGCTGTTATGTATGGTATCCACAATTTTTCAGATGATATATAATATAGAAGTAAGAGATGCTTATTCAGCCTTTGTATTTAGTGGAAGAACCCACAGAGGAGGCGGGTATCTGGGTGCATTGATCTGTTCAATCCTTTATAAGGAACTGGGAGGGGCAGGAAGTGTTTTGGTTGTTTTATTGATCTCTGTAATCTCATTGATCCTTGTAACAGAGAGATCCTTACTTTCCTTTCTTAAGAAAGCAGTTGATTTCTTTACAGTAGAAGGATATGAAGAAGATATAGAAGAACGACCAGCGAAGAAGAAACGAAAAGCAAAAGAGGTGTCCAAAGAGGATAAAGAAACAGCACCGAGAAAGAAACGATCGATGCATATTCCGGATTTACGATCTGGAAGACCGAAACCATCACAGGCATCTCCAATGCCTCCTATGGAACCAGAAGAGAAAACAAAACAAACACCGATACAGAAGGATTTTGATGATCTGATCGTTCAAGAAGAAACAGACAAAGAACCAAAAGAAATATTTGAACCAGTACAGCCGAATGCATCGAAGAGATCTCTTGTGAATAAGGATAAGAATACACCATCGAAACCAGTGGAGATTCTTCCGCAGGTTCGGACTAAAGAAGGAGATTATAAGTTTCCACCAGTATCTTTATTGGAGAAAGGAAAGAAAACAGCGGGAAATAACAAAGAAGAACTTCGTCAGACTGCACAAAAACTGCAAAAAACATTGGAAGATTTCGGAGTTCATGTTACAATTACCAATATTAGCTGTGGACCATCTGTTACACAGTTTGAATTACATCCAGAACAGGGTGTGAAAGTCAGCAAGATCGTAAATCTTGCAGATGATATTAAGTTAAACCTAGCAGCAGCAGATATTCGAATTGAAGCACCGATTCCAGGTAAATCAGCAATTGGAATCGAAGTTCCGAATAAGACAAACCAGATGGTAATGTTTAGGGAACTGATCGAGAATCAGGAATTTGCACAGGCAAGATCAAAGATCGCATTTGCAGTAGGAAAGAACCTTGCTGGACAGGTGATCGTGTCAGATATTGCCAAGATGCCGCATCTTTTGATCGCAGGAGCAACAGGTTCTGGTAAGTCGGTTTGTATTAATACATTGATCATGAGTATTTTATACAAGGCAACACCAGATGAAGTGAAACTGATCATGATCGATCCAAAGGTCGTAGAATTAAGTGCATATCAGGGAATTCCACACTTGCTGATTCCGGTCGTTACAGATCCGAAGCAGGCATCCAGTGCGTTAAACTGGGCTGTGATGGAGATGGGAGAGCGATATAAGAAGTTTGCAGAAGTGAATGTAAGAAACTTAACTGGATATAATGAGAAGGTCGAGGAATCGATCAAGAATGGTATGGAAGGGGAAGATTTTAAGAAACTTCCACAGATCGTTATCATTGTAGATGAGCTTGCAGACCTTATGATGGTTGCACCGGGTGAAGTAGAAGATGCGATCGTGCGATTGTCACAGCTTGCCAGGGCAGCAGGAATTCATCTGGTGATCGCAACACAGAGACCATCTGTTAACGTCATTACAGGCCTGATCAAAGCGAATGTACCTTCAAGAATTGCATTTTCAGTATCATCAGGAGTCGATTCAAGAACAATTATCGATATGAATGGTGCAGAAAAGTTATTAGGAAAAGGTGATATGCTGTTCTATCCATCTGGATATCAGAAACCAATCCGTGTACAAGGTGCATTTGTCAGTGATGAAGAAGTCAGCAAGGTTGTAGAATTCTTAAAGGAAGAAAATAATGCCGAAGACAGCTATGGTGCAGACATTCAGGAAAAGATTCAGACAGCTGCGGTCAAAGCAGCAACATCGCAGGAAAGGGATGAATATTTTGAAAAAGCAGCTGAGTTTATTATTGACAAAGACAAGGCTTCGATCGCAAGTCTTCAAAGAGTCTTTAAGATTGGATTTAACCGTGCAGCAAGACTAATGGATCAGTTATGCGAAGCGGGAATCGTCGGAGAAGAAGAAGGAACCAAGCCAAGGAAAGTTCTTATGAGCGAAGAACAATTTGAACAATACAAAGAAGATTATCTATAGAAAGGAAACTATTATGAAAACAGATATTGAAATTGCACAGGAAGCCACATTATTACCGATCAAAGAAGTTGCAGCGAATATCGGAATCAAAGAAGACGACCTTGAATTATATGGAAAATACAAGGCCAAATTTGATTCTCATTTCATGGATGAAGTTAAGAATAACGAAGATGGGAAACTTGTTCTTGTGACAGCGATCAACCCAACTCCAGCAGGTGAAGGAAAGACAACAACAAGTGTCGGAGTATCCCAGGCGTTAAACAAACTTGGAAAGAAAACAATCTGTGCTCTTCGTGAGCCATCTCTTGGACCATGTTTTGGTATCAAAGGTGGAGCAGCCGGTGGTGGATATGCACAGGTTGTACCAATGGAAGATTTAAACCTTCATTTTACAGGGGATTTTCATGCGATCACATCTGCAAACAACTTATTAGCAGCAATGCTTGATAATCACATTCAGCAGGGAAACAAATTAAATATCGATACAAGAGATGTTGTATGGAAGAGATGTATTGATATGAATGACCGTGCATTAAGAAATACAGTCATCGGACTTGGACGTCGTGTGGATGGTGTTGTCCGTGAGGATCATTTTGTCATCACAGTAGCATCTGAGATCATGGCAATTCTTTGCCTTGCAAATGATATGGCAGATTTAAAAGAACGTTTAGGAAAGATCATCGTTGCATACAACATGGACCGTGAACCAGTCACAGCCAAAGACTTGAATGCAGTTGGAGCTATGGCGGCATTATTAAAAGATGCTATTAAACCAAATATGATCCAGACATTAGAGCATACACCAGCATTCGTACATGGTGGACCATTTGCCAATATCGCACATGGATGTAATAGCGTACAGGCTACAAAATTAGCGTTAAAATTAGCAGATATCGCAATTACAGAAGCAGGATTCGGTGCTGACCTTGGTGCAGAGAAATTTATGGATATTAAGTGTCAGATGGCTGATCTTCACCCAGATGCAGTTGTATTAGTAGCAACTGTACGTGCTTTAAAATACAATGGTGGAGTTCCAAAAGACAATCTGGCAGAAGAAAATATCGATGCGTTAAGCAAAGGTATCGTAAATCTTGAAAAACATATCGAGAACTTAAAATTGTTTGGAGTTCCTGTTGTTGTAACATTAAACCAGTTTGCAACAGATACAGAGGCAGAACTTACATTTATCAAGAATTTCTGCGAAGAAAGAGATTGTGATTTTGCATTATCTCAGGTATGGGAAAAAGGTGGAGAAGGTGGAATCGAACTTGCCAAAGCAATCCTTCGTACATTAGATAATAAAGAAAGCAATTACAAACCATTATATACATATGATGATACAACGATCGAAGAAAAGATCGAAACGATCGCAACTAAGATTTATGGAGCAGATAAAGTTGTATACACAGCAGCTGCAGCACGTCAGAAGAAGAGACTGACTGAACTTGGATATGGAAATCTTCCAATCTGTATGGCGAAGAACCAGTATTCTTTATCTGATGATCCTAAGAAGCTTGGACGCCCAGAAGGATTTGATATTACGATCCGTGAGATCTATGTCAATGCAGGTGCAGGATTCTTAGTAGCCTTGACAGGTGATGTCATGACAATGCCTGGACTTCCAAAGAAACCAGCAGCAGAAGGAATCGATGTAAATGACGATGGAGTTATCACAGGATTATTCTAATCAACAAAAATAAAGCCAATATATACTTAAAAGAAATGACGAGGAAATACAATGCAGATTATTGATGGAAAGAAGATTTCTCAGGAAATCAAAGATGAAGTAAAAGAAGAAGTAGCACAGCTGAAAGCAGAGGGAAAAGATATTGCGCTTGCTGTTATTCAGGTAGGAGCAGATCCTGCATCAAGTGTTTATGTACGCAATAAAAAACGTGCCTGCGAGTATGTAGGAATCGAGTCTGTAAGCTATGAGCTTCCAGAAGAGACAACACAGGAAGAATTAATGGCGATCGTGGACAAATGCAATAAGGATCCTAAGATCAACGGAATCCTAGTACAGCTTCCACTTCCAAAACATTTGGATGAAGATGAAGTATTATTAGCGATCGATCCTAAGAAAGATGTTGACGGATTTCATCCAGTCAGTGTTGGAAATATGGTGATCGGAGAAAAAGGATTCTTACCATGCACACCAGCCGGAGTGATCCAGTTATTAAAACGTTCTGGTGTCGAAATTGATGGGAAAGAATGTGTGGTAGTCGGAAGAAGTAACATTGTAGGAAAACCTATGGCAATGTTATTATTACGTGAGAACGGAACAGTGACTGTCTGCCATTCTCATACAAAAGATTTAAAAGAAGTCTGCAAACGTGCAGATATCTTGGTTGTAGCAATTGGTAAACCAAAATTTATTGATGATTCTTATGTAAAAGATGGAGCAGTTGTCATTGATGTTGGAATCCACAGAAATGAAAATAACAAACTTTGTGGTGACGTAGATTATGACAAAGTTGCACCAAAGACATCTGCGATCACACCAGTTCCAGGTGGAGTTGGACCAATGACGATCGCAATGTTAATGAAAAACTGTGTAGAATCTAAGAAATTGTTTGGAGAGTAAGAGAAATGAAGATATTATTTATTTCGCTTGGATGTGATAAAAACTTAGTAGACAGTGAAGTTATGCTTGGCCTTTTGACCAAGCATGGCTACACTTTGACCGACGATGAGACACAGGCAGATGTTATTGTAATTAATACATGCTGTTTCATCCATGATGCCAAAGAAGAAAGTATCAATACGATCTTAGAGATGGCACAGTACAAAGAACAGAATCTGAAGGCATTGGTTGTTGCTGGATGCCTCGCAGAACGTTATAAAGACGAGATCTTAAAAGAGATTCCAGAGATTGATGCGGTTCTTGGAACAACAAGTTATGATTCTATTGTAGAAGCAGTGAATACCGCATTAGAAGAAAATGCTGGAGAACATTTTGAACATTACGAAAGTATTGATTATCTTCCAGATAATTCTGAAGTAGAACGTGTTGTAACAACAGGAAATCACATGGCATATTTAAAAATTGCTGAAGGTTGTGACAAGCGATGCAGCTATTGTATCATTCCAAAGATCCGCGGACGTTTCAGAAGTGTTCCAATGCAAGAACTGTTGAATGAGGCAAAGCGTTTAGCATCTGAAGGAGTGAAAGAATTAGTACTGGTAGCTCAGGAAACAACACTGTATGGCAAAGACCTGACAGGAGAAAAACAGCTTCCGTTATTACTTCATAAACTTTGCAAGATCGAAGGGATTGAATGGATCCGCCTGTTATACTGCTATCCAGAAGAGATCACAGATGAGCTGATCAAAGTGATCAAGACAGAAGAGAAAGTCTGCAATTACATTGACATGCCGATTCAGCATAGTGAGAATCGTATCTTACAGAGAATGGGAAGAAGAACATCAAGAGAAGATCTTGTAGCAGTGATCAAGAAACTTCGTAAAGAGATTCCTGATATCACGATCCGTACAACACTGATCACTGGATTTCCAGGAGAAAGCCAAGAAGATCATGAAGGATTAATGAACTTTGTAGAAGAATGTCAATTTGATCGTTTAGGAGTCTTTACTTATTCACCGGAAGAAGATACACTGGCAGCAACATTTGAGGATCAGATCGACGAAGAAGTCAAAGAAGAACGAAGAGATGAACTGATGAGTCTTCAGCAGGAGATTTCCTATGAACATACCCAGCAGTTAGTCGGTAAAACGATTAAAGTCATGGTAGAAGGATATTTATTTGAAGATGATATCTACGTTGGACGTTCTTATATGGATGCACCAAAGGTAGATGGATGTGTTTTTATAAATTCTCCAGAAGAATTGATGACAGGAGACTTTGTTTATGTTAAAATTACCCAGGGTAGAGAATATGATGTGATAGGAGAAGTAGATTATGAATTTACCAAATAAGTTAACAATTTTAAGAACACTTATGATCCCGGTATTCTTATTTTTCTTGCTGACAGATTATGCAGGGGATTATAGCAAGTGGATCGCAGTTGTTGTATTTATTCTAGCGAGTCTTACAGACTTTTTAGATGGACATATTGCAAGAAAATACAATCTGGTAACAAACTTCGGAAAATTTATGGATCCATTGGCAGACAAATTATTAGTTTGTTCTGCAATGATCGCATTAGTTGGAATGCACCGTTTATCATCTATCGTAGCGATCATTATTATTGCAAGAGAATTTATCATTAGTGGATTCCGCCTGATCGCCTCTGATAATGGAATCGTTATCGCAGCCAGCTACTGGGGAAAATTTAAGACAAACTTTCAGATGTTTATGATCATTATGCTGATCATTGATCTTGGAACAAGCACAGCTGTGATGATCGAGAATATTTTGATCGTCATTGCAACAGCCTTGACAATCATTTCTTTAGTTGATTATCTGGTGAAGAATAAACAGGTATTATCTGAAGGAAATTAGATCCAGAAAGGAACAACAATTATGACAGCAGAAATTATTTGCGTAGGAACAGAGATTTTATTAGGAAACATCGTGAATACCAATGCTGCCTACTTATCAGAACGCTTAGCCTCATTGGGGATAAGCGTTTTTTTTGAGACGACAGTAGGCGACAATCCAGAAAGATTAGAAAATGTGATCAGACAGGGACTTGAAAGATCTGATATTTTGATCTTATCTGGTGGACTTGGACCAACGAAAGACGATCTTACAAAGGAAATTGCAACGAAAGCATGTGGACAGGAGCTTGTAGAAGATGAAGAAGCACTAAGACGCTTGAAAGAATATTTTGCGAGAAGTCATCGTAACATGACAGAGAATAATTTAAAACAGGCATTAGTGCCAGAAGATTGTACTGTTTTATATAACGAAAATGGAACAGCACCGGGAATGGTCATTCATGCAAAAGAAGGGAAGAAAGTAGTTTTACTCCCAGGACCTCCAAATGAACTGCTTCCAATGTTCCATGATCAGGTAGAACCGATCATAAAAGAATTAAGTTCAGAGGTATTATACTCCGATGTTGTGAAGATTGATTGTATGGGAGAAAGCCGCGTTGCAGCAGAGATTGAAGATTTGATCGAAAAGCAGACGAATCCTACAGTTGCTCCATATGCCAAATTAGGAGAAGTTCATCTTCGAGTGACAGCAAAAGCGGTAAGTGAAGATGAAGCAAAGAAGCTTGTTACACCAATA
>OBJO01000292.1_pt1 | contig 23023 bp, 19 predicted proteins | sample 1481741 | NCBI WGS metagenome assembly OBJO01 (sample SAMN06140803, study PRJEB22556) | human gut metagenome | host: Homo sapiens | place: China: Beijing | collected 2014 | reverse complement strand
GGCGGGAGGTGATGCCCTTCAGGTCGCCGAGACCATCGCCGTTCGTGTCCTGGAACGACCGCGGGTAGATCTGGTAGACGACGGCGTTCGACCACCACGGGTTGGGCGTGGCTCCGTTCGTGCGGACGGCGTCGGGCAGGGGTTCACGGTTGAAAGAGGTCATCATCGGCTCCTTTGTTATCGTTCGATGATCGCATGGTCGTTGTGGGATCGTACGGGTGCGCCTGTGGGGTTGTCGCGGAGCGTGAATTCGCTGCCGTCGGAGCTGGAGGAGGTGATGCCTCCAGCGATCCTGCGCGTCGTGTATTCCACGGTGGTGCCGTCGCCGCGAGTGATGCGGGTCCGGGCGTCGTCGCGGAGCGGGTTTCAGGCTCGCGGGGTGCGCCGAGCGATCCGCGGCGTTGGTAGACGGGCGGGATGAGCGTGACGCGGTCGCCGCGCCATGGTTCGCCGTCCATGAGACGGACGATCATGTCGACGCCCATGCGGCACAGGTCCGCGGGCAAGAGCGGGTATTCGTCGATGCGCAGCCGCCTGCCGATCGGGTCGGTGAAGGTTCCCGCGGAGATCACGGACAGGTCCGCGGGGAAGCGGATCCCGTTCTTGCGGGCCACGGCGACGAGGCTGTTGAGGAACATGGGGCCGCCTTGGGACACGATCGCGGTGTCCCCGTTGAGCATGGCCATGTCGAGGATGGTTTCGATGGCGTCGAAGTCGTCCTCGTCGGTGTATTGTTCGTCGACCCGGATGTTCCGGCGTCGCGCGTTGTCGAGGAGGGCGGACCGCAGGCGAACCAGGTAGTTCGCTCCCCCGCCGCGTTCGTAGTCGACGTGTTTGCCGCCGATGAACATGATACGGGAGTGTCCGAGCCGGTCGAGCCGGTCGATGATGCCGCCGCCCATGAGGGTGAAGTCGATGTCGACGCACGGGATGCCCGTGTCCGCGCCGGGCAGTCCGATCGACACGAACGGCACTCCCGTGGCGGCGGCCACGGCGAGACGGCTGTCGTCCATGTTGACGTCCATGAGCACGACCCCGTCCACGAGTCCGGTGTCGATGAGCCGTGCGAGTTGCTCCCCGCCGTTCTCCTCGGTCAGCAGGAGGGTTTCGTAGCCGTGGAATCGTGCCTGTCTGAGGAAGTGAAGGAAGTAGGTGAAGTAGTTCGTGTAGCTGGTCGAATCGTGAACGGGCGAGCTCAGGGCCACGAAGTGGGTCCTCGTCGCGCGGGCGGCGTGTTCGCCGGGCGCGGGCACGTAGCCGATCTCCCTCGCCGCGGCGAGGACCCTGCGTCTCGTGGCCGGGGAGATGGGTCGTTTCCCCGACATCACGTACGAGACGGTGCTGATCGACACGCCGGCCTTGCCCGCCACGTCCTTGATTCCGACCATGTCTTGCGTTCCTATCCTTCCTTGACGGTGAAGCCCTGGCTCCTACCCTGCTCGACGAGCTTGGCCTGCCATGCCTTGACGCCGTCCATCAGCGTGCCCTGGCCCATGTAGGCCGCGCCCACGGTGTCGGTGAAGATGCTGCGAGCGTACACGTCGTACGGGAGGAATTCGAATCCGGTGACCACGTTCTTGGCGGCCTCGGCGAACACGGCGTTGAATTTCTGGCCGCCGAAGTATTCGACGGTCTCGCCTTTGGTGTTGACCATGGTGGTCTGGTTGAGGAACTTGTCGTTCTTCATGGATTCGAGGTCGGCGGGGAAGCCTCCCTGGTCGACCCTGGACATGACCGCGTCCTTGTTGTGGAGCGCGTACGCCATGAACTTGTACGCGGCGTCGGCCTTCTTGGACGAGGAGAGGATCGCGAGGGAGCTGCCGCCGCTCTCGGAGACCTCGTGTCCGCCGGCCGACCATGCGGGCATCTGGGCGATGCGCCACTTGCCGGCGCCTTCGGACGCCTGGTTGAGGAACATGCCAGGCGCCCATGCGGCGGTGATCACGCCGGCGAACTCGCCGGAGCCGACGGCGCGGTACCAGTCGTCGCTGGTGCCCTTGGTCTTCGTTTCGATGAGGTCCTCGTCGATCATCTTCTGCCAGAGCTTAGTGAATTTCCTCACGCCGGGGTCCCCGGTGAGGTTCACGGTCACGGTCTTGCCGTCCTTGGACGTGGAGTAGGGGTGGCCTCCGGCCTGCCAGACCATGGCGTTGAAGAATCCGGCGTCGCCGGGGTCGTTGGTGATGTAGGATCCGACCGCGCGGATCTTCTTGGCGTCCTCGTAGAACTCGTCCCATGTGGCGGGCGGTTCGTCGATGCCGGCCTTGTCGAAGACCTCCTTGTCGTAGAAGAACGCCATGGGGCCGGAGTCCATGGGCAGCCCGTAGATGCCGCCCGCGTAGTTGACCGAACTCCACGTGCCCGGCGTGTAGAAGTCCTTGAACTTGCCGGCCCCGTTGTCGGTGAGGTCCTTCAACGCGCCCTTGATGGCGTATTCGGGGATGGCGTAGTATTCGATCTGCGCGATGTCGGGGGCTCCGCTGCCCGCCTCGATCGCGTTGGACAGGGCCACGTACTCGTCCTTGCCGCTGCCGGCGTTGGCGAACGTGACCTTGATGTCCGGATTGTCCTTCATGAACTGTTTCGCATTGGCCTTGAGATTGTTGTCCCACGCCCATACGGTGATCTCGGTCTTGCCGTCCGAGGATGCGTTGTCGGTGCCGCATGCCGCCGTGGGGGCGATCATGGCGATCATGGCGATCACGGCCGTGGCCGTCTTGGAAAACCTCATTGTCTCCTCCTATGGGTCCCTTTTCGGAAATCGTCGGCGTCATCTTCGGTGTCGTCGACAACTCAACATCATACGGACTGGCTTCCAAGCCCGCCAATTAATTTCGATGATTTCGACGATATCGGACGAAGGATTGCGAACCGGTTCGACGAGGTGTTCCCGCCCGCCGCACACGTCCGCCAAGATTATTCCTTACGCTATGGAGGCCGGACCATCGAAAACCCGACCGATATCGGAGATTGCGTGTGCCGTGATGTGTCATGACGGAACAATCGAACTGGACCGTGTTCCTGTACGATCCGAAGACCCTGCTCATCGACGAGTCCGGATTGCCCGTAGAGGGACTGTGTTCCATGGCCGTGTACCACATCCACGTCGCCGCGACGGCCGCCGATGCGAACCGGTGCCATATCCTGCGTCCCGACACCATCTGCGTGGTCCGGTAGTCGTAGGGGCACATGTACCAGTAGCCGCCGTATCTGGCCAATCGTATACGTTCCGGCAGCATGATCAGTTCAAGTGCGAACACGCATAGCCACATGAGCGAGAACGGTATGGTCACGGGCGGTGCCGTGATTGTCTGCCATATGCTCTGCATCAGGATCTCCCGTCTTTGCCGGTTCCATCGTTTCCCGGTTCGTTGTCCTGTCGTGCACCCAGTAATCTCGAAGCTCGCTAATACATAAAGCCCTTGGAATCATTACGATTCCAAGGGCTTTTTCGTGACCCCGGACGGGCTCGAACCGTCGACCTTGAGATTAGAAGTCACATGCTCTATCCAGCTGAGCTACGGGGCCAAACTCGCATCAGTCTAATCGTAGGGGTGTAAAAGCTCCGCGGTATATCGCCCTAGAGCTAACGGCTCAGCCCTCGAACACGCGGTCACGAATCATGCGGCCTGACTCATCCAGCGCCGTGGAGAAACGGCCGTAATTAGACAGAATCACTCCCATGTAGAGCATATCCACAAGCGCGGCATCTGCCACGCAGGAGAAAATGGCATTGCCATAGATCGCGCGCGAACCACGTCCGGTCAGCAACACCACATCGGCCCAACTGGACAAAGGCACGCCCACGGCATTGGTAATCGCAATGGTTTTTGCACCATGCGATTTTGCCAATCGCAGCGCCTTGACCGTATCCGACGAACTTCCGGAGTGAGAGAACGCTATGGCAACATCGCCATGGCGCATATGCCCGGCGCCGATCTGCTGCATGTAAGCATCGGTGCTGAGACGGCAAGTGAGTCCCAGATAGCCGAGCTTGGTGAACAGATCGGTCGCAGGCGTCAGCGAATTCTCCACACCGAAAATATCAATAAAACCGGCTTCGGCAATCAGCGCGATTGCTTTACGGTAAGCCTTGACATCCAAGGCATCACACATCTCGCCAATGAGCGTTTTCGCACCTTCGGCGGCCTTGGCGGGAATCTCCTCCACATTATCCCATGGATTCAAATCGAACCCGGACAGTGGGTCGAACGTCACCTGACGTTCGGCGGCCGGATGCCGCAATACATAGCGCAGTTCACGGTATCCGCCGAAGCCGAGCTTGCGGGCAAACCGGATTACCGTGGGCTGGCTGACATGGGCGATATCCGCCATCTGGCCGACAGTCAGATCGGCGGCTTCTTCGGCATGCTCACGAATGTACTGTGCCACGGCGCGCTCCGCCGGGCGCAACGACGGATACACATGGTCGATGCGCTCGAGTATTCCCACCGAGGACTGCACAGCAATACTCCCGTCTTCTAACGTTAACCTCTGTTTTCGAGCGTACCGGCCGTATAACGGCGATTTGGCATTACGGACTGACCGGAATATGAACTGTGCCTGAACTCTTCCGCCGCATTTCGCACATCAGACACATAAGATTGAGTTATGGTGCGGATTTCGGCGGGGAGCTCCACCCATCAAGTGAGCGAACGACTGTACGGCGTGTTCTTCGAGGACATCAACCACAGCGCAGACGGTGGATTGAACGCCAACATGGTGAACAACTATAGTTTCGACGGCGTCTACCTCGATCACCACACTTGGCGCGCCGCATGCTCTGACCGCTGGCGCACCCAAGCAGACCCACTGCGATTCTGGGATTTCACCAATTGCTCGGCCGTCAGCTATGGCACCGAAATCCGTGGGGCACATGGCCAGAGAATGACCACCGATTGCCCCGAACCACCGGTGCACGCCAACAGCCGTTACGTACGTATCACCGCCCCGCGTCCCCTCTGGCTCCATCATCGTGACCACGGAAGGCTGGTATCGATTCGTCACCAAAGTCAGCGGGAAAACCACCGATTACGGCAAATTGCGCATCACCGTGGAATCCAGCAGTAACACCGACGACCACACCGTCGTCATTGTTCGCGATGAAGATTGAACCATATAGCGTTACGCTGGTCACTTCACGGTAATACACCGCTTCATCGGGCATGCAGATTCTCGTGTGCCCGCTATCGCATGCTTTCCCCGCACATTTTCGAAAGAATCACCCTTAAGGATGAGGGGAAATTGTGTGGATTCAGGGAATAATGGGGGATATCCCCCATAGCGAATGCCGATATGGGCAGCCATGATGGAAATCACGACGGTCACCAGACCGTCGGCCAACGATGAAGGAGTGTGCGGCATGTTTATGAATCTGTTCCGCAGGCAGCGTCCTGCATTGGCGCGTCTGGCTCGCAACTCCAATTCCTATCAGCACCCGATGGCCAAAGCCGTCAACTCATCCCCCATGACGTCAGCGACTTCCGCGACTTCCACTCTGGACGCAGCCATCAGCCAGGTTCACAACATCCCGGTTTCAGCCATGAGCAGGATGTCCGGCTCTCCCACCGTGTATGCCCGATAGGCTCTATTCGATAATCCAGCTCAAGGTCAGCAGCACCACCAAGAACAGCACGTTCACCGCCGAATAGACGGCGAGGTAACGCCCCTTCTTATCCGGGTATTGGCGCGTGACATTCTTATAAGCCACCAGCGAGGCCATGGATGCGATAAGCGTGCCCATACCACCCAGATTGGTGCCGATGATCAGCGCCCGCCATTGATTGCAGAAGCTGGACAGCAGAATGGTGGTAGGCACATTGCTGATTACCTGGCTGGACGCCACCGCCACTTCCAACGGATGGGAACCGACCAGGGTGCGTGCCAGCTCATAGAATTCAGGCACACGGCGCATGTTACCGATGAAAATGAAGAACATGCAGAAGGTCAGCGGCAGTCCCCAGTCCACATATTTGAACACGCGGCGGTCGGTGAACAGGAACGATACGACCACAATCACGCACATGGCCCATAACGGGATGATGCCGGAAACAGCCAGCAGACAGACGATGAACAGCAGTGAATAGATGACCGTGCGCCAGCCGCCGTAACCGGCGCCGTAACCGGTGATGCGGATCTCATCGGGCTGATGTTTGCTGCGTTCGGGAGCGAGCACACCGGTTTCGAGATCGCCCAAATCGCCCACTGGTTTGCTGCCGAACACCACGGATATCACAATGACCAGCAGTATCGCTGCGGTGAAGGAATACGGCGCCATGATGCTGATAAATCGCTTCGTCGACATTTCGGTGAGCGCTTTGAGGTACAGATTGTGCGCGTTGCCGACCGGCGTCAGCATACTGCCCACATTCGCGCCGATGGTCATCAGCGTGGCCACCAGTATGGTCTTATCCTCTTGGCCCGCCATGATAAGCACCGCAATAGCGAATGGCACGAACGTGACCAGGGCGACATCGTTGGTGATGAGCATCGCGGAGAAGAACGTCAATGCCACCAAGGTGAGCACCAGCCCGCGCATGGTGGAAGTACGTTGCAGCAGACGGGAGCCAATGATGCGGAAGATGCCGATTCGCTGAAATCCGCAGACTACAATCATCAGGCAAATCAACTGGCTGATGGTGCTGGCATGGATGTACATGGTGTATTCATCATCCGGAGGTACTACAAAACACGAAATCAGTGCAAGTATTGCGGCAACAACAAGAATCGTTTCATTTTTGGCCACATTGACCAGCCAACGCCGCATTCATTCCTCCATGAACATTCCCGTTACCGCACTTGTTTTATTCTACGCGCAGATTGGCATAAGGTACGTAGTCTCGTCGCTCAGCCGGCCTGAATCGCCCGCTCTAATGCTTCGCAGATGACTCGGATGCCGTCGGTGATATCGGCAGCATCCGGGCGCACGAAGTTGAGACGGATATGGGAATCATCCATTTCGTCAACATCGAACACACTGCCCGGCATGAATGTGACGCCTTGCGAACGGCAGGATTCCAGCACGTCAAGCGAGCGTACGCCCTCCGTCAGGGATAGCCAGATGTAATAGCCTCCGGCCGGCACAGTCCAATGCACGCCGTCTGGGGCGAATCGTTGCAATGCCGCGATTGCGGTGTCTCGACGCCGCCGATAGGAATCAGTCAGCGTTTGAATATGCTCGGCGATGCGACCTTCCTTAAGCAGCCCCAAGCAAATACGCTGCGATGACGTGCTCGTATGCTGGTCGACCATGCGGCGTAGAGCCGCCAGGCGGTTGATGACATGCGGGTCGGCCACAATCCACCCTGTGCGCAGGCCCGACGTAACAGTCTTCGAGAACGTGGACAAGTACATCACGTATCCCGCGTTCTCCATGCCCTTGAGCGGTATGGGGCGACGCGAATCGGATGACTTCCCGCCATACCACAGGTCGCCGTAGGCATCGTCCTCCACGATTAGGCACTGGTAGCGTCGTGCCACGTCGATGAGTTCACTGCGGCGTTCGGGCGGCAGCGTGGTGCCGGTGGGGTTTTGGAACGTGGGAACTGTGTAGATGAGTTTGGGGCGGAATCGCGCGCAATAGCCTTCCAGCAGGTCGGTGCGCATGCCGTGTTCATCGACCGGCACGCCGATGATGCGAGCATCGGCCGAGCGGAACGTTTGCAATGCGGGGAAGAACGTGGATTGTTCGACCAGTACGCAGTCGCCAGGATTGACGAATGCACGCACGATAAGATCGATGCCTTGCTCGGAACCGGAAAGCACCATCACGTTTCGTACATCGCACTGCACGCCGCGTGTGCTCATATGCTCGGCAAGTAATGCGCGGAGTTCATCGAATCCTTCGATAGGCGATTCTGGCTGACCGTCGAATTCGCGCGATTCGAACGCTTCAATGCTCACTGAACGCAACAAATCGTCGGGAATATCCGCCGGATTAGGCGAGCCGGTGGCAAAGTCGATGATGGTATCGCCGCGTTGCGCCCGCTCAGCCGAGGCAATGTCGTGGTAGGTGAATCGGTTGGAATAGTCGGAGAACAACACCGACCACGGCGGCCGCACAACGCTCGGTTTCGGCTCCTCGTCAATCGGCTTATGTCTCACTACAGGAATCCGGGCAGTCTCAGTATGCTGCAACGGCAGCACGAACGTGCCTTTGCCTACTTTGGAGGCGATGAGTCCCTCATCTTTGAGTTGCTGATAGGCCTGTAATACCGTGGTGCGATTGACCTCGAGGAGTGAGGCTAACTCGCGTTCAGGCGGCAAACGATAGCCCTCAGCCATTGCGCCGGAGACAATCTGTTCACGCAGCTCAGCAGCCAGCTGCCGGTACATCGGCACCGTGCTGCGCCGGTTCAGCGTGAACTGCATGGCAGATCGTCTCCTTGATTCGTCGGTCGAATACCAGTCTAACGGCAGACGAATCGGCTACAGCGACAGGAAGAGCTCGTGGATGCGGATGTCGTCCGTGAGTTCGGGATGGAAGGCGGTGGCGAGGATGTTGCCTTGGCGCAGGCCCACCACGTGACCATCGACTTCGGTTTCGACCGTAGCCTCGGGGCCGACCGACACCACGTAGGGTCCACGGATGAACACCAGTGGAAAGTCCGCGATGCGCTGTGGGTCGTCGGCTTGGCCGAAATCAGCGATGGCTTGGAAGCTGCCGAGCTGACGACCGTAAGCATTGCGGCGCACTACAGCGTCGAGCGCGCCGAAGTAGACGTTCTCATCATTGTCGAGCTTCTTGGCCAGCAGAATCATGCCAGCGCAGGTGCCAAGCACCGGTTTGCCGGCCTTGATGTGCGCGGCAAACGGCTCGAACAGGCCGGTGGAACGCAGGAGTTTGCCTTGCGTGGTGGATTCACCGCCAGGCAGGATGACCCGGTCGATGGATTCATCGAAATCCTCGGCCGCTCGCAACAGCTTCCACGGGGCGCCGAGCTTGTCGAGCACCGCCGCATGTTCGGCGAACGCGCCCTGCACGGCCAGAATACCGGTCACGCCGTGCGTGGCGGTTTCGGCGTCTGCGGATTCTTCTTTGGAAATGTATTCAACAGCTACAACCATGTTGTCCTCTCCGGCTCCCGCTGGCGGGAGCTGTCAGTGTAGCTGACTGAGGGTGGTCGACGATCTTCGCGACACCACCCCCAGTCGACTTTCAGCCGACAGCCCCGCCGGCGGGGGCAAGTCTTAGGCGCCCTACAACGGATATGTGTTTCGATATCCTCGTCAGCGGACACGCCTGCGGCTATGTATCACTCGCCGCGAGCGGCCATGATGGTCTGAATCTCGTCCTCGTTGATACCGACCATGGCTTCGCCTAGGTTTTCGGACAGCTTGGCGAGCAGATCGGCGTCCTGCCAGTTGGCGGTGGCCTTGACGATGGCGGCGGCGCGCTTGGCCGGATCGCCGGACTTGAAGATACCGGAGCCCACGAACACGCCTTCAGCACCGAGTTCCATCATCAGGGCGGCGTCGGCCGGGGTGGCCACACCACCGGCGGCGAAGTTCACGACGGGCAGACGGCCGTTGTCGTGCACGTACTTGGCCAGATCGTAAGGCACGGCCAGCTGCTTGGCGGCCTCGTAGACCTCGTCGTCGCGCAGACCGACAAGTTCGCGGATCTGCTTGTTCATGGTGCGCATGTGGCGCACGGCCTGAATCACGTCGCCGGTGCCGGGCTCGCCCTTGGTGCGAATCATGGCAGCACCCTCGGCGATGCGGCGCAGCGCCTCGCCCAGGTTCTTCGCGCCGCACACAAACGGCACGTCGAACTGGTTCTTGTCGATGTGGTACACGTCGTCGGCCGGGGAAAGCACCTCGGATTCGTCGATGTAATCGATTTCGATGGCCTGCAGAATGCGGGCCTCGGCGATGTGGCCGATGCGCACCTTGGCCATAACCGGAATCGAGACGGCTTCCTGAATGCCCTTGATCATGGCCGGGTCGCTCATACGGGAGACGCCGCCGGCGGCGCGAATATCAGCGGGGATGCGCTCCAGCGCCATCACCGCGCACGCGCCGGCATCCTGCGCGATTTTCGCCTGTTCGGGCGTGGTGACGTCCATGATCACGCCGCCCTTGAGCATTTGGGCCAGATTACGGTTGAGTTCCGCACGATTCTGCGTCATGAGTTTCCCTTCGTTTCGACGCTGCTTGGTATCGCGCTTCATTATTGAACGAATCGGATTGGCCCCACCCAAACCAGTCCAATTTGGATGGGGCCAATCCGCAACTTCTGCACCCATCCAATCCAACTTACATCTGACCTTGATTGCCCCTCGAACCGATATACGTATATAATGAAAAAACTATACGTACAGCGACTAGGAGCAGGGGCCATGACCAAACTCACACTCAGCATTGACGAACATACCATCGAGAGGGGCAAACTATACGCCCGTCGACAAGGCCGCACATTGTCTTCCATCGTGGAGGACTACCTTGAATCATTAACGCGAGAGGATTCAACGGCACAGCTATCACCGTCGATTCGCGCGCTCATGGGCATCGGGCAAGGCCCCGCCGACGAAAATGACTACCGACGGCATCTCATGGAGAAGAACTCATGAACAAACTCGTCGTTGACACCAACGTATTTCTTGACGTCATACTGGCTCGACAGCCTATGTGTGAGGCCTCCGCAAGTGTACTCGACCTATCGTCGCACCCCGAATACGACATTCTTATGCCGGCACATTCCGCACCTACTATCGCGTATATCGTAGAGGCAAACGCAAATCGAGCCAAAGCGCGTCAGGCACTATCTCTATGTCTCGGCATCGCCCATGTTGCCGCGTTGGATGAAGCCACAATATTGCGAGGGCTGTCATACGACTTCAAAGGCACCGAGGATTCCTTCGTTGTCGCCATCGCGCAACGAGAACGCGCCGACTTCATTATTACCAACAACATAAAGGATTTCGCGCTCTCCCCCATCGCCGCAGTCACACCAATCGAATATCTCAGCCGTCTCGCATCCAAGAAGTAAGCGCACAGAACAAGTAAGCCCCTATGTGAGAGCCGCCGAAAACGCCAATTAGCCAACGGTGTTGCCGTAGATTTGGGCTTGGAGATCTTTACGGGCGGCCTCCATTTGGGCGATCTGGCCGAGGAGGGTGATTTTTTCCTGGCCATCGGACAGTTGGGCCATGCGGCGTTTGGCTAGGCCGATCTGGCGCATGAAGCCCATGTCCAATAGTCGGGTGAGCAGTTCGGTGGCGTATCGCTGCTCCTCCGCAGTGGCGGGGCGTAGCTGCACGGCGGCGGCACCAGGCGCACCAGCGCCACCGGGCGCGTTCGGCTGCACGGGTTGCGCACCGTTGCCGCTGTCATCTCCGGGCAAAGGCAGCGGCATGACGGCCAGCTCGTTGATGACCTGATTCAACATAGGCCCGCCGGCCTTGGTGAGGTTGTGCATCCACAGACCCTGCGGGGTGTCGTCGGACGGCAGTCCGCCGGCGGCCGCAATCACCTGAAACAGGGTGCGGAACACCGAAGTCATGAAATGGTCGATGGTCAGCTGGCCGAACATGGTACGGTCGATGGCGCGCGGCACCTGAATCAGTGTGGCCATGAACTGTTGCTCGGCGATGAACACGGCATCATCAATCTTGAAGTATGCCTGCTCGGCGGCATCGCGACGCTCCAGAGTCTTGCGGGCGGCCGGATTGGCATATGGATTAGTGCCGGGTTCCACCCGACGCTCCTCACGGTCGAACCGGCGCTTGGGCGCATAGGCATCCTCGTCGCGCACGTGCATCTGACGGCGGGCGGCCATCACCTCGCGGCGCATCACCTCGAGATCCACGCCGATACGGCCAGCAGCCTTGCGCGCATAGGCATCCCACAGGGAACGGTCGCGAATCTGTGCCACCAGCGGAGCCACGGCTTTCATTGCCCCCACTTGACCGGGAGTATACGTTAAGTCAAACCGGCCGATGGCGGCATCGATCACGAAGTCATAGAGCGGCTTGGCATTGGCAATCAACGAGCGCACCGCCTCATTGCCTCGTTCGATACGCAGATCGCAGGGGTCAAGATTGTTGTCGGCCACAGCCACAAAGGTCTGGGAAAGGAATGCCGAATCGAGACCAAAGGCGTGCAGTGCGGCTTTCTGGCCAGCGGCATCGCCATCGAACGTGAATACGATACGTGAACTCAATGGCTGGTCTTTGATCTTCAGCGGACCGACCAATTGCACCGCACCCAGCGAATCGTCGGCAATAAGGCGGCGTACGATCTTGGCATGTTCGGCACCGAATGCGGTACCACACGTAGCAATGGCGGTGTCAATGCCGGCCAGATGCATGGCCATCACGTCCGTATAGCCTTCGACGATTACCACCTGCCGCTTCTTGACGATGGCGGATTTGGCCAAATCGATTCCGTAGAGCACCTGGGTCTTACGGTAAAGCTGCGTATCCGGCGTGTTGATGTATTTGGCGGCGATCTGGTCGTCCTCATACAGTTTGCGCGCGCCAAAGCCGAGCGTGCGTCCGGTCGAATCGCGGATGGGCCAGGTCACGCGGCCGCGGAAATAGTCGTAGATGCCGCGCTGGCCTTGGCGGGCCAGGCCGGCGTCGAAGATCTCCTTCTGCGTAAACCCCTTGGATGCCAAATGACGCACGAGATTATCCCAGCCTTGGGGCGCGTAGCCGCAGCCGAAACGTTCGCAGTCGGCTTGGGAGAAGTTGCGGCCGCCGAGCAGTTTGCGGGCGGGCAATGCCTCCTTGGTCAGGATTTGGGAGACGAAGAAACGCTGGGCTTCCTCGCAGGCTTCCAGCAGTCGGGTGCGCTTGGAGCCGGCGTTTTCGCGGTTCGGCCCGTTGCCGCTGTTCTCGTAGTGCAGCTCGATGTGGTACTTGTCGGCGAGTAGTTCCACGGCTTCACGGAAGTCGATGTTCTCGGATTGTTCGACGTATTTGAACACGTCGCCGCCCAAACCGCAACCGAAGCAGTGCCACACGCCGAGCGAGGGGCGCACGTTGAAGCTGCCGGTTTTCTCGTCGTGGAACGGGCATAGGCCGACGAATGTGCCGGTTCCGGAGGGCTTAAGCGTTACGGTCGCGGATACGATGTCGTACAGGTCCGCGGCGGCGCGCACCTTCTCGACATCTTCTTTCTTAATCATTCCGACCATAAGTCTCTAGAGTAGCGCCACGTGTGAGACACGGTAGATATGTGCCGTTACTTTCTTGGCTCCCCTCACTCGCCTATGGAGACAGCTCTCCTCACCCGAGGGAAGCCAAGGGATAGGTCATAGCTCTCTCAGGAAGGAAAGCTGTCAGCGCAACTGACTGAGGGTGCCCGCCACGGAACAGCCTCAGCACAGGATGGAATGGAGAGCCAAGGCGGAATTGTCGGTTAGGGACGCCACTTGATCGATGGCCACGCGCAAACGTTCATTGTCGTTGGTGGACTCATTCCAATCGGCCAGGAACTGGCTTTCCAGCGCGTCGGAGGGCTGCGGTGAATCGGCCATCAGCACGTCGATCAGGTCCTCGACGATTTTCAGTTCCTCCTGGTGGAACGGCTCCCTCTCACGCGGCGCCATGACGAAATACACGGCGATGCCTTTTAATGCCACAATCTCGTAATTCGTATCCTCGGGAATCACGATATTGGCGGAGTAACGCGTCAACGGTCCCGGTCCGTACGTATCGCGAGTGGCGGTTTCCACCGACCAGCAAAACCTCCCAATCAAGTCGGAGGTGATGTTCTTCAACTGCGCCAAAGCTTGACGTGATCCGTTGAAATGCGCAGGGAACATATGCTCACGCCTGAGTCTCATGAATGCTGCCAACAGCTTATCCGCATCCCACTTGGTCCCATACCAGTCGCGCGTCTGCTCGATGATGCAGTCCAAAATCTGCGAATCGGCGAGCACAATCGGGTCGAAGGCACCAGTGGCGATGGAATCCTCAACATCATGCACCGAATAGGCGATGTCATCCGAAAGATCCATGATCTGGCATTCCATCGGCTTGGTAGCCACAGGTGCGCCGATTTTCAACCATCGGAACACGGGCTCATCATCCGGGTAGACGCAGAACTTCTTGGACCGCTCCCCCTTGGGATGCTGGTCGGCCTCAGCCAAAGTCCACGGATATTTGACCGCTGCATCAAGAGCTGCACGGGTCAGGTTCACACCGGCGGAACGGCCGTCCGGATGGAAGATTTTGGGTTCGAGACGGGTCAGAATGCGCATGGTCTGCGCGTTACCCTCGAATCCGCCAATATTGCGCGCGATTTCGGCGAGCGCCCGCTCCCCGTTGTGCCCGAACGGCGGATGGCCAAGATCATGGGCCAGGCAAGCGCAGTCGACCACATCAGGATCGCAGCCAAGCATTGCGCCTATTTGTCGACCGATTTGGGCGACTTCCAGCGTGTGGGTGAGGCGGGTGCGAGCGAAATCATCGGTACCAGCAATCAGAATCTGGCTTTTCGCGCCGAGACGCCGCAGGGCGGACGAATGTATCAGCCTTGCGCGGTCACGCTCAAAAGCGGTACGGGCTTTGGACTTCGGCGGTTCAGGTGCCCAACGCTCTTCATCAAAGGCACTGTAGCCCTCATCGCTCAGCACCCGTTCCCCATCTTGCGTTGTTTCCATAGTCCAAGCATAGGCCCATATATCGGCTGCCGTACAGTGTTACAGCAGCGTGGCTGGATCGAGCTTGGCGAGGTCGTCAGCGGGCAGCACCTCGGCGGCGTGCTCGTAGAGACGCGGAATGCGATTGCGCAGGCAAGTGAAGACCTCATAGCTGATGGTATCGGCGACACGGGCCCAGTCGTCGGCAGTGGGCTCCACAAACTGCTCACCACGACCCGGGCCGAACAGTTCGACCGTGTCGCCCTCGTGAACTCCAAGTTCGGCGGCGGAACCGTGCAAATCCACGATGAACTGGTCCATGCACACGCGGCCGCAGACGCGGTAGAGCTTCGGGCCCTCGGTGGTCATAATGCGCACTGGCCCGCCCGGCTTCTCCACATGCCTGGCACCTTCCATATCGAATCCGGAGGCGGAGCGGTGGATGCCGTCGGCGTAGCCCAATGGCACGATGGCAGTGGACGTGTCGTCTGGAGTCAGGTACGTGCGGCCGTAGGAGATGCCATGGCCGGCCTCCACATCCTTGACCGTGCCGAGCTGCGCCTGCAGGCGCATGGCCGGGGTCAGATGCCAATCGCGCGGGGTGCCCATGGCCGGATCAGGCTCGTAGCCGTATAGCCCGATGCCGGGGCGGGTGAGCTCGAAATGAATTTCCGGGCGATCCAGAGTGGCCGCAGTGTTGGCCAGATGACGAATCTCCGGCGGAATTCCGGCCTTTTCCATACGTGCGGTAAAGTCCTTAAACGTTTCGATCTGGCGGTCGGTGGAGGCCACGAACTCAGGCACGTCAGGCGAATCGGCCACGGCAAGGTGACTCCACTGGCCGACGATATGCAACACGCCTTCCTTGGCAAGTGGCACCAGCTCGGCAAGCGCGGCGGCGAACCCTGCAGGCGTGAAGCCGTTGCGGCCAAAGCCGGAATCGACCTTAACGTGCACGCGAGCGGGCTTGCCGAGTTTGCGCGCGGCGGCGGCCACGGCATCGATACCCGGCAGGGAGCCGACGGACACGTCGATGTCGGCAGCAATCAGCTCGTCAAACGGGACTTCGGTGCCGTTGTAAACCCAGGTCAGAATGTGGCAGCGGTCGGGGCCGATGCCGAGTTTGCGTAACAGCAGAGCTTCGTGCGATTGCGCAGTGCCGAGCCAGGTGGCACCGCCGGCGAGCGCTGCCAGCGCAGAAGGCAGCAGGCCGTGGCCGTAGGCATCGGCCTTGACCACGCCCATCACCGCAGTGCCGGAGTTCGGACCGCCGACCACGGAGACCAAATGGGCCATGTTGTCACGCATGGTTTTGAGGTTCACGATGGCCTGTGCGGGGTATTGGCGGCGGGCGGCCGCATAGCTGGCCTTGCCCTGCTCGGACGAGAATGCGATTTCAGGTGCTGCGTTCATGCTCATAGGCACCTATTGTTGCGCAGGAATGTGACGTATTGGCGAAATCGTCTGTTTTCGCGTGGCAGTCGTACACTAATGACCGATATGCGGTTTTGTATAAGAAACCGCCTTTGATTCCCGGCGTTGAGGCGTGCCGGGATCCCGGAAATCCGTCCGGTTCAGCCCCATAATCCTAGATTTCATGAGAGAAGAACATGGATCTGTTTCGTAAGAAAAGCGTGGATCAGCTTGTCGCCGAATCCACTCCCCTGAAGCGCACGATGCGCACCTTCGATCTGACGATGCTCGGCATCGGCGCGATCATCGGCACTGGTATCTTCGTGCTCACCGGTAAGGGCGCGCTGACCGCCGGCCCGGCCTTGTCCGTATCGTTCCTGCTGGCCGCCGTCTGCTGCGGTTTTGCCGGCCTGTGCTACGCCGAGTTCGCCGCCATGGCGCCGGTTTCCGGCTCGGCCTACTCCTATGCCTATCTGGCGTTCGGCGAGCTCATCGCCTTCGTCATCGGCTGGGACCTGATTCTGGAGTACGCCCTGCAGGCGGCCACCGTGTCCGCTGGCTGGTCGGGCTACTTCAACAAGCTGCTGGAAGGCTTCGGCCTGCATTTGCCGGTCGAACTGACCGCCGCCTACGGCACCACGCCGGGCGTCACCACCTACTTCAACCTGCCCGGCTTCGTCATCGTGCTGATCATCACGTGGGTGCTGTCCATCGGCATCAACCAGACCAAGCGTGCCAATGACGTGATGGTGCTTATCAAGCTTGCCATCATCGTGCTGTTCATCGCATGCGCCGTGTGGTATGTGAAGCCGTCCAACTGGCAGCCGTTCTCCCCGTATGGCGTCTACACCTTCCAGCCCGGCTCCACCCAGCCGTATGGCATCGTGCCCGCCGCCTCCATCGTGTTCTTCAGCTTCATCGGCTTCGACGCCGTCTCCTCCTCCGCCGAGGAGACCGTCAACCCGAACAAGACGCTGCCGCGCGGTATCCTGCTCTCGCTGGCCATCTCCACTGTGCTCTACGTCATCATGACCATGATCATGACCGGTGTGGTGCCGTACAAGGAGTTCGCCAAGTACATCGACGCCCCGGTTGCCGGCGTGATCCTGGAAACCGGCATGAACTGGCTCGCGGTGATCGTGAACCTCGGCGCGCTGATCGGCATGACCACAGTGATGCTGGTGCAGCTGTACGGCCAGTCCCGCATCTGCTATGCCATGAGCCGCGACGGCCTGTTCCCGAAGTTCTTCGGCGAAGTGCACGAGAAGTACCGTACCCCGTTCAAGGGCACGTGGTTCTTCGGTCTGCTGACCGCGTTCGCCGGCGGCTTCATCAACATCAACGTGCTGTTCGAGCTGGTGAACATCGGCACCCTGTCCGCGTTCATCATCGTGTCGGCCGGTATTCTGTGGATGCGCAAGACCCAGCCGGACGCGCACCGCGGCTTCCGCGCCCCGGGTGTACCGTTCACGCCGATTCTGGCCATCGTGTTCTGCTTCATTCTCATCGCCGGCCTCAACTGGGAGACCTGGGTGCGTTTCGCCGTCTGGTTCGGTTTGGGCCTGGTAGTCTACTTCGGCTACAGCCGCAAGCGCTCCAAGCTTGGGCTGGAAGACAAAGCCAAGGCTGAGGCTACGGCTGCCGCCAAGGACTGAAGTCAGTAAGCGATTCACTAAGTGATTATGATTGGCCCCTTCGGGGGCCAATTTTGTTACCACTCGTGGCGCTGATAGGCGATTCTGGTGGTGTCCACCGGGCGATCAATCAATTGAATCAGGCCGCATCGGGCGAAGCCGGAACTCTCTAGCACATGCTGCATAGCCTTGTTGTTGGGGTGAGTATCAGCCCGGACGTTGCCATAATGCTTCAGAGCCCACTTGATGCAGTCACGGGCCGCATGCCGCACCAGACCGGATGATGCGATGCGGTGAATGGTCACATAGGTATCATTATCCAGCCAAGCCCCATCGATGTGCGCATAAGTCGGATCCTCACCAGGGCACAATGCGAACTGAGCCAGAATACGCTCATGGCCGTTGCAGGTGTCCACCAGCAGCACTGTGCGCTGGTTGGCAATATCGTCTTCAATCACGGATTCACGGGGGAACTCATTGCCCCATTGGGTGGGATTGCCATTGGCCGCCATCAGCTCACGGGCACGCGCGTAAATCTTCTGCATATGCGGCAAATCACGCATGGTGGCGTGGCGGAAACGACGAGACGTCGCCTTGTTCGCAGCGTTCGGCTGAGTCATTCCCACCTCTCTCATAGGGCAATCACCAGTACAGGAACTGACGGTAAACCTACCATGCCATAGGCACAAGAACCCCGTCCGCGTTACATGGCGGACAGGGGTTCGCATAACACCTAATCAGGTCAGACGACCTTGCGCTCAAACGGGTCGGAGCTGATGCCTTCCTCGAGAATCTGCTTGGCCCATTCCTTGGCGGTGAACAGGCTGTGGTCGCGGTAGTTGCCGCAGCTCTTCTCGGTGGTAGCGGGAACATCATCCCACGTGGCCTTGTAGGCGATGAATTCCAGCGATTCCTTGAGCGCCTTGGCCACATCCTCAGTGGAGTGCGTGCCCCAGGTCAGCAAGTGAAAGCCGGTGCGGCAGCCGAACGGCGAGCAGTCGATGTAGCCGGGGATGCGCTCACGCAGCAACACGGCGATAGTGTGCTCGATGGTGTGCAGGCCGCCGGTGGGAATCGCCTGCTTGTTCGGCTGGGTCAGACGAAGATCATAGTTGGAGATCACGTCGCCGTGAGGACCCGTTTCCGTGTCAATGTAACGCACGTACGGCGCCTTGACCTTGGTGTGATCCAGCTGGAATGATTCAACGACGGGCTTCTCGGCCTTTTCCTCTGCCATGCTCGGATTCCTTTCTACACATTTGCATGTTCACATGCCGTATCGCTTAGCAAGCGTAGTCGCGCCCACACGGGAATACACGGAAATACCCCATGATTCGCTATAGGCAATGGTTATTGCGCATTCCCGGCGTTAAACGAGGCGACGGCTTCCATAAAGCGCTTGCCGTAAAGGTCGAGCTTGTGCTGGCCCACACCGTTGACAGCCAAAAACTGCGCATTGGTAATCGGCTTGATACGGGCCATGTCTCGCAATGTCTTGTCGGAAAAGACGATGTACGGCGGTTTGCCGATTTCCTGGGCGATGGTGCGACGCAGTTCGCGCAGCTTCTGGAACAGCGCCTCCTCGTCATCGTCAGGAATATAGGATTCCATTGCAGCGGAAGCGCTGGCTGATTCGCTGGCCACTCCCCCATGTCGACTACTTACCGAAGCCGACTTACGCTCCACACGTTTGATTTCATAATGGAAATCCGGCGCGGCGGTTTCAGCAGCACGCGCGCCAAACATGACAATCGGCATACGCCCTTCGGCGATGAACAGGTAGCCATCGGTGGCCATCTGACTCAGCACATCGCGCACGCGAGCCTCGTTCACATCCTTGAGCATGCCAAACGTAGGCATCTGTTCCGGATTGAGCCATGCCAGGTCCTGCGCTTTGGAGCCGCGTAGAATCTTGACGATTTTGCCGGAACCGACCCGCTGATTCACATCATGCACGCACCGGCTGATCGCCTGGGCAACGCTGGTGACGTCGATGGTCTCGAAAGTACTTTCGCAGTTCGAGCAGGCACCACACTTGTCCTCATGCGTATCCGAGGGCGCATCCGTCGGCGTGATTTCCTGTCCGAAATACCGCGTCATGTACCGGTGCAGACAATCGGCGGTGCGGCAATAGCCCACCATGCCATCCAGCAGGCGTCGTTTGGACTGCCGCACGATTTCCTGATCTTCAGGGGTCATGCGCTCGTTCTCATAATCGCTGTCGAGTAGCCGGCGCCGGGTCACGATATCCGATTCGTTCCACAGCAGCGTGCAGCGGCTGGGCTCGCCGTCACGTCCGGCGCGACCGGCCTCCTGATAATAGGCCTCGATGGATTCCGGCAAGTTGTGGTGGATGACGTATCGCACATCGGACTTGTCGATACCCATGCCGAACGCATTGGTGGCCACGACCACCGGCACCTTGTCGGTGATGAAGTCGCGCTGCGCCGCTTCACGCGCGTCCGACGACATGCCGCCATGGTAGGCGACCGCCGCGTGCCCCATCTGGTTCAGCGTAGCTGCGAGCGCCTCGGTGGTCTTGCGGGTGGCACAGTAGATGATGCCGGATTCGTCCGGGTGGGCAGCCACATAGTTCGCCACCCACGCGGCCTTGTATTTGGTTTCCAGCTTGACCACGTCGAAATACAGGTTCGGCCGGTCGAATCCAGTGACGGTGACGGCAGGATTCCGCAAACCCAGCAATCCCACGATGTCGCGGCGCACGCGCTCGGTGGCGGTGGCGGTGAATGCGCCGACCGGCGGGCGCTTGGGCAGGCCGACGATGAAGTCGCCAATACCAAGGTATGACGAACGGAAATCCTGCCCCCATTGGGAGACGCAGTGTGCCTCGTCCACGGCAATCAGGGAGATTGGCGTGCGGGCGGCGAAGTCGCGGAATCGGCCGGTTTCCAATCGTTCCGGAGCCACGTACAGCAGTTTGAGCTGACCCGCCGCAGCCTGGGCGAACACCACGGCCTGCTCATCCGGGGTTTGGGTGGTGTTGACGAATGCGGCCGGCAAGCCCAGATCATTCAGGGCATCGACCTGATCACGCATGAGGGAGATCAGCGGCGAGATCACGATGGTAACGCCGGGCGTCAGCGCGGCGGGAATCTGGTAGCACACGGATTTGCCGGCACCGGTGGGCATAACGCCCAGTACGTCCCGGCCATCCAGCAAAGCATCGACGATGCCTTGCTGGCCTGGCCGGAACGAATCGTAACCGAAGTATTGCTTGAGCGCCCCCAGCGCCGCCTCATGTGCCGTCATGCTTCCCAACCATACCGCACTGCCGCGGTCACAAGTCATGTATGCCTGTTCAATTATCCGTAAATCGGTTTCAAGGGGCGGATTGGACGTTTTGGGGACATCTACTTCCGTTTCAAGGGGCTGGTCATCAGCTAAACCACATATACAAATGACATTATCCCAACGCCATTCCGCCGTTTTCACGCCTTGTCTACTTGGGCAACAGCCCCTTGAAACGGAAGTAGATGTCCGGGATAGCGCAAATCCGCCCCTTGAAACGGAGAATCACCGAAGTTACGTTCCGAGAACGGCTCGCAGCGTCTCCGTCACAGACGGTCGAGAGCCTGCTTGAGGTCGGCGATGAGGTCATCGGCGTTTTCGATGCCGACCGAGATACGCACCAGGTTGGCGGGCACCTGCAAGGTGGTGCCGGCCACGGAGGCGTGGGTCATAGCGGCAGGCACCTCGATCAGGCTTTCCACGCCGCCGAGCGATTCGGCCAGCGTGAAGATCTCGGTGTAGTCCACGAACTTCTTGGCAGCCTCGGCACCGCCGGCAAGCTGCACGGAGAGCACGCCGCCGAAGCCGCCATGCATCTGACGAGCCGCGATATCGTGGCCCGGGTGGGATTCGAGGCCCGGATACCAGACGCGCTCAATCACGTCAGCAGGCTGGGATTCCAGCCATTCCGCCACTTTCAGGGCGTTGGCGCTGTGACGCTTGACGCGCAAATCCAGAGTCTTCAGGCCGCGAATGTCAAGGAACGAATCGAACGGGGAAGGCACGGCACCGGCTGCATTCTGCAGGAAGGCCACCTGCTCACGGGTTTCCTCATCGTTGAGCACCACGGCACCGCCGACCACATCGGAGTGGCCGCCGATGTACTTGGTGGTGGAGTAGACCACCGCATCGGCACCATCATCGAGCGGGTGCTGCAAGGCGGGCGAAGCGAAGGTATTGTCGACTACCACCTTGGTGCCGTACTTATGGGCCACTTCGGAGGTGACTGCGATGTCGGTGATGTTGAGCAACGGGTTGGACGGGGTTTCGACCCACACATACTTGTACGACTTGGCGGCGAGCGCGGCTTCCACGGCGGCGGTGTCGGTGATGTCCACCACATCGAGGCCCACGCCCCACGGCACGAACACCTTGGAGAGCAGACGGTAGGTGCCGCCGTACACGTCGTTGCCGAGCAGGATGTTGTCGCCGGGCTTGATGGTGGAACGCAGCAGCACATCGATGGCGGCAAGGCCGGAGGAGAAGCTCAGCGCGTACTTGGCGCCTTCCACGGCGGCGAGCTGCTCGTCAAAACTGGTGCGGGTGGGGTTGATGGAGCGTGAGTAGTCGTGGCCGCCGCGCAGGCCGAGCACGCCGTCCTGCTTGAAGGTGGAAGTGGCGTAGATCGGCGTAACCACAGCACCGGTGGTGGGGTCAGGCTCCTGGCCGGCGTGGATGGCGCGGGTGGCGACGGCAGTGTTGGCGAACTTGGCGTTGTATTCAGCGGACATGGTGTTGGTTTCCTTTGGTGTTTGGTTGGGTATTGGACGGGTTTGGAAAGTTATCGGATCTTTGCGGGCTGGCTCCTCTCAGTCAGCCTTCGGCTGACAGCTCCCCTCAAAGAGGGGCGCCAGAGCCCTTTTCGGCTCCCCTCTCCGAGGGGAGCTGTCGCGGAAGCGACCGAGGGGAGCACGTAGCGTTTAGAGGTACTGCTCGGCAAGGGACGGCTTGGTGGTGCGGTCGACCACGTCGCCGTAACCGTTGGCGCGCATCCAGTCGTCATCGAAGATCTTTTCGAGATAGCTACGGCCGGAATCGGGGGCGAGCACCACCACGATCTGGTTTTCGTCCAGATCGTTGGCGAGCGCGTACTTGATGGCACTGGCCACGGCCATGCCGGACGAGCCGCCGACCAGCAGCCCCTCCTCGCCGGCCAACCGGCGAGTCATTTCGAAAGCTTCGGCGTCGCCGACGCGCACGATGTCATCGGTGATGTTCCGGTCGAAAGCCTTGGGGTAGAAGTCCTCCCCCACGCCCTCGATGTCGTACTGGTGGACTTCCTCACGCGAGGCGGCGGAGTAGATGGAGCCTTCCGGGTCGGAGCCGATGACCTTGACCGCGCCGTCGGAGACTTCTT
>OBJO01000272.1_pt1 | contig 23760 bp, 14 predicted proteins | sample 1481741 | NCBI WGS metagenome assembly OBJO01 (sample SAMN06140803, study PRJEB22556) | human gut metagenome | host: Homo sapiens | place: China: Beijing | collected 2014 | reverse complement strand
GTGTGTGTGTGTGTGTGTGTGTGTGTGTGTGTGTGTGTGTGTGTGTGTGTGTGTGCCCACAATGAAGATCTAGATCGGCGATGCTGGCCGGCCGCGACGACGGTTGACAAATAATAATAATTCTACGTACAAACGTTTAAATCTAAAAGTGTTCTCGCAGCGGATCGTAATCGGCGAAGAGAGGAGTGAACAGAAAAACCGTTTCAAGCGCGTTTGATGCAGCAGCACTCAGCAATCGTATCGATGTGGTTTCGACCTACGACGTGCTTGACCGACGTGGGCGAAATATAGATAATATTATAGTATAATACGAAGTCTCGTGTTTCTCGTTCGTTTTATTATTTATTATTATTTTATTAATTTAATTTTGTCATCGTGATTGAACAGAAAACGGTGGCGTCACTACAACAATATATTATATTGTATATAAATCGACGGGCGTGCATATATATTATTATTACGTATACGCACGGATACATATTAATAATATTATGATATGCGTAACTTCGGTGCGCTGCAATCGTCGGTCGTGATCTCGGAAACCGAAAATAATCCCGTGATCGATCGAACGTCTTTGGTTTTCCTAATGACTTTTTAAAAAAAAATAATAAAACCACGATCGAGCGCTGTGATAGCGGACACGCGCGCACGTATTCATTTTATACGGATCGCGCGATCTCATATATATATATATTCGTATGGAAATTAATACGTTTGGATAAAATGAAATGTGTGTTTTTTTAAGTACCGAAAGATAAATTTAAATCGAATAAAAAACGTATTTAATGGAAATCAATGCGGTTGGAGATAATAAAATAAAGTAGAACGGTTTTATTTTTTTTACGTTTATCCGTTGCGACAGCAGAGCCGCGTCGTTAAAATCGTTTGACGTACGCAGGTACGCATAACATGAAATATATTCATTTTGCGGGGCTTCGCTAAACATTGTGAATCATGCGAAGACTGAAAGGCGGTTGGTTTAAGTGTACAATATTTCCAAAACGTTGGTGGCTGCAGGGCTGGTAGAATTCTGCACACATAATACCCTCGGTGACGGTCAACTTTTGAACAGATAAAAACCTTTTGGACCTTTAAGCGGTCCCGTTACGTTGTACAATACGTGAGTAGGTCACAACTGTTGTAGAAAATATTTGCTTGAACCATATTTTACAAACAAACACTTAAATGCACCGGGGCATTTTATCAAACATAGTTTTTTTCCCATCCTATATAGTTATAAATTACAGTGAACGTATGCAAAATATATTCCGACACGTTTTACGAACAGAAATAAACCTCATTATCCAAAGAGTATTTGCAATGCAATACCAACTATCTCAAATAATTGCAATAACTATTGTAAACAAAGACATGAAAACAAAATGCGATAATGCGTCATGAAAATTAATTATTTTTGCTAAATCCTTTAATTAGATAAGAATTATTGATTTTTTATAAAAACAATAAAAACACTTGGACATTGACAATGTCTAAAGACTGCACGAAGCGGATAAGCGCCTAAAAGATTCTCACCGCGATTAGCGGCGTTCAGTGTTCGTTAGCGTTAAAGTTACCAATCTTATATACCTACTCATCCTCGAATAACATGTGATAAAAATATAGGACGAGTGAAGCGGTAATTGACCAATTATAGTAATATCATTGAATTCCATTTGCGTTCTCTCTTTTTTTTTTTTTTTATCTCAGCAGTATGGATACATTGTTTTCAAATGCCGGTACGTTAATAATTGTTTTCGTCCATCGTTTGATGATCGTATAAAAATATATTTTTAAAAAATAATTGTTTTCGCTTTTCGAATCCAAAATTTGAAGAAAACAAGGAAATGAACTCTGTACATGACCGCTTTTATTTTCTAATTTGATTATCATCACTTTTACACTTCAATCGAATGATATTCTTTCGGGGGTAGATTTGCACGACGAAAGTTGCCATGAACTGCGGCGTGCGTCTATTATAACACTGTGTCCACAACTCACAGTATATCCCTCTATATCCTTTCATCCTTACTCCTCTTTACATTTTCAGTTTTCAGTACCTCCAATATGAATTATCTTACAGCTACAGCCATCACTGTTAAATATTATTTTAAACTACTTGCACGTGTCCATTAAGATACCTCAATACGGAGAACGCTGCTAATATAACTCAAGAATATAAAGTTCAGTCGTTTATAACAATTATAACACTCAAAAATCGGTAACAAGACTCGAATTTTGCTCGAGGACCCTTTTAATTTCTCAACAAATTTTCGAAAAAAAAGACGTTTTTGGTAAAAAAAAAGCTATTTGTGTTGTAAAGTCTACAATGCGTGGACCGCAGAAGTGGTTATTAATGAATATTTATCGCGTTTCATATTCATTAAAACTATCGTTAATTAAAGAGTAGGAAAAAAACAAACTCATAAATAACGAATTTCTTAACAAATTCTAGTTAGTAGAATATGTAAAATTAAATTAGCAAAATAAATTGTTATTGATTCGATATTATAATGTTTTCTTTCCTCACTCCACCTACATAGGGTTAATTTGGTTATAAGTAGGTTTCGGAAGTCGTAAAAGTTGCAGTCGATTTTAGGCAGACCAAACTAAAAATCTGAGCCCTAGAAATGGTGACTTAAAAAACCAAAAATGTTGCATAATTCTTTGATTTTTTTTTTGATTTTCATATACGCAAATATAATAATGAAAATAACTGATTTTTACCTTCTTTATTTGCGTATTTTAAATAATATTATTGGATTTAAAATGCAAATAACGTATACGTATTAATCGTTATCCTCGTATTAATTTAACGACAACGTCAAAATACGTTAGAAATATATTTTTCCATATTTCACATTTATGTTCATAACAACAACACGATTAGATGGCGTTCTCTTTGGAATTTTGAATGATTTTGATTCGTATTCAAATTTGTAATAATTACTTTGAACTTTTAAGCTCCTTTTATTATTTCCTAGTCCCTAAGTGAGTCTTGAATAAGCGGTAGCGTCCACTGCGCGCGTAATATGTGCGTTATCGCGGCCGTTTCACCGTGGTACACGAGACATACTTTTTTCGCCGCAATCGTACCTGCGCGCACGTCTTCGTGTCGAAAAGTTGTAGCCGTGTCCGAGTATAAGCGCACATTATATCGTACAATATGTACGTATTATAATACGGTGTAACATTCGTTTCGTAACGCATAACGAGTCTTGACGTTTTTCTGGGTGGTCGCAGCGCGCGCACAACACGAACCGAAGATAATTTCCGAAAAAAAAAAAAAACGAAAATCACATGATAATCGTAATAGTACCTATGATAATAACGACGACGACTAAAATAAATATAAATAAAAATGACCGCGCACGTATACGTGTATTGTACGTATTATGTAGACCACATCGCCACCCGTGGTCATGAGGCCGCGGCGGCGACGGGACTACCGAATATTTAAATAAGCCGCCACGCGTAAATTAGGAAAGCGCGGGCACTTCTGTAATACTTGAAAAGAAATCTCGTACAAGACCGTGTGTGTGTGTGTGTGTGTGTGTGTGTGTGTGTGTGCGTGTCGACCGGAAGCTAGGAATTAATAACGCCGCGCGTATATTATCATAACATTTCGTTACGTGTTCGGTGTTTATTTTATTTCGTTTTTTTTTTTTCGTCATCGCGTTCCGTTCGGTTTCTGGAACGTAAAATGATTATTATATTATTCTGTTTTCGTCGTTGTTCGTGCGCAGGTAAACATTTTCGTATAATATAAAGCACCGCGTCTCGTAACTCAGCCGCGCGACGTTTCCATACAATCATGATGACCCGGTAGCCGCTGCGTTTTCCAGTGCACCCCATGTCTCCGCAAACGACGGCGTATTATATAGAGACGTGAACGCCCGGCGCAGCAGCAGCAGCGCGCGCGCGACGAATAAATAACATCTTTTTTCTTCGGTTTTTTTCTCCTCTCTCTCTCTCTCTCTCTCTCTCTCTCTCTCTCTGAGTGTTTTCTACGATATTCTTACAATTTTATCAATAAAAGCAAAGTAGCCCCGGGGCCGCAAGGTCGTATAACCTGCACGAACACGAGGTAATTAATTCTACCCGAAACAAAAATGTGTTATTTTATCTCCCCGCTGTCCCGGTCTCAAGATTTCCGTGTTCGCGGAACATTAGCGAGACGTTGAAATTAATCTTGAATAATTATAATATATCGCCGGTGCGCGGCTGCCGTGACGTATAGAAAACGATTTTAATATCTCTCGGATCTGTTTCGGCCGCCATTACTCGCGACCTCTGGGCCGCCGCGGCATGCGCACGAAACGTATCATAATAATATGTTATAATGCGTTCGAATTTAATTATTAATCAAATATTTACCCGCCGCGAACTATTTTTTACATTTATACTCTTACCCCGCCAGTATACTGCAGGTGCACCGACGACGACGGGCGAGCAAGTTTAACGACGGGCCAACTACTATAATGTATACGATATTTGAATTTTGTGACACTATATACCTGATATACATGGTATTGGACTAGTTTTATCGAACACGAGTCAAATGATAAACATAATAACGTCGTACATTATGAAACGAGTGGCACTTAATTACGCTCTGCTGGAATGTTTAAAACTTAACGTATATAACCAGAACAGAGCGCAGTTATGTTGTATATAGTCGTGGCGCACTGCAATATATATTATAAAACACGGCACGCGCGAGACTGTTTGAAAATATGAGTTCGTACGAAACGCTATTTCCCAACGATGACGTTCTCCATAAGTTTGCTGGTTTTAAATCGTTTTTCTTTTCTTATCTAACGGAAATTATATTCAGTGAAAATACTCCCTGATGACGGTTTCAACACATATAGTAAACGATGTGAAAAATTATTACAAATATTATATTAGTAGGACTCGAGATCCGTAGGAGTTGCAAATTTATCTAATACTATTGTATATGCTACTGTGTACAATTATCTCGATTTATAGCAGACCGAGCAAGAAATCCGAGCTATACGCGATGGTAATCGAAAAATTAAATTGCATTTTTTTTTTTTTTTGCATATTTCGTCAATTTCATATAATGCATAATATCATGAATGTTTAACATTTCCAAAATAATTAATTTTTTTCTTATGTATTTAAAATAAAACTCAATATTATGGAACGTAGGTGTACTTATAGCTTATAACGTCGAGTCGACTATTATTAATTTAACGACAACGTTGGAGGTACACGATGCACATTTGATATTTTAAGTAATCTAAATTTTTTTTTCCATATTTTACATTTGTTTTTATGCATATCAATAACAACACTAGATGGTTTTTTTGTAATTTTGAACCATTATTACCATTATTTTTTTAGTGGATATTTTGCCTTTATTAGCATTTATACCTTCCTATCCTTCAATAGTATTTTGGCTATTTGTATTCTAATTTCGTCATAATAAAAAAAGTTACAAAATTATAATTTAAATACAATAAACAAATTATTTTTAAATGAATAATTAAACATGGTTGTTTTTTTAAAGACAAGCAACTATTAGTATTCAAAATAGTAAAAAAAAAAAAAACGGAATTAAATGAATGTATTATTCGTTTTGAATCCAAAAATTAACAAAAATACTACAAACAAATAATACGAGTACAGACATGTTAGATTGATATTATGCACCTAATACAAATTAATTTTTAATGGTAATTATAGAGGCTTTATTGGTTTTCTTGAGATATTTCTAATTTTCATATTTTAAAATAAAAATAGGTACGTCAACTAACAAAACTTACTCAAACTTTCGTTAAGTAGTAGTTAGTTCTTGAAAAATATTAATCGTTGTACGCTAAATTAATATAAGTAGGTAATTAACTTAAAAAAATATAAATTAACTTAACTTTAAACTTATAAACGCGTTTATGTTCAGCCTTGTTCATAGCAATAAAAAATATACTCTTATAGAACGATAAAAGCTCCTAAACTAGTTTGTCGTACCTTTTCTCGAGAATGTAAATATATAATTTAAACACATGCAGACCTGATAATAAAAAAATACGAGGTCAAAAGGCTTATTCAAAATCGTTGTAATTAAAATGTCGATTGTAAACTCGGTCTGGATCGGTTGACGGTGTGTTACGATATCGGTGGAACTTTTTAAATTTCAAAACTCAGAAACAAAAAATAATCCTTTTCAATTATGTTACCCTTGTTGCACGTTACGCGTACGCGGGTAAGAATTAAAAATCAACTATTTAAATACATTGCATCAATAGTTTTCGAATGCTTTCGGTATTGCTGCTGCAGCTAGTACGACAATTTTGAAATAATACCTTAGAACTGCAGTTTGGTGGTGTCGAAATGTATGGTGTGCAACAGGTACGTCGCGCAACGCCGAAATCACGCGCGGCTGCACGTGATAGTTTACGATCGTTTTAAATATCGTCGTACCTACGTATGTGTGCGATAGATCTTAACGATTAATTAGCGAACGCGACGTTACAAAATAATAATAATAATCGTAATACGTTGCGCGAAAATATGGAAGTGCATTATGCAAATTTCGAACCTGTGATATTGAGAACTCGTTATAAATATCAAAGACACTTTTTCTATCTTTGGATATTTTCGCTCCGCAGCAGGTTTTCGTTTAACCGTAGGTACAACTTAATATAATAATAATAATAATAATAATCATATATCTGATTCGAGCGCTGCAATAAATAATACGAACGCTGCACACTTAAATTAAAACCGCTATACGTGTGTATGAAATAATATTATTATTACTTGCGTGTACGTGTAGTACAACGTACATAATAATAATAATAATATAAAGTCGGTGCGCTTTCATAGCACGTCGCGTCGTCGTAGTATCAGCTCTATACATTCAATCATGTAAATTGTCATGTTTATTTATAAAACTCTGTATACGCGGCGCGACGACCGGCGGTATAATAACATAATTATATGCGGTTAACGCAATCAATTTATGGCATTGGAAAAAAGTAAAGAAAAACAATTATAATGTAAAACGAAACGTATACGAGTTGGACAACGTAGTCGCACGAGTACTACGCGTCGTCGGGTCGCGATAAATACGTACCACGCACGTGTAGGCTCGTGTGCGCATAATTTTATTTCGTTTTTCTCCGGTACGGTGTGTAGTCCTTTTAATATATTCAACGTGATAGTATTTCCGACTTATCATTATGACCGTGTACGTCGGTTGTACCGGGATTAACACGCGTCCGACTCGATGTGGGTTCGTGGAAAGTTAAGTAAGTCCAATTGGCTATTGCTATATGGCTGGGGAAATGTAATATTCTATTAGAGAAACGTAAGTCGGGTTTTATATTTGTTTTTGTTTTTTTTAAGTCCAAGTATGGACGGCACGCAGAACTTCCACGATTATCATGATAATATTCCGATTAAAAACAGTACAAAATAATTTATCTCTGGACATTAAATTAGGAAAATAATTAAACGCGACTATGAAATTAATTATCTGAACAGTAGTATGGGAAGATATTTAACAAGTTAAATTAGAATTTAGTTACTTTTTTTTATAAAAATAGCTCGTTGAGTAACTAAACTTATAGTAACTTTGTAACTATAGTTTACGTTCAGCCTGTGAGTTTTTACCACACGTATCGTCATCATAATATTATAGTTGAACCAAAGTGATACCGGGTGGTACTGAACAAATTCTGTTTTTTTATGAGTATCCGTGGATAAGAGTTAAGACAACTTTGTTGATAATTGTTTGGTGAGTATAAGTACACTATTTAAGAAGTTAAGTTATTAAAATCAAGAATTTAAAGAAAATTGAAAGTTGAACCGTCGAAATTTTCATCACTACAAAATGGCTCTCTTCAACGTTTATAAGAGTTATAAAATAAAAAGTTAATTTTTAAACTTCTTTAATGATACAATTGTATTCACCACGCTATTGTCATCAAAATTGCCTTGGGCTAGGGATGCTCATAAAAAAAAAAAAAAAACAGAATTTTATTATCTACCCATTACATAGAGTAAGAGTAATCTTACGATATGATCTATTAACATTAGAGACATCGCTCTGTATAAATCACGGTGGGACACCCTGTATGCGTATGACATGGGTACAGTAGTAAATAATAAATCCAAGTGGTAATAACCGATACGAAATCTAAGTAAACTTCTGACCTGCGTGACGGTTGACTTTGATCGGCGGTGACGAAAACAACGGTCGCCGGAACGACGGATCACACGCTCAATAACATCACTCGTCGAATACTGCAGTAGTATATTTACATATAGTATTGTTGTAGTAAAACTATTGCGCCTGTTGAGCGAAACGCACGCGGAAAACAAATTGTCAAAAAGAAAAAAAAACACGGTTGACGGCGAACTATGTAAAATTGAAGTCGCGGTGTTTTTTGGTTATAGCTGTATCAGCGGAACACGTGACGAAGACCGTGGATATCGCCGACACGTGTGATATCGATACTGAACGGCGGTAATACAGTTATAATATTATAAACCTGTTTTAGAATTGATTCATTTTCAAATCTAAATAAATTGCTTGAAAACCATTGACAAATATAAGATAAACATAAATGGGTTATTTTAGCAATAGCTCTCCGAAAGTCGTCCAAATCAGAGGTTCCCAACCTTTTTATCATCGAGTATCACCAGACACTTTTATAACCAATACGCGTAACACGTCAAATTTTTTTTAACGTATATTTTTATAATTCATTCATTTTTTATTATTTGATATTTATGAAAGTAAAAAAATCTTAATTTTTAGTTAAATCTCAATATTTAAATTACAATTTTCAAACTAATAAAAAAAATAATAATAAAATAAAATAAATTTAATTAATGTCATATTTGTTTTTGTTTATTGTGTACAAGACAAGGACATCAATATCAGGCGGAATGGAACCCTTTTCACTCTTCTTAAGTCACTTTGAATATCGAGCTCACTTCTGTACTTATTTTTCAAGTACAGCAATTCAGAAAATCCACATGCAAATAGTAATAAAAAAAATTTCTTCGCGTACCACGGGTTGGGAACATCTGGTCTAAATCATGATTAGAAATATCAACTACATATGTTATTTTATCCATCTTGTATTTGGAAATTTCCCGTCTCACAGTTTTTCTAAAAGTTTCATAGTCTAATAAAATATTGTATATTTTCCAAAACACGCACCCACATCACGCCGCGTTCGCGGTTGCGATTACTTCGGAGCTTTGTTGGCCGGGGGAAACGAAATCCGGTATCCACGTCGCCCGTGTGTGCTAGGCGTCACTCGAGTCATTCTTTCGTTTGTATTCGTACGCGCCAAAATATGTAAAAACACAAATATCATTATCGTTCCGGTGTGGATCGTGCGCGCGTTGAGCCGGATCCACGCTGCGCCCCGCAAACGCGCTTATACCGACCGAACCGCCATACGTATTATGCTCCGGCGGATTATCCTCGCCTACCCGCGCGCAAACCGAACACGCCTAAGACGAGATACGGTTCGCCGTGCGCTGCCCACTCGTCGCCCGGACCACCCCGGTTCCCGTATCGTATAATCGTCTCTTTGATATCGCTTCCAGTGCCGTGTGAAACGCGCGGTTATTACCGGTGACGGTGCGCGAGGCCCACACGACGACGGTGGACTTTGAAAGATTATCGCTCGTTACGGGACTCGTTCGCTGCAGTCTGCGGATTAATCGATAATCCATTGACCGAAAGCATAACAATAATTATCGGTCGCATACATATTATAATAATTAGAACGTAATTATGTGCAGTCGAAATTGGTGAGAAGAAAAAAAAAAAATCATTATTATTGCACCTAGCAGCCGAAACCCGGGGGCCGCCGCCGTGGAATCACCGCGGAAGAACTGATTTCGGGTTTAAAAACAATGTAGCTCGATTAGCATACATGTAATTAAAACGTTTTTTTTCCCATGCGCGAGACTACATGATATCACGCATTATTTATTACGACGTGAACCGCGGTCTGCGTATACCACCCCTATGGAGAACGTGTGTGGGGTGAAGGGCGCGGCGGAGTATTGTTGAGAATTCCGGGTGGTCATCCGTACACAAATTGAGCTGTACGGTCGGTAAATAATGTATATTTAAAAAAAAAAAAAACGTTCAATGTATAACATAGTGTTGTATGATATCGGATTAGTCGTGTTCATTTTCACCGACAAACGCGCGCAGGTACAGTCAACAAATCAACGTAAGTGTTTTATAATTTATTTGATTACCTACTGCGTAACAAGAGCGTTTTACATAATATTTTGTTCTACTGCGTAGTATACGATGATGTAGAGACGGCGTGTCCGCATAATATATATGCGTTATACTGCGATACCTTTGATTTTATTTTATTCCTGGGAACGCATTATGGCGAGGACTGTTTGTAAAGGGATTCGATACGATCCTGCGCTGCACGGTTCACGTTAACGATGCGAAACGGTCGATTATCCCAGGATAATGCATCGAGGTGACCGAAATGTAGTAGTGTTCACGTGATCGTAATATTATATTTTCGTGTCGGTTCTTTTCATCAGTTTGAGAAATACTTCTCCATATGTGCTTTAAACAAGGAGGAAGGTAAAAAACCCCATTTCCCCTTTATATCTCCTTTATTTTATTTTACTTTTGGGTTATTACAGTGCCCTCGATAGAATAAATTTAGTTTACACTACGTAACTCTATTCAATATATCTGATAACATTTTGTTCGATCCGACCGCATTTTTCTTGGACATCTATAGTTGGACATGTATATTTGCTCGTAGTCGACAACATCTCCACTCGTTTACAGTATGTAATCACGTCGTTTGTAAATAATTAATTCGGAGATGATTTCACGTGCTCCTGACTGATACGTTTGACATGATTCTGCATTGGTGGCATGGGGTTGTGGTACATGTGATTATTCCAAGTGAAAATATGCAACCACAACTCTACGAATCGAATTCCGGCGAGCAATCACTATTTTAAAAAAGGTTAAAAAATGTTGTACTCGCAAAGGTTACCGTGGCGTCTTACACCTATGTGGATGGTATAGGCGTATCGGCTGAGGAGATTGATTAAGTACCCGGTCAAACTCCCCAAATAAGTTTCCAAAACAGGGGTTTCCGTAGGGGCTGCATCTGGGGATTCAGTATTCACTAACCGCACACCGAATGGAGTAGTACATACCTTTCGCTGAATTGGTATACCGCGGTCATTCGTCACACAGAGTCGTACCTGAGCATGACGTGTAAGTCATGAATAACTGGATAGGTCGTAAGTATTTATCGCACGGGAACTTCTTTTATACAATTCGAGGTTATATTCTGGGTGTACTTAAACTTTAAAATATGACCCCGAGCGAGAAAGAGAAACACGCATCTCTAATACTAACTGTTAGTTAATTTGATCGTGACCCCGTGCATAATAATGTATAGTAGTGACGGCCTGTCCATTTATTTATTATCTACTACGTAAGTCGTACGAACAATATATTATGCAGTATCACGGGTATAAGTGAAACTATAATACCCAATCCTCGCACCTGATGGGCAACTGAAAATTAATTTTTGAAGTAGCAGCTCTGCGTTTTGTATATCAACGGGCACCGCGGTTGTGGCAGTTTCCCAGATACTCAAGTCGCGGGAGCTTCTGAGGCTTTTGAATGCGATTCTTATCTTTTTTGTACCGCGTTGGGTTTAATAATCGTACGAGTACATCATTTTTTCCCGTCTACTGAATAATCCGAGAGAATTATTCCCGTACGGTGCAGGTAACACCGTTCGCCCAAGCGTCCACGAGAGGCGACCGCAAAGTGTCGGATTTTTCGTCGGATATTTATTTCTTCGGCAAAGATGCGTTACACGCGAACGGTCGTTACCGCCCACGCGGTTCAGAACCGCTGACTTCAATCGGTATTTACGAGCGTTTTACTTACATAACACCGCACACACACTCGCACGCGATACACACGCACACACGCACACACACACACACACTCACATACACGCACACACACACACGCGTGCACGTATGTAGAACACGATTTGCGTTGTGACTCGCGTGCGACCCACACGCGTCCAAACGCCAAAATATTTGTTTTTGAACGAATTGGTTGCAGGCCGCAGTTGTTTAACCACGGTCGTCTTCGTCACGCGGTGCTATTAAAATTAGAATTTCACGCGCCCCGAGCTGTTAGCAATAATCGTGTTCCGGCGAGCTGATGACGGCTCGCTGCCGGATCGTACAATACACAAGACACGTATATAATATGTACAATCTCACCCAAGTGCCGTAAATACAAATAAGACGAAGAGAGACGAATCGTTTTATTTTCAACACTCTTGCTGTACACTACACGGCTATAATATGTTAATCGGTTTTCTTCTTTTTTTGAATTTTAATTTCGGCACATTCTTGCGCTCAACTTTTTAATGAATACTCGGCAACCCGTTACACTCGGTTCGCGATCAACCTTGAGGAAAAACAATCTCGCCGACCGGACAGCGGATTCGCTCATCGGCCGGATCGCGGGGGGGGATTAGAACTATCGCGTGTTCTGGTGCGATTTCTAGTAGCGACACGCCGACCTGAGGATAGTGAGGACGGAGCTGTGTTGAACGAAAAGATTTGGCCTACAATAACGCGAGGACAAGACGTGACAAACCGATGTTATTCGACTCGGAAGCGTATGAAAACATTTTTGGCGGTTACGCGGAGAACAGTCGTGGTAATAGACGCGAGATCTTAGCGCCGACAAAACACATAATCGCAACAACCATAGTCCGTTACACCACAAGCCCGGGCGATATCGTCGCGTGTCGCGTTTCGGGTTTTACGAGAGTGAAATCGTTTGAAGACTTCAAATGATTTTGAAGACCATCACTATTGCCGTATATACGCCGTTTGGATCGAACGTATAGATACACACGCACACAAAATAATATGTAAACTCGTAAAATACGCAACGTCTACCGCAGTAATAGAGTCACACGACCACCACGGAAGAGCCCTTTATTCGTCGGTCGTCTTACCTCTTATATTTTCATTTTCTAAACAGATTTGTTTTTGACCTACTCAAGTATTATAACAATAATATTATACTTTACGTTCACTAAAATTTGCTTAGTTGCAGAATATTACATCCTGTTGGTTTGGAGTTAAGGTGTTTAATGAGCTGACCTATAGATAGGATTCACAACAATTATTGGTTTTTGCTGAATAATATACTTTGTAACAATATCCTATTGCTTAATACTACAATATTATTATTCTCGCCGTAAGTAAACACGGTGATCTCCAGATACATAAATCGCTAAATGCAGAAAAGGCACATGTCCAATATTTTACAAAAATCACTTTATTACATGATCGAATTGAATATCGATAAATACATGGTTTTGTACAGACAAGGCACACGTCCTATTAAATAGATCCCCGTTACAAATAATTTAAAATTTCGTCATTTTGTATACTTAACGGGTAATTATGTAATAATGAAGTTACCTAAGTATAGTATTAAAATGCGACAGTCGGAATCCCCGAACCCCGCCCCGCCACATCACTTATACTAGGGTGACCATACGTCTCGTTTAAAACGGGATCATCCCTTATTTGATCATCATGTCCCGTTGTCCCGACAAACTTCGAACGAGACGCTTTTTATCCCGTTTTTAGAAAATGGTCCTGTTTTAATCCTGTTATTGCCGTGTTATTAAATTATCAATAAATAAATATAATATTACAACCAGAAGTTTCCAGAATAATTATTAAAATGTATTCAGGCGATTAATCCCAATTGTATTAACGTCGTCATTGGGTTATACTTTGATAAATGTTTATTTCTATAGGGTGCATCGAGTGTTATAGTTCGAGGCAATAGGCGTGACTGGCCAAATACATTTGTTTGAACACTGAAATGCGACAAAAATCAGTAAACGAATTTGAGAAAGATTTTTACAAGCTCTTTCGAGGATATCGGTCCGTCCAAACTCGCGTATTAAAGGACAATAAATTAACCGATTTCAAATTGGACTCAGTTTGGATAGAAAAATATAGTGACTACTCAAAAATAAAACAAATAATTTAAGCACAAGACAAATATACAATATCTATATTAAAAAGTAAAACACAAAACTTAGCGAGTCGTTCGAGTCTCCGTACACACAAGTACGTCGATCAAAACGCACATCCTCGGCCTGGTCTCGTCCGTTCAGCCGTCTTAAATACCTACTACACTACAAACCGCTACCTCGGCTCATTTGCTTCATAGGCCTATTCTACGTATAATTAATATCGTCTACTGCACTAAAATATTATAAACCATTATAGACTAAAATTATGTGTTGTTGGCACATACAACAGTAGCGTATTCGGTAAAACAATGGAATCAGTGCGCATGCGTATACATATTATAGAGCTGGTATCATGCGATAAACGTGTACAAAAATCAATCAACAAACATACATGTATTATCTGCGCTTATTACGGGGAAAACTTAGGAAAATAAAATTATAACGTTTATCGCACCTATCAATACTGGGTACTCGGTATTGGACGTCAGCAAGACCTTAATGTATGACTATCATTACAACGTCGTGAAGATACGTGTAAAAAATATTTATAATATTGTAATAATATATGTTCGTAGATACATGACGCATATTAGTCACCATTAAAACTGATAAATATATGTAAATATTATATAATTTTAAGAAAAAAACATGTTTACAAAAAGAAGAACATTAATATTATTGTATGATATGATTATCATTCATAAAAACATAATTATGAAAACGCACAATAACAACAACAACAATTGGAGACATAAAAAGGGCAAGAGAAACGCTCTACGCGCCACTTCTCCGGAAGTCTCCATGATCAGTGTTGTAATGTGCGTCTCCATCAAGCATTTATCAAAGAAATACCAAGTTACATTTATTTCCCTAAATTATATCTTATTCGTACGAATCAACTGCATCAAAGTAAATATTTTATATAAAAACATAAAATAATATTTCTTCCTATTTCTCATTTCAAACGTATTTGTTTCCCCTTGTTCTGATTAGCTTAATTCGTTTTATTACAGCTGGAAGACCAATATAAACTCGCTTTTACCTCAGTTCACGGTTTAATGACATTTACTAGATCACCCCAAGGTTTTAAAAACAGTAGCGCTATGTTCCAACGAACACTTAATGAAGCTTTCTCTTAATAATCCAATAAACAATAACAATAGCTATTACACTTTTGTAATGATATTCACATTATTACATCACAAAGCTTCATAATGTAAAATCATCATAATACCATTAATAACATTTTTCAATATAAATTAAAGTGTTAGTATTTTCATTTTAATTCAATTAAGAAGCTTTTCTCTTTATCCAGTCATCGCTTTAAAGTTACCATCATACAGGTAAGAAATCATTTTAAGAATATATTCCCACATCTTAAACAAAATGATTGCCAATTATAAATAGTTAAATGAGACACGCAAACTCAGGTGTCCAATAAAATAATAAAATCTATATTTATAAATCTTTATCCACGATTCCAATCAAGCGTAATAATATAATATAGGCCTTTATACTTGGTAAAAGAAAGGTTACGATTGTAGCTACTCATTAATCAATTGCTACCCAATAAAGGCACTACAAACTACAAACATCTTAGTTAATACATTATTATAAGGTCATGTCTCATTAATAGCAACGCGCATGCATATTTTTGATTCATTACAAAGTGGCGCCTGGACTTATAAAAACCCAGATCTCAATCTCAAATCTCATGATAGCCGGAATTTATAGTCATGAAATAATTGTAATGATATTCATATTACTACGCCACAGAGCTTCATAATCTAATATCATCATAATATTGTCAATTATCAAAATACTAATGTTTAACAAACAACTGTATTTATTAACAATAGGTTCATGGGTCAAAATCCATGACATTAATATTATATCCATTAATCCATCATTAAATTATATCTGTATTAAATAACATGTTTTTACTTCATCAAAATATATGATAATAACTTATTATGGAACAACAAGTCAAAATGTCAATACTATAAGTATTTCATTTTCAAACAAGTCTGCTTCCATCAACCATCCAGTTCAGAGCAACTCATACACCGTCTTTAAAAGCAAAAGAGCTTAATCAACTCAAATCCATTATTGACCTTTTTATCTTGTCGTGAAGTTATAAATTATTGTTCAAGGCAAATCACTACTGTTTTGATTTTATTTAAACATCTTTCTCAAAACCAAGGTATTCGTAGAGATCCTATTTTATTATCTTGTCTACGACGAACCATCAGGTAAGAGAATATATTAACATAATATAACTATATGTCCTAGGTAACTAGATCATCATTAGGTAAGACAACGCAGACTCTGGTGTAATATTAAAAGTGTAGGATAGTTAATATTTATAAATCTATATTCACGATCCCGATTAAGCGTAATAATATATAGGCTTAAACTTATGATATGAGTTAAGTTAGGATTGTAGCTACTCCTAGCTTCTTCAATTATAATTCGTTGAAGGTACTTGACCACACCATCTAGGTTAATATATTATTATAAGGTAAAGTTTCATTAATAGCAACACGTGAGCTTATTTTTGATTCATTACATAATGAATGCCCTACAAAAACACATTTTATTTGCTCAAGAGATCGAAGCTGCCCAAAAAAATATTGCCGGACAATCACTAGGATATGACTACACAGATCAAGGCCTTAGACTACAAAGCCTCATTGATAAAAACTCTGTAGGACAAATGGTTGAAGATAAACTATACGTCCTGTGGACTTTCAACGATGCGATCTCAATACGCTAAACTACAAACTGCCATTCAACAAGAGAAAGTTAGTGGAACAACCAATTCATAAACATACAAAATAATATGCTCCAACGTTCTAGAACTTCCGACAACTCAAAACAGCAACTTAAACTCTAACCCTGAGTTTATCTCACGTTTCTTAAAGCTCTAATCATAATAACATACAGGTCTTAGTATCTAAAAACTGTTGGGCTAAGGCTTGACCCCAATATTTTATACTTGCTCTAAAACTTTAACCACAACATGTGCTCTAGACGACGGCGTGGATAGTCAACTAGATGTCTATCTGCCGAAGTCAGTGATGTTGGTGGACGAGGAGATCACGAGATATAAAACGAAGCCGGAAAAAAATATACACTTGGTCTATAAAAGCGAGCGTGGTCGATCATTCGTTTGTGTGATACGGGTGATCTCTGCGGCCGTGTCCATCCTTCCGATGAGATCGAGACTGTGGGCGAGATTATTGTAAAAGTCCTGGGCGCGGACGTGGGAAACTAGTGAATCTGAAGAAAATAAAAATCTATATGATTGTATTATAATGTGTAGTTATATTTAACGCTTTTTGCAGTGCGTAGAAAGTAGAAAATAAATTCGTGTTAGCTATCTATAGGTACCTGTATCGGTGTACATCAGTATTACGCCAGCATGGTCTCTTCACGACGTTATAATGATAGTCATACATTAAGGTCTTGCTGACGTCCAATACCGAGGAACTCGGCAAAGATCGGTTTGTTAAACGTTGTCATTTTGTTTTCTAACGTGATCGCCGCTAAGTTTTCCCCGTAATAAGTGCAGCTCATAAATGTATTTATATTATAATGTATTATGTATAATATATGTATTTTATAATGTATTATATTTGTTGATTGATTTCTGTACACGTTTATCGCATGACACCAACTCTATACGTACACGCTTACGTACTGATTCCATTGTTTTACCTGGAATAAATTATAATAATAACATGTATATTATATATTATTGAACTTGATAACTTACCGAACACACTGTTGTTCATAAGCTTGTGATAATCTTTCTCGAATTCGTTTACAGGTTTTTGTCGCAATTCTGTGTTCAGACGAATGTATTCGGCCGGCCACGCCGATTGCCGAAACTCGATGCACCTAAACAATAAACATTTATCAAAGCATAATTAATGACTACATTAATACAATAATTAGCTATATAATGACCTACCTCAACTACTTTCTACACGCTAGCCATCGCCTGCTTTAGATTTTCAAAACCAATTACATAGCGTTTCCGAGGGACCAGAGTGGCCTTCAGCATCGCTACTTTAGATCCTGGAGGAACACTGTTCTCGGGCAGGAGAGGAATATTCAATGTCGACTTCGTAAACTCTGCCCAGCCTTGCAGTGAGGTATCACTCGCACCGGCCAGACCGTCGAGTGTCGACTCTACCCATATAAGGCCGTCGTACGGAATGAACTGGGACATGTTCCACCCGCACGAGTTATTGCCTGTAACATATTAAAATAATTATAATTATATACGTGATAATTAATATCACAACAAAAACGCTTAAATAATGTCCAAGTAAAAAAACGTGTATCGTAAGACGTGTTCAGCACCATACAGTTGTGATATCATTTCTGATGCTAAGTAAAATTTTCCATTTACTTGGCGAGTGCGTACAAACTTTTATAAAAATAATAATAATAATAATAATTATAGGAAAATAATAAGTAAACTTTACTAATAAATAAACTATACAACATATTTTGAATTTGTCTAATTGTATGCACTCGACGAGTAAATGGAAAATTTTACTTAGCACCACAAATGATATCGCAACTTTATGGTACTGAACCCTTACGAGATACGTTTTTTTACTTGGCCATGTTTTTACTCGTAGCTAAAATCAAAGGATTTTTGTTGAGATGTGAATTATTTTTTTTTTGTTCGTATACTTATAAAACTTAACCGATCTATTATAATATATTTATAAGGATCTGCTGGTGTACAATGATGTTTATTTATATATATATATATATATATATATATTTTTTTTTTATTGAATTAAATTAAATAAGATAAAAGTATAAACAGAATATTGTGAATTGTTATGAATGTTGGACTCAAGTAAATATGTAACTCGTACTTTTTTCAAACGTAATCACCCCTGGGCCAACGTATTATTTTACACATCTAAGGCGCGCTGTATCGCAACCAATTATTTCCACTTTTTACAATACATTTATAATGTCCCTCATTTAATGATGAGCCATTAAGGCAGACCACGGAATGTAAACGATATTGTTGATTCCCAACTTTTAATAATGATTTAGGCATACTATGTATGATAAGGTGATTAATTGTTTCAAGATTATTTGTTCAAATTTGTAATTGTACGAATAAATATATTCGGATGTTGACGATTGTTGTTTTTTTTAATGATTGGTATATTATTAATGTTACAGTAATCACAATAAACATTTTGTATACTTATTACGTGAAATAATGAACCGAATAATGAATTTAATGTTTCTTCTTTATTTAGGTACTGGAAATGATAAAATATAACTGATTGTGCTCGATGCTCGGAAATTATGACAATTGAAGCATATTAACGTCATCATTAAATCGTGTTTGACGTTCTTTTTTAATACATTGTTTTTGAAAATAAGTGCGCCAATAAATTCAGCTACATCCTGTTGTCATGTTAAATCGAAAGGATTTTCTAAATATCGTCCGATAGAAATAGAATCAAGAGACTATCGTTGTAGGTAATATTATATATAATCGGGCTAAAAAATTTAGTGGGCAATCATTTCCAAAAGTAATTATAGCTAATTTAGAATTTATTACAGTAATAATAATAACATACGTGATAGTCCAAGGCTGGGCGAGTTGATGCAATTTTCTAACTCGGTAAAGTCAAGTTAAAAAAAACTCTTTGTTAATAAGTTAAAAGTTAATAGTTAGGTGTTAGCGATGTTGATGACGGTACCGGTAGTGCTGGTGCTGCTGGTTGGTGCTGCTACAATAGTGAGTTTTCAACTGAGAAGACGTCAGTAGCGGAGACCATACTGTCTGTTGTCAACTAGAACTGAACACTGTTGTCGAACACGGCATTTGCCATGGGCGCATTAATCCCTGCACCTCTTCACTTTTTTCTCCCCCCTTTATCTTCGCTACTAATGTCATATTTACAATTTCAACAGTCCTCCTGCACGACTTGATTACAAATATCTAATCACTTTGAAGTTCGAACTCCTCTAATGGAGTCATAATACAGAAAGTGACATCGTGCCTATTAAACAAGTACCGAATTGTCATTATAATACTCATTAGTCATTACTCGTTAGAGAATAATATCGGTAATGATAATGAGATTGTTATTTCCAAACGATTTAATGTAGAAAACGATAATTGAATTGTTATTCTCATGTCGTTTATATTAATATGTATTATGATCATGGAACATCATTTAAAATTGTGCGTACAGAAATTAATATAATATCACATACACTATTTTTATCCATTATATAATATACAAAAGAACTGTCGACACTATTTAATATTTTTTCAATTTTTTTCACAGAACTATTCCAAATACCTTCCCGATTGTGACCACGTCACCCGATTTTTAATTTTTTTTGTCCGCGGGAAAGGAGAGGGAGGATTGTACTTTTATCGTTCCAATTTTTTACGTTTGTACAAATCAGAAGGTATAAATGTATAAATATATTCGACATAGATGGGCTATTTAAAAAAAATGTTGACATGTTAAATACCATATTATTTATCAATTATCAATTTGAAACGAAAATTTCGGTATTTTTCTTATGGATTCACATAAATGATACTAATAATATACTAACGAGATTTATGAAAAATATAAAATAAAGCGTTGAATTATGAATATTAGCAAAAAATAGCACCAAAACTTCAAAAATAGCTCCAAAAAAAAAACCAAAAATTCTTCAAATATGCAAAAGCTAGGAAAATAAAATTTCATACTTGGAGTCCGTGGTGCATAAAACAAATTTATAGCCCACTCTGCTATTTTCATCTCTATCTTGTAATAAGTGGCAAATGCTATAAAATCCGAACCCTGGTCGTAATATACGGAGCTCCGAAACGCGATCGGCTCAACAGGCTACAACAGCATTGAGATATTATTATAATATTATACATTACACACGCGCGGCGGTATCGGCGGCATATCGGGCGGCTCGTGCGACAACGCTATCGATGTGTAGAATAAAATATTATACGTAGACAATGTTTAGCGTCGGTGCGCACTCGAGTATTATATTTAATACGTACGCGCACGCGACTGCAATTGCAGTTATCTGCTGCAAGTGCATTACTCCTCGGCGAATTCCAACGCGCGCGTATACCGCTGGAGTGTGCATAACTATTTATACACGTCGTAACGCGCTCTACGCCGCGGCTAATATATTACCGTGTGCGAGCCTACTTGTAATAATTTATATTTATAGGCCAAGGCGGTGGTTTTTTATTTTTTCGCGCGAGCGCCGTGGCGAATACGTCTAATTTATTATGCACGCAAAGGCGGCAAAATCTATTAAGATTCGATCTGACCGCTCGCGCGCGCGCCCCCTCGCAGCACGCGAAAACCGTATTATTATATTTTTCGCTCGGAAATTAATCATTATTGTTTATCTAACACCGCCGGTACGACGACGACGGTAATGCAGTAATATTATAGTACGACGCCGCCGCGGCCGCCGCTCAGCTCACCGACCGGAATAATAACAATATTTATGCAACACAATCGCGCGTCACTCGTATAAATTATAATAATGCGTGTATTTATGTGCGGTTTGTTGCGGGTCTTGTAACCCACGTGGTCGCGGAAATCGCTTTTTATCGCGATTCAAAAACGATGCGCTCCCGGCCATCTCTCTCTCTCTCTCTCTCTCTCTCTGTGACGATTTTACTCTTCCAGCTGCGCTCCGTCGGAACGAATAAATATTAAACGAACCGATAAACAATACGCACGGGGGATTATCGTGATAATTACCTATAATTTTCTTTTTGACTCGAACGCAATGTACGCCTCGTCGCCGCAGGGGGTCGTGCTAAAATGTTGTCCGAAACGTCAAACCGTAGAAGGATTCACAGTTTTCACTCTATCGATGTTTTGGTTTTAGTCATAATCAATATCGTGCATAGTACGTTTTGTGTTCGACATTAATTTTTTTTATAAATCAGAGCCGGCTGATACCACGATTCGGACAAGGTATGATTTTATTACTCAGGGAAACGGTGCGCGTTTTACTCGTCTGCGTTGCAATGCGTCCTGATCATGCGTCGTATTATGTTGGAACGTTCTCCGAGGTCCTTCCTCAAATCCTACCGTACGACCATCATCTGTGAACCTGCCAGCATCCGAATTCCAGTTCATTTTGTTCCGCCTTAGCTTGGTCTTATCCAAACACGAAGTTTTCGAGGTGTTTCTGTTAAAATGTTCACATAAAAGCAGCTACTGCTAAAACAACATGTTCGTCGGTCGACATTCCTTTTGATGAAATACACTCTCCAAACAGAAACTGTGCAAACTGATATGGCTGTACCGGAAGATCGATAAAATTCAACTGACAGTGTAGTGAGCAAGGGCAAACCGCGTACGTTGATTTTTACAAATGTCGAACGTCAGTCGTACCTAAATGTCGATTCTACATAACAATGAATCGACTTTTCGACAACCTCGACTCGACACGGAATTTATGTTGAACCGGTCCAATACCGACCACGGACAATATACACGTGCCAATGTCTGCGTGTATCAAAAATCGCGGGCTTTCGAAATCGTCAAAGAGATTGAACCGAGAAAACTGCAAAGGCAGGTAAACAGTAAGTAAAACCTGTAGAAAACAGTTATAATGGAATCATTTGTTTTCAATTTGATTACCGTTTCAAAATGGTACTCCGAAAATGCATTGCAACCCTCGGTGCATCGGTATCACGGTCAAAATATTGTGATTGTTGTCCACTACAACTCGCGAAAACTACAAAGATTTAAATTAGTATTATTATGATAATAATAATAATAATAATAATAATTTTTTTTCGCCGTTTAAAGTTCGAAATTCGACGTCACTCGATTGAAAATGTTATGAGCGCATAAATTGACCATTATTCGCGCGTGATAAAAATCGAATTATTTGTCGGTTATTCATTTACCCCCGATCTCTAATAATAATTCTATTCTTTATTTATCGAATCCTACACGTTATTGTAATAAGCTATATATACACGCCGCGTATACACGTATCTCCACGTTGGAACGTTTCTCATATAATTACGAGATTTTATCGTACACATGAGTTATTGTACCTCGACAACTACCGAAGTCAATCGCATGCACCTATAATATAACACGAGTGCATGATTTTATTATAACGCTATATACATGTACATTGTGTACATGCGGTTGGCGAGAAAAATATTAAGAAATATGCAAATTAACATAACAATATTGCCGACGGAAATATTATTAGTATATCTCATTGTGAATAGCGGGGCATGATTTATGGGCCGGTTGCAGGGACTGTGTTATGTTTCTCTGTACGTGTATCGTACTTATTTTGTCGGAAGGAATAAACAATTATTGAAGAAGAAAAAAAAACAGTTTTACTACAAATGCACATATCGTCACGCGTGTTTTGTGTGTATACCTACGTGTCGCATATTCCTTTTGCGAGTTTTTTCTTCGTATACACGATAATAAACATATCGGTTCGTACGCGATCGATCGTCGTGTACACCACCGTCGTCGTCGTCGCGTCATCGACGAATACGGCGTAATAAACTCTGCACCCGACCGATCCTATCTCGTCGGTGCTCGACGTCATGTCGTACACATACTCACACACACACACACACACACACACACACACACAC
>OBJO01000268.1_pt1 | contig 23872 bp, 17 predicted proteins | sample 1481741 | NCBI WGS metagenome assembly OBJO01 (sample SAMN06140803, study PRJEB22556) | human gut metagenome | host: Homo sapiens | place: China: Beijing | collected 2014 | reverse complement strand
GAAAAGGTTCGTCGACCGTCACAAGGTCGACATCGCGCATCACTTTCGTCCAGAAGCGCGAATACAGAAGATGCAGGATCGCGTGTTCTATGCCACCGATGTATTGATCGACCGGCATCCAGTAGTTCGCACGTTCGTCGACCATCGAGTCACTGTTGTCGCTGCTCGTGTAGCGCAGGAAATACCACGACGAATCCACGAACGTGTCCATGGTGTCCGTTTCGCGTTTTGCCCGGCCACCGCATTGCGGGCAATCGACGTTCAGAAACTCCTCGCATTTGTTCAGCGGATTACCGCTGCCGTCCGGCACGAGATCTTCCGGCAATCTCACCGGCAGCTGTTCGTCAGGCACGGCGACTTCACCGCACTTCTCACAATGAATCAGCGGAATGGGACAGCCCCAGAACCGCTGCCGCGAAATACCCCAGTCGCGCAAACGAAAATTCACGCGCTTTCTGCCAAGATTCCTTTTCTCGAGGTCTGCTGCGATCGCGTCCGCGCCTTGCTGGAAATCAAGACCGTCGTACTTGCCTGAATTCATCAAGCGCACGTTCAGCTTGTCGCCGTAGTCGTCACGCCACTCCTTGTCGTTGTAGTCCGCGCACTCAACAACCTGTTTCACCGGCAGGTCATACTTGTTTGCAAACGCAAAATCGCGCTCGTCATGCGCGGGGACCGCCATCACCGCACCCTCGCCGTAATTCATCAGCACGTAATTCGCCACCCATACCGGCAGCTTCTCACCGGTCAACGGATGTTCCGCGTGCAGTCCAAGCGGCATGCCGCGCTTTTCCTGTGTCGCGATTTCGGCTTCCGTCGTGCCGCCCTTGCGGCACGCTTCGATAAACTCCGCGATATCGGAATTGTTTTCCGCGACTTTCAGCGCGAGCGGGTATTCGGCGGCAACGGCAACATACGTCGCGCCCATCAATGTGTCGGCGCGCGTCGTGAATACCTTGATCACCTCATCGCCACAGGGAAAATGAATTTCGGCGCCTTCGGATTTTCCGATCCAGTTCGCCTGCATCGTCCTGACGCGTTCCGGCCAGCCGTCGAGACCGTCGAGCGCGCTCAACAGTTCATCTGCATAACGTGTGATGTTTAGGTAGTACATCGGCATTTCACGCTTCTGCACTTCCGCGCCCGTACGCCAGCCGCGACCGTCAATCACCTGCTCGTTCGCGAGCACGGTCTGATCGACAGGATCCCAGTTCACGACGCCGGTCTTTTTGTACGCAATGCCTTTCTCGCGCATGCGCAAAAAAAACCATTGGTTCCACTTGTAGTAGTCCGGCTCGCAAGTGGCGAGTTCGCGCTCCCAGTCGATGGCGAAACCCAGCGCTTTCAACTGACGACGCATGTACGCGATATTCTCGTAGGTCCACTTCGCGGGCGGGACACCGTTTTGCATCGCCGCGTTCTCAGCCGGCAGCCCGAACGCGTCCCAACCCATGGGTTGCAACACATTGAAGCCGCGCATGCGCATGTGTCGCGTGATCACGTCTCCGATGGTGTAATTACGGACATGCCCCATGTGCAGCTTGCCACTCGGATACGGCAGCATGCTGAGGCAGTAATATTTCGATTTCTCTGAATCTTCGCGCGCGGCAAAGGCACGATTATCAGTCCAGTGCCGCTGCGCTGCTGTCTCGATATCCTGCGGTTTGTACTGCATTTCCATGGCGTCTTCGTTTCTTTATTCAGGCGTTATTCGTTGTGGTGATGGCGGACTTCTCTCGCCCATCGACCGCCTCGCGTGGCGCGCTCGCGAGCAACAGGATCAGCATGCAATAGTACGTGATCCCCAGCGAGTGGTTGAAGATCGTCTCCGTCAGCCCGGAGAGAAAAATCGACGCGACGAACGCCATGCCGGCGAGGCCGAACGCGTCACGACGTCGGTAAAACAGCCAGAAGGGTGCGGCATAGACACCGAACAGCGTCAGCAACCCGAGAATCCCGCGTTCGGCAGCGACGTTGAGGATTTCGTTATGAGCGTGATCGAATTTCTCTATGGTCGGGGAAACTTTTCCTTCCGCGACGAAATTGCCAACCGATACCGGAAACGAACCGGCACCTCGTCCCAGAATCGGCGCAGCACGAAACGCAGCAATCGCTGACTTCCACATGGCCAGCCTGGCTCCAATCGATGAGATAGTCCAACTGAATTCATACTCGCCGGTTACCGTAATGAAGGGGACGAACTTAATTTCCTTGTCGGGCTCAAGGATTACTAGGAAACGCGGATCGTTTGCCCCCGCTGCGACAACTTTCAATCTTGCAAAACCTTCTGTGTCGAACTCCTCGCGCTGTTCCGGTGGCGTATCCCCCATACTGATTTGCGCATTTCCCTTCGCAATAATTTCGCCGCGCGGTTCATTGTTGAAAGGAATGCTTCGCGCTGGCGCGTACATCCAGCCAAGACTGTGTTGCGACACATTTTCCAAATGAATTGCAAAATCGTGAGAGCATCCAAATGCGGCTAGCCCGTCGGCATTGGTTATGCTTGCCCGGATCTCACCTCTGCCCTGGAATTCACTCGCATCAAGATACCATTCCAGGAAGTTCCGCGAATTCAGGCAGGCTGGCGGCTCAGGCCATGCAACCTCTCCTAATTGACTGTTGCTCGATATGATTCTTCCGAACTCGTTTGCCAGCAACGTGGCACGATCAGAGGCTGAGTAAAGCAGCGCAGCCACAGCCGTCAGAACAGTAACTCCCGAAATGATAAGAGTCTTTCGCAGTGAAGACGCGGCAGACCTCGCCACCCATCGCACAACAAGCCAGGCAAGCACGACAAGGATGGAAACCAATGCTCCGCGGGTACCGGAAAGGATCACTGCAGTCATAAAACCAAGAAAACCGAGCCAGACTGAAATATGTCGACGGCCACTTGAATCAAGAGCGAATGTTGCAGTGATCATGGCCGAGGCGGCGCTTAGATGCCCAAAGAGGATCGCGATGGTTTCTCCACTGGCTCTCGTATGCCCACTTTCATCCGCAATAACTTCAATTAGCGACCCGCCCCCAGTCACAACGCCGGCTACTATGAAGCTCAGCCGCAGCAATCGCGGCGGTAAGGTGGCCATACTCACAACGGCGAAACACAACACTGCACCAAAAAACCGGATGTCTCTCCCAAGCAGCTTCTCGCCCAGCCGCGTCTGCTCGCCAAGAAAGAAACTCAACACACCGACAACAAAATACGCGGTGAACGCGACCAACACCCACTGCATCAGCGGATCGGGACGTTCAACACGTCTGCGGACCAGCAACCACAGACCGGCAAGAAAGAATATTGCGTAAATCGTGCTGGCAGCCTTGTCAACAACGAGTGCAAGTACCGGGAACGCAAACGCAAGCAGCCAGCCGGCGAGTTGCCAGCGCGATTGCGCGTGTCCGAATGTATCCTTCCAGAGTTTCATGAACGTTCCTTGTAGTGAACCAGCATCGCGATGCCGAGCAGCAACAACGCAAGACACGTAACAAACCAGTTCCCCCAGTGCACATACGGTGTCGCGCCGCTGCGTGGCTGAACGCTCGCGCGTAATACCTCGGTTTCAAACTGTGGCAGTTGTTCGCGGATGTTGCCGTTGTGATCAACAACTGCCGTCACGCCGGTATTCGTACCGCGCAACAGCCATCGGCCGGTTTCGATTGCGCGCGTGCGCGCAATCTGGAAATGCTGCAGTGGACCGATGGAGCGTCCGAACCAGCCGTCATTGCTGATATTCACCAGCAGTTCTGCCTCGGGAAGCTGCGTGATCAGCTCCTCGCCGAACACCGCTTCGTAGCAGATCATCACGGCAACGGAAAGCTCAGGAGAAATCTTCAACGCGCTGCCATCTTCACCGGTTTCGAAATCACTGTAGGGAAGATTCATCAGACGAAGCCAGTTACGCACGAAATCCGGCACCGGAAAGTATTCGCCGAAAGGAACAAGATGACGTTTGTGATAGAAACGTCGCTCGCTGCCGCCGAGTACGACCGCGCTGTTGTAATACACGCCCCGTAACCGATCGTGCACCAGCGTGCCTGTCAGCAATCGCTGGTTTTCATCCAGCAATTCGTCTTCGACCTGCGCGTAGTAATTTCGATCAAGCTGGAAGTACAGTGCAGGAATCGCCGCTTCAGGCCAGATGACAAGGTCCGCGTCGTTGTTCTCTTCGGTGAGCTGCCAATAACGGTGCATTGTCGGCAGACGATTTTCCGGCAGCCATTTCTGATCCTGCGGAATGTTGCCTTGAATCATCGCCACCGTTATCGGTTCGCCCGAAGCTCGCGTCCATTCGATACCGCGCAATGCAAAACCGCCCGCGAAAACCGCGACCAGTACCGACAGTGCGAGAACGCGATTTACACGTCCGCTTTCAAGCACGAGCGCGAATGCGCCGGCGAGCAGGATCACCATCAGTGAGACGCCGAACACGCCCGCGACGGGCGCGTAGCCGGAAAGCCAACTGTCGGTTTGCGCATAACCCAGCGAAAACCACGGAAAGCCGCTCATGAACCAGCCACGGATCCATTCAAGCAGCGCCCACAGCGCCGGTGCGAACAGCAGATAGCGCGCAGCGGGCATGCGCGGCGCAAAGCGCGCGACGAGCCATGCGAACACGGCGTAGTACGCGGCCATGATCGCAATGAGTCCAAGCATCAGCAGCACGGCGAGAATGACCGGCGCTTTGCCAAAATCATGCAGGCTGATGTACAGCCAGTACGTGCCGCCCGCAAACCATGCAGCACCGAACGAGAAACCGAGCTTCGCCGCGCGGCCAGGTGTGGCAAGCGCAATCAGTCGCAGCAGCAGCGCGACAGTCAGTATCGGAATGAAAAACAGTCCGAAAGGCGCGAACGCAAAAACGTTCGCCGCCCCGGCGAGGGCGGCGATCAGATAAGCGCTACGGTTGTGTTTCAGCGGCGCGAAAGCATTCAGCATTGCATGTCGATCAGCCACTCGCTTCCGGCGCGTGCGCCAGCACGGTGACTTCCAGGAGATGAACGCGCCGGTTATCCGCTCGGCTGACCCGGAAGCGGAAGCGATCAATCGCGATGCTTTCACCGCGGCGTGGCAGATGTCCGATAGCGTTCATCACCAGCCCCCCGACGGTGTCGAATTCCTCATCACTGAGGTTCGCACCGAAATACTCGTTGAAATCTTCGATCGCGGTCAGCGCTTTGACGGTATAGCGCGTCTCGTTGTGCTTGAGGATTTCGGTTTCTTCCTCAATGTCATGCTCGTCATCGATCTCACCAACGATCTGCTCCAGCACATCTTCAATGGTCACGAGCCCTGCGACGCCGCCGTACTCATCGACAACAATGGCCATGTGATTGCGACTGGAGCGGAATTCCTTCAGCAGCACGTTCAGGCGCTTGGACTCAGGAATGAACGTCGCCGGCCGCAGATATTCACGCACGTTGAAACCGCCTGACGGCTTCTCCACCCAGAAACGCAACAGATCCTTGGCCAGAACGATCCCGAGCACCTCGTCGCGCGATTCGCCGATGACAGGAAAGCGCGAATGACCGGATTCGATGATGATGGGCAGCACTTCGCTCTCCATCGCATCGCGCTCGATCACCGCCATCTGCGAACGCGGAATCATCACGTCGCGCACCTGCATGTCCGCCACTTGCAGCACGCCTTCGAGCATCGCCTGTGCTTCCGCGTCGAACAGATTGCGTTTCTGTGCGTCGCGCAGGAGTTCAAGCAACTCCTCGCGATCGCGTGGTTCGCCGGAGAGCACCATGCCGATGCGGTCCAGCCAGCCGCGTATGCCGGAGCCGTTCGAACCGTTCGTATTGTTGCTACTGGGGGGGGGTTGGTCGTCAGACATGTGAATCAATTTCCTGGTAAGGGTCGGGGTAGCCTAAGCGGCCCAATATTTCCGTTTCAAGCGCTTCCATGATTTCCGCCTCGGAATCGGCCATATGATCGAATCCAAGCAAGTGCAGACAGCCGTGCACGGTGAGATGCGCCCAATGCGCGAACTCCGGTTTACCCTGCTCCGCGGCCTCGCGGGCGACGACGGGCGCGCAAAGTACGAGATCGCCGAGCAACTGAAGGCCGAGGTCTTCCGGCAGCTCCGCCGGAAAGCTGAGCACGTTGGTTGCGTAATCGCGGCCGCGATAATCCTTGTTGAGCTGGCGTGCTTCCGGCTCGTCGACAACGCGAATCGCCAGTTCAGCCTCGCCACGACGACCTTCCAGTGCAGCCGTTGTCCAGCGCAAAAAATCCTCCGCGCCCGGCAGTTCCTTCACATCGCTCACCAGCTGCAGATCCAACTGGAGGCTCATCAGGACTCTCCGCCCGGATTCTCGCCGTGACTTTCGTAAGCCTCGACAATCCGCTGCACGAGCGCGTGACGAACGACGTCACGCGCCGAGAAAAATGTGAAGCTGACGCCGTCGACATCCTTCAACACTTCAATGGCATGTCGCAGGCCGGATCGGACGTTGCGCGGCAAATCCACCTGCGTGACGTCACCGTTGACGACGGCGCGCGAACCGAAACCCACGCGCGTGAGAAACATCTTCATCTGCTCGACAGTTGTGTTCTGTGCTTCATCGAGAAGAATGAACGATTCGTTCAGCGTGCGCCCGCGCATGAACGCGAGCGGTGCCACTTCAATGACGTTGCGCTCGATCAGCCGCGCGACTTTTTCAAAGCCGAGCATTTCATACAACGCGTCGTACATCGGACGCAGATACGGATCCACTTTCTGACTGAGATCGCCCGGCAGAAAACCGAGCTTCTCGCCGGCTTCGACAGCCGGCCGCACCAGCACGAGCCGGCGAACTTCGTCGCGCTCCAGCGCTTCGACCGCGCTCGCAACCGCAAGATACGTCTTGCCGGTGCCTGCAGGACCGACACCGAAACTGAGATCATGCGTGCGGATGTTGGAAAGATAGGCGCGCTGCGCGGGCCCACGGCCACGTATTTGTCCACGTTTGGTCTGCACGACGACGTCTTCGTGATCGCGTTGTTCGCTGTCCTTTTCGACCAGTTCTTCAGCGCCGGCTTCCTGCAAGGAAAGATGCACGCGTTCAGGCGTCAATGTTTCTTTCGCCGTGAGTTTGTACAGATCGCGCAACATTTCTGCCGCGACGTGCGCCGTGTTGCCATCGCCGATGATGCGAAAACGCGCGCCGCGATTGCTGATCTCCACGCCGAGACGCCGCTCCACCTGCCGCAGGTGCGCGTCGAATGCACCGCATAGGTTGGCGAGGCGCTCGTTGTTCTCGGGAGAAAGCGTGATATCGACAGTATTGGGTTGTGCGTTCAAGCCGTTACCTGGTTGATTACGCGCTCGCGGCGATCGTTTGCGACAAACGGCCGCGCAGGGAGTTGGGCATGCTCTCAGTTATTACGACGTCGACGAACTGCCCGATGAGCGATGCCGGCGCATCGAAATTTACCCAGCGATTGTTGTCGGTACGTCCTGCAAGCTGCCGTGGATTTTTCGTGGATGGCCGCTCGACCAGTACGCGCTGTGTCGTGCCGACCATGGCTGACGTGTATTCCTGATTGAACTGCTGGATGCGCGCCTGCAACACCGCAAGACGTTGCTGCTTTTCGTCATAGTTTACGTCGTCTTCAAACGATGCCGCCGGTGTTCCCGGACGACGCGAATAAATGAAACTGAACGCCTGGTCGAACTTCACGTCATTGATGAGCTTCATCGTCTGTTCGAAATCCTTCAGCGTTTCTCCCGGGAATCCGACAATGAAATCCGAAGAAAGCGAAATATCCGGGCGCGCCTCGCGCAGCCTGCGAATCTTCTGCTTGTATTCCAGCGCGGTATGACCGCGCTTCATTGCAGCGAGAATACGATCCGAGCCCGATTGCACGGGCAGATGCAGGTAACTTGCGAGCGCGGGCACGTCACGGAAGACATCAATCAGGTTGTCGGAAAATTCGAGCGGATGCGAGGTCGTGAAACGGATGCGCTCGACGCCATCGATTTGCGCGACGTAACGGATCAACAATGCGAGATCGCATAACGTGCCGTCGTGCATTGAACCGCGATAACCGTTCACGTTTTGCCCCAGCAGAGTGATTTCCTTTACGCCCTGATCCGCGAGGTTTGCGACTTCCGCGATGACGTCGTCGAACGGTCGGCTCACTTCCTCGCCGCGCGTGTAGGGCACCACGCAGAACGTGCAGTACTTGGAGCAACCTTCCATGATGGAAACAAACGCCGTCGCACCTTCGGCGCGCGCCGCGGGGAGATGATCGAATTTCTCGATCTCCGGAAAACTGATGTCCACGATCGCGCGCTTTTCCTGCTGCGCTGCGTTGATCATTTCCGGCAAACGATGAATGGTCTGCGGACCGAACACGAGATCCACGAACGGCGCGCGCTTGACGATTCCTTCACCTTCCTGACTCGCCACGCAACCGCCCACACCAATCACGAGATGCGGCTTTTCCTGCTTCCAGGTCTTCCAGCGGCCAAGCTGCGAGAACACCTTTTCCTGCGCCTTTTCGCGCACGGAACACGTATTGAGCAGGATGACATCAGCGTCTTCCGGCGTGCTAGTCGGCACAAGGCCATGCGACTCCCGCAGCACGTCCAGCATCTTCGCTGAATCGTACTCATTCATCTGACATCCGAAGGTCTGGACGTAAAGTTTTCCGGGCATTTCGCGGTTCGGCTCGCTAACAGGAACCGCTTATTTTACAGGGAGTTAGATTGGGAATACCAGCGAAAGGCCGACTTCGAGGTTCAAGGCCCGCTTATTTCACAACGCGCAACTGCGGGTCCGTTTGCGAGAGCCGGTCGGTCCCTTCCTTTCCCGACGGCACATAGCGATTGAGTTCCGGCACCAGGCGCTTGACGCAAAGCACCGCCGCGGTTTCGTCAAACTGGCTGACCGCCTTCTCCAGCGCGTACATCTCGCCTTCCAGCGCGGCCCACTCGCGCGGCCAGCAATTGGCCTGCATCAACTTCGGATGCCCGGTGCCGAGCAGTTCTTCCTTTGAATAGAACAGTTCCTCATGCATTTTCTCGCCGGGTCGAAGACCGACGTACTCGATCTTGATATCGCGATCGGGCTGCAACCCGGATAGGCGGATCAGGTTTTCCGCAAGATCCGTGATCTTCACCGGCTTGCCCATGTCGAGCACGAAAATCTCGCCGCCCTTGCCCATTGCGCCCGCCTGAAGGATCAGCGATGCAGCTTCGGGAATTGTCATGAAAAAGCGCGTGATATCGGGGTGCGTGACTGTGATCGGCCCGCCTGCTGCGATCTGCTTCTGAAACAGTGGCACGACGGAGCCCGCGGAACCCAGCACGTTGCCGAAACGCGTCGTGATGAAATGCGTCTCGACGTGTTCGTTCAACGTCTGGCAGTAAATCTCTGCGATACGCTTCGTCGCACCCATGATGTTGGTCGGGTTGACGGTCTTGTCCGTGGAGACAAGCACGAAGCGCGACACTTTGTACTTGACCGCAGCGTCCGCGACAATCCGCGTACCGAGCACGTTGTTGCGAATCCCAGGAACGACGTTTTCCTCAACCATGGGGACGTGTTTGTACGCCGCGGCATGAAAGACCACGTCCGGCCGACTTTTTGCAAACAGGTTTTCGACGGATTCACTGAGGCGAACGTCGACAAGCGCCGGCACGACGATCGAATTGTGCTTGGCCGACGCCAACTCCTTGTCGATCTGGTAAAGATTGTATTCGCTGCTTTCAGCGATCACGAGCTTGCGCGGATTATGCGCCAGCACCTGACGACAGAGTTCCGATCCGATCGAACCGCCGCCACCCGTAACGACAACTGTCTTGCCTTCGAGATAGGCGTTGATCGCGTCTTCATCGAGCTTCACAGGTTCGCGACCCAGAAGATCTTCCACTGTTACCGCACGCAAACGTGAGACTTCGACGCGACCATCAGCGAGTTCGAGCATCGACGGCAGCGTTCTGCACTTCACGTGGCTTTCCGCGCACTGCCGGATAATTTCATCCATTACCGATCGCGGCGCCGACGGCATGGCGACCAAAACAGTTTCAATCTGGTATGCCTCGATAACATAAGCGAGATCAGCGACTGGGCCAGCGACACGCACGCCGTGTAATTCGGTGCCACGCTTGACGGTACTGTCATCCAGGATGATGACAGGCAGGAACGGGCCGTGATCCAGCAGGTCTCGAACCAGCAGGTCACCTGCCCTTCCGGCACCGACGATCAGCGCGCGTTCCCGGTCCCCGCGATCCAGCGTCACTCGATGCATGTTCACGATCCGGTAAACCATCCGGGAAGAAACCACGCCCATGAATAACAGAATGGGATACAGGACGACAACAGAGCGGGGCGTTCCCTCGAAACGGTCGTACAGGAACATTGCCGTTGCCACGAGGACCACCCCCATCGCTACCGCACGCGCAATGCGCAGCAGATCTGCCAAGGATGCGAATCGCCACATGCCGCGGTAACAGCCGAGCGCCCAGAACGACAATCCGTGCATGGATACGGCAATGACGATCAGCTCCAACGCGCCTTCACGCTGCTCACTCGGAACGGACTCGAGATTGAACCTGAACCAGTAAGCCAGCGCCACAGCAACCGGCACCCAAGCAAGATCATGCAGGACGACGAGCCACCGTTTCAGTAGCGGACTTGCGCTGATCAAGTATTGCATGACCGTCTTCCCCTGCCTTCGGTAATCAGATTCTTTCCTGTTCCATCCTGTTCTTCTCGAAATGCACCACCGCTCGAGCGCAGAACAGGTAGATGGCTGCCCAGAACATCAACGCGACCCACCCGGCTTCCGTTTCAAAAAAATGCAGGGCGATAGCTGTCAAGGACAAGCCCAACATGATCGCATATTCGAATAATACTATTCTGCGGTGAGAGAACCCGCATCGCACAATCCGCTGGTAAAAGTGCGTTCTGTGAGCCTGCCAGACGCGCTCGCCTTTCAGTATCCTGCGGAGTAGCGTAACGGTGGCGTCAACGACGAACGGACTGAAAATAAGCATCGACTGCCACAGGTCGACGACTCCGCCGAACTCGCCCCAGAGGGCAATCCCCCCAACAAGGAATCCGAGCCCCGATGAGCCCACATCCCCCATGAATATCTTCGCGGGAGGAAAATTGAAAAACAGAAACCCGACCGCAGCAGTTGCAACAGTGCCGCAGAACAACGCGTACTGCATGTCTCCCACTAGGCAGCCGAGAATTGCCAGGGTGCCGAAGCCGAAGAGCGCCATGCCGCCCGCAAACCCGTCCATTCCGTCCATGAAGTTGTAAAGGTTGGTCAGCCAGATCACAAGGCCCAGCGCGCCCATCCACACCAGTACCGGCGCACTGAGGTCCATGCCTGGCAGAATGGAAAGCTGCGACACGGGATAAAGGTAAATGAGCAGCGTCGCCGCAACAGAATGCACGAGCAGGCGCGTCCAAGCGGGGAGCTGCCAGCGGTCGTCCATCAACGACACCACTAGAATCGGCAGTGCGGCGCCAAGCAGGATCAATCCCGGCGCGTTATCCAGGCCAATGGCGTACAGGAGTCCGACGCTCCATCCGATGGCTGCAAAGATTCCCATCCCACCGGTTCGTGGAACCACCTGACTGTGCAGGGAACGCTGGTTAGGTACATCCGGTATATAAAAGAACCGCCGATCGTGAACAAGAAACGCGACGCTCAGAACCGCAATCACAAGACCGGTCAACAAAACCACGACTTCCATAGATGTCATCTCCGGTGAGACAGGTACCAATCCACTGTCATGCCCAACAATTTTTCCTGTGAAAACGGCGGTCTCCAGCCAGACGTTTGCCGAAGATAGTCAATGTCAACCGACAGCGAACCGCATAACTGGTTGTACAGGGCCTGCTTTCCGGACAAACGACTTCCAGCCAGCAACAGGCCCTGCGGAATCGAAAACAGCCGTGCCTTGCGACCTAGCAAACGAGAAATCATTTTCACCAGTTTCGGCGTCGAGACGACTTCGCAATCAGCAGGTACAAACGCTTTTCCCTTGCATTCCGGATGGCAGGCGACATGAAGCGTGAAGTCAGTGAAATTCTGTACACCGAGAAAGCTTCTCCGGTTATCAATGGAGGCAAATGGCAAGGGCAGGCCCGAGTCGATCAGCCTGATCAAGCGCAGGAAATTCGCACCCACGTTCGGCCCGTACATCAGCGGAGGACGTACGGTGACGACCTCGAATTCGCTCCCTGCCTGGAACGCCTGCAATGCATTTTCGGCTGCAAGCTTGCTTTCGGCATACATGGCCTGAGGGTTCAGGACTGAATCGGCACGAACGGGTTCGTCCGAAGTATTGCCATGAACCCCGATGGAACTGATGAAAACGAATCGTTTTACACCCAGCGCTTTCGCACGATTGGCGGCCATCATCGTCGACTCCACGTTGATGGCGTGGAAAGCCAATACGGGATCGTTCGACGTTTCACGCATCACATGAGCGCGTCCCGCCAAGTGGACGAATACGTCCGCGCCGCCCTGCCACTTCGAATAGTCAGCGCCTTCGCGTCGGTCGGATACATTGACGTAACGCGCACCCTTTACCGGCGCGGCGGGCTCCGTTCGGGTCAGGCACTCGACGTCATAACCGCGCGCAACGGCGGTTTCGGCAAGATGGCGACCTGCAAATCCCTGCGCGCCACTTATCGCGATTCTCAAAGAACTGTCCCCGAACCAGGAAATGATGACCTCTTCACAACACCCATCTTTTCATATCGCGCTAGAACTGACGGTATTTTCTCCATCCGTTGAAGGCATAGTTCAGAAAGCACCACCCTGCTCGTACGACATTGAGGTTCTCGATGTCGCGGTACGTTCGCCATACCCAGTACGCCGATTTTTTCTTGTTCCTCGAGTACGAGTTTCCGACTACGCGGTAACGCAACAAGTCGAGGTTGACGCCAAGCGCGCACCGGCCTGGCTTCAGGATGCTCAGCCAGAGAACGAAGTCGTCATAGAACGTCTTCGTCATCCGGATATCGCCTACCTGGTCCCGGTCAATCAACACGCTGGACGTGAAAATGACAGTATCTTTCAGCAGTCTTCGATAGGTCACCGACTCTGGCACTTCGATCAGTCGTCCAACTTTCGAACCGTCTTCCGAAATTCTTCGCACCGCTGTACATGACATGGGAGCACCGGTTTCCACCATCCTGGCAAGCTGGATTTCCAGCTTGTCTGGCTGCCATACGTCGTCTGCATCACAAAACGCAACGTATTGTCCTTTCGCTTCGTCAAGCGCCCGATTACGGGCCTCCGCCGGGCCGGCGTTCTGCTCCTGTACGATCAGCCGTATCCGTGAGTCCTCGCGTGCAAACCGCGTGACCACCTCGGCGGTCCCATCCGGCGAGCGGTCATCGACAACGATCAACTCCCAGTTCTCATGGGTCTGCGCCTGTACGCCTCTTATCGTTTCACCGATCAGGCCTTCTGCCTTGTAAGCGGGCGTAATGATTGAAACCAATCCTTCAACGAAATCTTTCACTTACCTGTCCCCCCGTGGCAACAAATCCCGAACCTTGTCGAGCCACTGCAAACCGGTGCGCCTGCGCACCGCTAGCTCCTCGCCCGATACTGTCCAGTCAAACGCTTCGGCCAGCGATCTCCAGTTGCCGTCCAGCACGCGCTGCACGACCACGTCTTCAGCGGATGCATCCGTCGCCACTCGCAGGTCGTCAGCCGACAACTTGCCCGTTTCAAGAATCCTGATCAGCCGCTCGGCATCGCCGCCCTGGAAATATTCGTATTCGCTTGTGGTGCGAGCCCGCACGTAGTCCACGAATTGTGGAAACCGCCGAGCGTGAACATAAATGTAGCGCAGCACTCGGCGCACGATGTCCCCCCTGGCAAGTTGCCACTCTCCATCCAGTTTGTGCAGGTCGTTTGGCGAATGAACCTGAATGGCAAAACCGGCGGCTTCATACGTGCAGTGGCCGACCGAAACCACCTGCTTGCCGCGAATTGCCGCTTCGACACCCGCACTCCCACCATTGGCCATGATCACGTCCGCTTCCGCGATCAGGTCGTAGGTACTCAGCGGATCGTTCGGCAGAACGACATGATAGCCACGATCGCGCGCCCAACGGGCGTAATGCTGCTCCGACTTTTCACCCGTCGACTTGCCGATCCGCTCGCCCCAGTTGGGATGGCACCTGACCACGACATTATCCGAATCTACGCCGAGCCGCGTGATGACTTCATCCATCGCATCGGTATATTCCCTCCACCCGGTTGCGTAGGCTGGATGCCCTTCAAATTCGTTACGACTGCTCGGCAAGACGAGGATTCTTTGGCCCGTCGAAGTTCCCGGCCATGACGCGCGCTGCTCGTTCGGGTTGTACAGCCGCCATTCAAACTTGTTCGTCCGAAGGTACCGGTCCGCTGCGAGCCTACCCGCGAGTGCCGCTTGGTCCTCCAGTAACGGAGCATCCGTGAACTCCTTGCACAGTTCAGAAATAGGCCAGATTTCCAAGCAGTTTCCGTTTGGAACCAGATGAAGACCATGACCGAACCAGGTGCGCTCGACGGTCACGTACGGTATTCCTGAATCTTCACAGGCCGCCGTGACCGCTGCCGTCAAATCCATTCGACCATTAAAAAGAATGACGCCTTCTATACCTTCCTTCTCGATCCAGCGCATCGCTGAGCCGTATGTCGCCCTTACTGATGAATACAATTCTTCCTGAAGATCCTTGAACTCCGGTGCGACCAGATCTTCCGGCGGCTCGGTACGCAGCACGGTTGCGACACTTGAAAGCGTCAAGCGATGCATTCGTTCATCTTCTATCGGCATCTCGTACTTGCGCCGCACTGTGCCGCTGGCGGGAATGCCATAGGAACGAATGCCTCCAAGCAAGCACTTGGAGCATTCCTTCAAGCGGCTCTGCCCCCTGAGGTTTCGGGGATAACATGTTTCAACTGCAGATACACAGTCGAAACCAGCAACATCGTGACCCGCGTCGCGCAGAATCGTTGCGAGATATGCCAGGTGCTCTACGTGTGGACGAAATGCGAAACCGCTAAATACTCCAACCTTCATTACACCCTTCTGATCAAACGAAACCTGGCCAGGAATCCTATGAGCAGGAATTCCGCCACAATGAATGGAAAACTCATGATGTCCACCGCCAGAACGAATGGCGACAGGAACATGACGACGAAAATCGACGCCACCATTCCGTCGCCGATGACAGACGGTCGTGATCGCCTTGAATAAAATGACGCTCCGCCCGCCAGAATCCCGGAAATGCATGCGCCGATAAGTGAAAGAATCGCCCCGCCATCGTGATACAGCGCGCCGGGCAGGGATGGAAAGCGTCCCGCAAGAAACCAGTATAGGTTCACGTCGCCAATCACCTGGAGCTTGGAAAGCAGCTGCCTCACATAGCCAAACAGAATGAACGTGTCACCACCACCGACCTCGATGATCGCAGCCGTCGTATAGAAACTGTGCGTGAGATACGTCACAACCAGCACATTGTAAGAAACAATATCCGCCAACACTGGAAAGCTTTCGTGCAGACTCACCATTATGTCTGCCGGTTTCGCGCCAAGATATCCCACCATTCCGACCATATATTCGAAACCACCGACGTCGTTCGTTAAGGCGCGCGCGTAGAAAACGTAATTCAAGAAAAAAAGAATTGCCAAGCCTGCAAGCGCCACACGTCGCTTGACCTTTCCACCAAGCCTCAACCGGCCGAAGCTCCTAGCCCGCCGGAGGCAGTAAAACGCCAGCGCGAATGCCAAAGCGAGCAGAATTATGGATCTGCCGCCGATCAAAACGGAGTTGATCATAAGCAGGAAAAAAATGAGAGTGACATTTCGAGCGAAGTATTTTCGCGAAAGCTTCTCGAAGTGACTGATCAGGCCCCACATGCTCACAACAAAACTAGTTGATAACAGATACCCCAGCACAGACCAAACTGATGAAATCCCGTCTCGGCCCTCCCCGATTTTTCGCCACTGCTGCCTGGCTACTGCAATGCCTTCAGAGTAATCCACTCCCTGAAGCAGAATTCTATCTGCGGCAATTGCAATCGTCCCGAACGCCGATAACGCGATCCCAAGATATATGACTCTCTTGATTTTCCTGTCATCCACCGCACCCAGGACAGCGCCCCTCGTGCCCGCCGGAATCGTGATTCCCGCGCCCCACCAGAATCCGGCAACTACTACAAACAAGAACTGAAGCAAAAACGCGGCGTATGCGCCAGACCCGTTAGACACAATCGGATTGACCGCTATCAACAGGAAGTAGCCAAACCATATCGCAAGAAAGACTTTCAGTGCACTCATGACTTATCTCGCTTTTTGAACTGCACGGAAAGATAAAAAGACGCTCACGGCATAACTTACGACAGCGAGTGACAAGGCAAGCACGGAGTACCGAAACAACATCTCGCTATTCGCGAATCGCCAGGCCCAGACGGTCCACAAAGCGATGGTTATCGCAATCCCAAATGCCTCGATCTTTAGCAATTGCGACTCTCGCTCCATGATTATCAAAAAGCCCGTCCAGAAATCGCTGACCCTGATCGTGGCAGCGATCAGAAAAAAGGGCAGCACCGCCATTGCGTCCGAGTAGCCTGGGTAATGCTCTCGAATTATTTTTGGGGCGATCACCGTAACGATTACGCCGAATGCGGTTGCCATTGCTATGACACAGAAAACACCGAAAGCTGTAATCTTCAGTCCTTCGCTCGCTCCTCGACCTGCCACTGCGCGTGCGACAATCGGAAAGAAACCCGCATTGATAATATGCTGCACCGACTGCGCTCCAGTCATCACGATCCAGGCGAATGCATAAATACCGAACTCTCTCGCGCTCATGTCGCCTGCGGCAAACCAGCGATCCAGATTCATGCTGACCAGGGCGACTGTCATTGCCAACAACAGGACAAACGATTCCTGCCAATCGTGCGCAGCAGGAATCCATTTCGCTCTTTTGCCCCACAATTGGTGCTTCAAATACCGTTTTGCGTCTGCGCTTGCATGTCGCAACAGTGACCATGCGACAAATAACAAGACAACACCGGTGCCTACAGTTTCACCTACCAGAACCGCGTTTGCTGCGCCCCATAGCCTCGCCGCCGCAATTCCGAGCCCGATAGCAACGACGGCGCGCCATAAAACTGACATCGAGTACCGAAACATCTGAAGGCGGCTCTTGCTCTCAACTGTAACGATAACGAACGCGTGGTTGAGCAGTCCATGCGCGAGCGCAAAGATCCAGAGCCAGCCGTCTGACAACTGTTTGGTGATAATGAGCGGAAGCAGGAGAAGCAAAAGTCCTACGCCTACACAGACCATCGCCGAATTAGCGCGCAAAACTTCAAGCAGAGCATCGCCTTCCCGCTCTTTCTCCAATAGTGCTGGCACACGACGTTGCGCAATCATATGGAACCCAGCACTTCCAATAAATCCAATCGCGCTGGAGAGCACAAAGAACTTCGCCAGTTCGCCGAATTCCTCGACATTCAACCAGCGCGCGTAAACCAGGAGCTTTAAAAACGATATCGCGGCCGCGATTGCCAAGAATGGCAGATAGCTGAAATGTCGCGTCGCTTTCCGCGACAGTGTTGTGACCGTTTGACGCACGAAGTATGCCCTTACGCAATCAGCGCCAATCGGTCTTCGGGCACCTCGTCACGCTGGACGCCATAGTCGAAGAGGGCAAACTGGAACTGGAGCAGTAAACGCGGATTTTGCGTCGGCGTTGCCCCTTTGTGTATGCAGAGCGTGTCTTCAGCAAAGCCCGTTCCCGCCGAACCGGAAATCTTCAGTATTTGATCTTCCGGATAAAAAGTGTTTATTTCCGAATCCGAATAGCGGCGTACCAGGAAGTGGTCGCGAATCCGTTTGTGTGGCTTTTCGATATGCGAAGCTGCGACACATACATGCGCACCATCCCTCGATTCCACGTCGGTAAGATAGAAAAAGAACTTCAGGAAGGAAAAATCGTCCAGGTCATAGTGATAGACATGAGCATGTCTTGCACGATCCTCCTCGCTTGCATCTACCGGGAACGTCCACCACATGTTCGTTCCAACATGCCTGGGGACACTTCCAAGGTACTCAAGCGCAACAATCTCGAGCAAAGGGTCTCGCCGCAGTCCGCTCACGAACTCACAGCCCGACTCCGCGTTCAGGTACTGAGCAACAAGTATATTCTTGCCCAATACACTCTCTGCCGTGGCTTTGTCTTTCAGCAGGAAACCTTTATCAGGCTCGCGATCCGCATATACGACTGCTTTCTCCGCGTATCGACGAAGACTTTCGACGCTTTGGGCAGGCAGCTGCAAACCAAACGCAACGCCGTTACTCTTGAGTTCCGTCACCACTTTCTTGTAATCGATACCGACAAAAACACTTTCACCCAGATGCTTTTCCAGTTCCCGACGTCGGTTCCGAGTCTTGACCACGAGAACGAGTGCGCGACAGCAACGCACAAATGCGCGGACCCAAGGGAATCGCGATACGGCCCTCATGAAAATAAACGGAGGGTTTTCTCTGCACATCCGGATAATCTTGCCGACATGTTTCATTTGCGTATTCCGGTTATCCGAAGATATCCCAGGAGACAGGAGTCCCTTTCGCGACCGCCCGGTTCACCCGTTTCCCCAGGATGATGTCGTAGTACTCTGGAGACAATCCAAATCCCGGCCGGATTGCACGGACACTGGTGTGATCAAGCACGTCCCCTTCAACAAGGTCCTTGATCACATAAAGAGAACGACGGAAAGCCAGCGAGCCTTCTTCGGACGAGGTTCGGCCATACCGTACCGTTCCCAACGCCTGCCATGCCCGCTTTGTCTCATCGACAAGAAGCTTCAACTCGTGCGGCTCAAGCGAAAAATCCGAATCCACGCCTCCATCCGATCGCGACAAGGTGACGTGTTTTTCAATTGCCACTGCTCCAAATGCAACTGCCGCCACGGCCGCGCCAATACCCATTGTGTGATCTGACAGCCCGACCGGCACGCCAAATGCCTCACGCATATTTTCAATCGTGCGGAGGTTGGAATTTTCGGGTGTCGCCGGATAAGAACTCGTGCACTTGAGCAGCATCAGATCTTCGCAGCCAGCGCTCCGTGCTGCACGAACCGCCTGGTCTATCTCTCTCGGGGTCGCCATCCCGGTGGAAATGATCATTGGTTTGCCCGTGGCAGCGACCTTCCGAATCAATGGCAGATCGACACACTCAAAAGACGCGACCTTGTACAGCGGTGCGTTCAACTCCTCGAGAAAGTCCACGGCCGATGCGTCAAACGGGCTACTGAAACAGACCAGGCCGTTTTCGCGCGCACGGTTGAAAATCGCCTCATGCCAATCCCAAGGCGTATGCGCCTTTTCATAGAGATCGTATAAGGAATAGCCATGCCAGAGGCTATTCTCGTCTTCAATCCGGAAACCCGGCGCTTCAATATCCAGCGTCATTGTGTCGGCAGTGTACGTTTGCAACTTCACCGCTTGCGCGCCCGCCTTTGCAGCCGCGTCTACGATTTCCAGCGCCCGATCCATGTTGCCATTATGGTTCCCGGACATTTCCGCGATAATAAATGGCGCATGCCCTGTTCCGATGCCCAGCGCTTCAAGCCCGTTTATCATGCGCTCTCCTCGTCTGAAACATTATTCAATTTGCGAACCCAAACAGCATGGTTTCTCTGATAGCCATTTGCTCCGAACAGCCGCTCGGATGCCGTATTGCCGATACGAACGCGTGCAATGATGGCATCTGTATCTGGCCGTTTCTGGCGCAACCATGCTTCCCCTGCGCGAAGCAGTGCACCGCCAAGGCCGCCACCTTGTTTGTTCGGAGCAAGATAAATGGAAACTTCCGCGTCCGCGCCCGAGCAGTCAAAGCGAACGACTCCGCACGGCTCACCGTCAATTTCTCCGAGCAGTAGCAGGCGGTCATTGTTTTTCAGGTAATTTGCGTACCATTTATCGTGCTGATGTTCCAAGATTTCTGCAGTATTGAAGGCCGTCGCTCGCACTGAAGGATGATTTCGCCATTCGAGTACCAGTTTGCTATCTGTCAGTGTTGCCGCGCGAACACTTATTGAATGGACAAGACTCATGGAGCGGACGACGCGACCCGCTCCTGCACCATCACATACTCGCTGCGCGGATGCGGACATTTGCTTGTAGAGAATTGTGTTATTTAAAAGCGTTGTTACATGCGATGCCAGGATCGAAGGTGAAGTGCGGGCAGGCACATCGGGCATCAGGATGGCACCTGCGTCGGCCGCCGCCTGGAGCACAGGTTCCTGGTTCAAAGCAATCGGCCACGCCAGCGCAGGAAGTCCGGACGCGCATCGCTCCCAGGTCATGACGCCGCCACCTCCAATTGCAATGTCCGCTGCACCCATCAACTCGGCAACGTTTGACGCGTCCACATGCACGCGCGCATTGCCTCTCGACTGTGCAAGTTCGAACAATGAAGAACGGTTGGGATAGAGGCGGCTGACTACAATGTCAATCGGCAGTTCACGCACGGGAGTCTCGCAAAGCGCATGGACTGCCATAGCTGTTGCATCCCCTTCGTCCGCGCCGCCGAAACCTATGAATACCCGACCTGTACGCGCTCTCGCGTACCTTTCTGCTTTCCTTTCTTGTGCAAACCCTTCACGTAGCAAGGCATATTGAGGTCCAATCAATAAGCGGACGCTACCTTTAACTCGTTGGCGGTATGCCTCACCCCTGTCTGTTCGCAGATTCTGGTCAAGGAGCAAGTCCGGCTCGTGACTCCGATCAGCAAGGTCGTCAATAACGAGAATACGCCTCGCACACGACCGCATTCTACTTTCCCAGCATGCGTCGATCGCGTAATGATCAACGACCAGCCAGTCCGCCGCTTCCCATCCATGATCCTGCATTGCAAGGATTGTCTCTTCGGCATCAATCGCCTGTGTGACGCCCAGCCAGTCCCGGTGAGTCGGACCGTCCGGGTCACATGTCGGCTCAATCGGATCAGGCAACAGCACGACGTCGAAATCCTGCTCGCGTAACGACGCATTTAGATCGGCCGGCAACCCCCTGCAGACAAACAGCACGTCGCTACCTGCTTTCCGTAACTCGTCGGCGAGCACGCGGCAACGCGCGAGATGTCCCGTTCCGATCTTCAAGTTTGCGTCGACACGAACGACAACTTTCATCTGGCCTCCAGGCCCCGCGATCCTCAGGGCGAATTCCGCTCAGTTCAGACGCTTGAATCCGCCGTGACACACCGGACCCTTGAGCAGGCTCTTTACTTCGCGCCCGTCCTCGCATTCCTTGACGAGACCGAATACGGGATCCAGCGCGTCGAAGAACGCGTCCACGATGTCTGGCGTGTGTTCAGTCGACACATAAACGCTGTTGCCAGCCAGGTACCCTTTCGCCAGCATTTCCTGCGTGACCAGCGTCTTGTACGCGAGCGCGTTCTCGCTCTTGAAGCTGAAGCCGGTCAACGCCGGCAAGCCCCAATGCTCGATGTCGAGTCCGTGCTTGTCCGCCAGTGCCTGCCACTTTTCGCGAATCCCAAGACCGGTGGCCGTGATGGTTTCCCACGACTTGAGCTTTTCCATCACCGCCAGTGTCTTCAGTGCGGCAGCAGGTCCGATCCTTTCCGTCCAGAACGTGCTGCTGATGAACGTGGACTGCGCCGCTTCCATGATTTCACGCTTGCCGATGGTCGCCGTGATGGCGTAACCATTGCCGAGCGCCTTGCCGAACATGGCCATGTCGGGCTCGACACCGTACATCTTGTGCAAACCGCCGAACGTCTGTCGGAATCCCGAGGTGCACTCGTCAAATATGAGGACGATGCCGCGCTCGGTGGCGAGCTTGCGAACCTTGTGCAGGAAGTTGTCTTCGGGACCGCGATTGCGCGACACCTCCATCTTGATGACGCCGATGTCGTGCACAGCAACCAGTGCTTCCAGTTCCTGGTAATTGTTGTAGCTGAACGGAAATACCGTGCCGCGCAGGTTCCGGGGCACTCCTTTTGGCTCAAGACCCGGGAGCAAATGGCCCGCGAGGTTCTCATCATCGCCGAGGTTGGCGGACAGGTACCAGTCGTGCCAGCCGTGGTAACCGCAAACGGCAACCTTGTCCTTCCCGGATGCTGCGCGCGCTATGCGAATGGCTACGGCATTCGCCTCTCCGCCGGATCGCGCAAGCCGTGCCATGTCCGCCCACGGATGCAGCTCCACGAGCTTTTCGGCGAGATAGACTTCTTCCGGGCAATTGAAAGTGGACATGTTGCCGGCGTCGATCGTGCGACGAACCGCATCATCAACTTCGGGATGCCCGTAACCGAGAATATTCGTGCCGATGCCCATGATCGACATGTCGGTGTACGCGTTGCCGTCCAGATCCCAGACTGTGCAGCCTTTCGCCTTGCTGAAGTAAGCTGGCCACAAATCCGGCAGAAACATCTCCGCCCGCTTCGACAGCAACATGTTGCCGCCAGGAATCACCTGCTTCGCACGTTTCCAGAGTTTTTGTCCTGAACCCATGAGAGATCCTTCATTTCTTGCCAAATGCCGATTTGCCGCAAACGTTTCCGGCTTGCTGCGCTCGAGTTCAAGCACCTGTCGCCAGGAAAAGTCGATGGCTGGCGCAAAATGCCTGAACACTTCTTCAATCACCTTGAAATCCGATACCTCGTCAACCGTCCAGCGCAAGCCCGACAAGTCCTCGTCATTCCTGATCGTGCCTTGCCGGAACCGTTGTGGATTGCGCAGGTAGGGTGTCACATGTTCGCGATCAAACGATTCTGATGCCTCGCGCCACGCGGCTTCAAGCGCATCAAACCGGAACACTTCAAGATCCAGGCCGTCCGGATACGTAGGCGGTGCCGTGTTACAAAAATAATCGACATCGGCAGCGTTGAAGCCGCGGATAACTTCGTCCACCAGGACCGGGTCAACTAGCGGGCAGTCGCCAGTGACGCGAATGACAACGTCCGCGCCGTTGATGAGCGCGGCCTGGTAGTAACGATCCAGCACGTCGTTCTCGCTGCCTTGGACGCAGGTATATCCGAGCGATTCGACATGCGTCGCCAACGGCTGGTTACGAGCGTCGTCTGACGTTGCGACAACGATTTGGTCAAGCTCGCCGGCCAGCGACAAGCGCCGCAGCAGCAGTTCAACCATCGGCACTCCGCCAATCGGCTTCATCACCTTGTTTGGCAGCCGCGTCGATCCCATCCGCGCCTGCACGATCGCAACGACTTTCATGATCTGGCCCACCTGGCGGGATTCAGTAATTCGATATCAGTTGATTGCAGTGCCGGCGGAACCGGCGGTAGTTCGCCAGCCGCTGCGGCGAGTACCTGAGCGAGCTGCGGCGCGCTGTCCACGCCCACGACAATTCTTTCTATCGAGGAAAACGAGAGAACGTAGCGCAGGCATGCCTCAAGCGCCGAAATGTTCTCGCCCTCCAGCCACTGATCCCAAGCGCTCCACAGCGATTGCCACTTGTCGAAGTACGGCGGACGCCGCTCCGGCTTCATCAGCAGCAGCCCTTGCAGGAAAACGGACCGGACATGCAACTCCACGTTCCGCGACTGAAGCCTGTCCAGCCAGCCCGAATCCACGAGGCGGCGATCCAGGATATTGAACGGCGCCTGGACAAGGTCAACGTTCATCCGCTCAAGCAGTGTTGCAAGTTCTTCGGGTTGGTAGATCGAAACGCCAGTTTTCCTCGCGAGTCCCTGCGTCTTGATTTCAGCCAGCGCGGCAATGATTTCATCGCCCTGCGGTCCGAGGATATCTGCGGCGTGGTGCAGGAGCAGTCCGTCGAGGCAGTCGATACCAAGGCGCTGCAACGAGGCGGCAACCGAGTCGCGTACCCAGGTCGCAGCGTCACTACAGTCTTCCGGCGTGCGCG
>OBJO01000265.1_pt1 | contig 24046 bp, 10 predicted proteins | sample 1481741 | NCBI WGS metagenome assembly OBJO01 (sample SAMN06140803, study PRJEB22556) | human gut metagenome | host: Homo sapiens | place: China: Beijing | collected 2014 | reverse complement strand
AAGACAGATTGAAGTGTGGGATTTTGGAGCAAAGCAGGAAGAGGATACACAAATATATCATAACAATATCACACAGGCAGCATGGGATGCCAATGGTCTTATAGGTGAAAATGGTACACTGGATGGGACGGTTAATACAGATAAGATAGTGAATTTTGGTACACTTGCAGTAAAATACGAAAATGGAGACAGCATACAGGGCGGTGTCAATGCGCTGAAATTTGTCACAGGCGGTGTGAATTATACGACATTTTCATACGAGGACGGATATTGTTCTGATGGTGTATGGAAATGCAATGGAAAAGGTGGAAATACAAGACGCTGTGTTACATTAAATGATGTAAGTGCCGGAGATAAAATTGTGGCATATATGGGGTCTTATACAAAAGAAACCGACAAAGTTCATTTCCTTTATAAAGGGACACAGGGAACACAGGACGATACAGCAGATATTGGAAATGCAGCCTGTAAACGGTATGAATTTATTGCACAGTACAGTGGACAGTATCAGATTTATGTTGGAAGTACGACAAATGTAAAACCGGTATACCACAGAATTTTACAGATTCCTCCGGTTGAGGTAACAGGAACTGTAGATATAGCAGGTACGGATATTGCAGAATATGGCGTAAAATTTATAAATACGGAAACACTGGAAGAAGTGCAGGCAAAGGTTAAAAATGGAATGTATAAAGTTTCCCTGACACCGGGATATACATATACGGCAGTTCTTACAGAAAATGTGGGATTTGGTTTCACAGATGCGTGTAAAAATATTACAGTGCAGGATACAGATGTAATAAACGGAAAACAGCAGAATCTTTTTGTGGAAAGTAAAAATGTGTGTGAATTAAAAGGAAACATATCAGGCTTTGATACAGATTATGATACCAGTGCATTAAGGGTTATTTTAAAAGCACCTCAAAATTCAGAAAAAGAAGATGTTGTTTTTATACCGGATGAACAGGGAGCTTACAGTGTAAGTATTGAACCGGATGTAACATATACGATTACATTAAACGGCGTTAACGATTATGAGCCGGACGGAACAGCGCAAATCCGTCTGACACAATCAGCACAAGAGAATATTCATGTCGTAAAAAAAGAAACTTACACAGTGTCAGGTGCATTTACAGGTTTGGATGTGCCGGATACAGTGACAGCGTTACAGTTTGTGAATATGGAAGACCGGTATATATATGATGCAGCGATTTCTGCAAATAGTTATCAGCTTAAACTGCGTAACGGTACATATGAAGTAAAAGCAGAGGCAGGGGACTATCAGACTGTTTCACATATTGTCGTTGAAAATCAGGCAGTCGCAAGAGATTTGCTATTTTTAACGACAAAAAAAGAAAAACTTGAATGGGTACCGGATATTTATGTCGGATATGACCAGAAAGAGCATAATTATCAGACAGTGCGGGAAGCAGTAAAAGCATGTAAAGCGATGAATCCTTCTAATGAATCTGAGCGTATTACTGTTCATATCGCGCCGGGGGTGTATCGTGAGCAGGTTCTTGTAGATACACCATATGTAACATTTATTAATGATGAACCGGAAAAAGAAGTGCTGTTAACGTGGTATTATGGTATTGGATACGAATACTACAGTATTGGTGCTGACGGGTATTATTCAGAAGCAGCAGCGTATGACAAATTTGAAAAAAATACTGCACAAAAATGGGGTGCGGCTGTTTATATAAAAAATACGGCAACAGCATTTCGCGCACAGAATATTACATTTGAATCGTCATTTAATAAATACATTACAGATGAAGAATTGGCAGACGGTGTGACACCGGGTGGACCGGATATTAAGAATTTTGAAAGAACCAAAGATTCTGATGCGGCAAGCGGTGAGGCTACAGAACGTGCAAGTGCGCTTGCAGTTGAAGGTTCACAGTCGGAGTTTTATGAGTGTAGAATTGTCAGTAGTCAGGATACACTGTATACAGGTAATAATATTCAGGCATATTTCAAGAACTGTTTCATAGATGGCAATACCGATTATATCTTTGGCGGCGGTGATGTTTTATTTGATGCCTGTGAACTGAGTTATTATGGATACAGCAATACACAAAAGGGCGCTTATATTACGGCTGCGGCAGATGGAAGTACGACCGGTTACATTTTCAGAAATTGTTATGTGTCAGCCAATGATGCATGGGATGTAGCGGCAGGATATTTTGGAAGACCATGGAGAAGCAGTGCAACGGTTGCATTTTTAAATACAAAGCTTCAGACAAAGGATACAGTAACAGCGGTAGGCTGGAATTCAATGAGTGGTGCCAGACCGGAAGATGCAAATTATCAGGAATACAATACGACGGTTTTAGGAAGCGGTGCGGCAGATGTTTCAGCTAGAACGGCAGGCACAGTAAAGAATGAAAATCCATATGCAGATATTGTGCAGACATTTAAGGGCTGGCAGCCGTTTTATTTTGTACAGGAAACAGACACGGCAGTGACAGTGAAAGATATTGCCATCGAAGGCGAGCTTAAAACGGGTTCTGTTTTAAAGGCATTGTATACGTTAAGAGGTAATGAAAAAGCAGATGCATCTGTATTGGAATGGTATCGTATAACACCATCAGGAGAAGAAACACTGGTAAAGGCAGTACCTTCTTATGCGGATAAAAGCTATACAATTACGCAGGAGGATGCAGGATGTTCTATCAAACTGGTTATAAAGCCGGAAACAATCAGTGGAACAACAGGTGACAGTAAGAGCTTTGTATCGGCACAGGTGCCAAAACAGCCAACGAAACCGGAGCAGCCGTCAAAACCTGAACAGCCGGATGTTCCATCATTCAATGCGGCAACGGTATGGACCGTAGGAGATTCAACGGTATGCAGTTTTAATGACACCTATTATTATCCAAGGTATGGATGGGGAACACAGTTAGAACATTATTTTGATAGCAGTCTCACAGTGAAAAATCTTGCATTGTCAGGAAGAAGCTCAAAAAGCTATGTGCAGGAAGAACAGTATCAGACATTAATGCAGGGAATGAAAGCAGGAGATTACCTGTTTGTTGGCTTTGGACATAATGATGAAAAAGCGGATGAAGGACGGTATACGAATCCAAATGGCAATTATTTGACAGAAGGTTCATTTGCCAATTCGCTGTATGTAAATTATGTAAAACCGGCGCAGGAAAAAGGCGTTACAGTTGTTCTTTGTACACCGATTGTCAGAAGAACAGCAACAGGAATATGGGAAGATTCAAATCTGCATATCACATCGGATTCAGGTAAATTTGAAGGAGGAAATTATGCCGAGGCAATTCGTAAAATGGGTGAAGATTTAGATATAACCGTTGTGGATATGACAACGCTTACAAAGAATCTTTATGATGAGCTGGGAGCAGATGAAACATTGAATTTACATGCATGGACCTCGTCTTCTGGTACCAGCGTAGATAATACGCATACGAATATTTATGGTGCACGTTATAATGCATACATGATGACAAGAATATTGAAAGAACAGAATATTCCGGGACTTTCAGAACACATTAAGGAGGCCCAAAAACCGTTAAAGAGCGAAGTATTGCAGCCAAATCCGGATTATAAGGAAGCAGAATATACTCCGGTTACAGATGTCAGTCAGCTTTGGAAACAGATTGGTATCTGGAGCGGTTCGGTATTTGGCGACCTTGGCGGTAAGCCGTCAAAGGCAACGCATGTGCTTGAAGGACTGGAAAATAACACAGTCCATATTAAGAGTACAAAGGGAAAAATAACGGATACTTCTGACGGTATAGCGATGTATTATTATAAAGTCCCGGCAAAAAGTGTATTTACACTGTCAGCTAAAATGAGAGTGTTATCTTACGATGTACATGATCAGGCTTCATTTGGACTGATGGTAAGAGATGCTGTATGGCTGGATATGAATACGAAAGATATGATGGGAGATTATGTGGCAGCAGGACCACTAAAATTATCAAAACAGGGAAATGTATGGAACTGTTTTGCGAGAAAGAGTGGTGCTTTAACACGGGGAGGAATCTGTGTAAATGAAATTGCAGCAGGTGATGTGATTGATGTTAAAATTGAAAGCAGTACAGACGGATATGCCTGCACATTCGGGAAAGAAGAAACAATTACCGGTGGATTTGACTTTAAATTGACATCTATTGATTCCGATTATGTCTATGTGGGCATGTACGTGGCAAGAAATGCCGATGTAACCTTCTCTGATGTAAAGCTTATCGTAGACGGTAAGGAAGTTACGGCAGAACCGGAACAGCCAAGTGAACCGGAGCAGCCAACAACACCGGAGCGGCCGACAACGCCAGAGCAGCCGACAACCCCGAGTGAGCCAACGAAACCGGAACAGCCGACGACACCGAGTGAACCAACAACACCGGAACAGCCAACGACGCCGAGTGAACCGACGACACCGGAGCAGCCGACGACACCGGAACAGCCAACGACGCCGAGTGAACCGACAACCCCGAGTGAACCGACGACACCAGAACAGCCAACGACGCCGAGTGAGCCGACGACACCGGAACAGCCAACGACGCCGAGTGAGCCGACAACACCGACAGAAACAAAGACAACGGTTACAGTCAACGGAAGCGGTACAGTAACTGTTCCTGAAACAGTTGAATTTGTGGGTGCAGACGGCAGTGTATTAAAGAATACAAAGTTGAGCCTGAATATTGTAAAAGAAGGACAGGCATACGATACAGCTGCACAGCAGATGAAAGCGGCAATCGAAAATGAAATGCCGGAAACTTTGAAAAACAGCAGTGTTTCTTATCTGGAAATGAATCTGACAGATGAAGCAGGTCAGACTGTAACATTTAAGAATGGCAAGATGGGGGTTACTTTGGAATATCCGGCAGGAACAGGAAAGAGCGGTTACTCATTTGCAGTGCTTCATTTGACAGAAAATGGTCTGGAAACACTGATGCCGCAGCTGACAGACAATGGACTTTATGTTGAAGTTTCCTCATTCAGCCCGTTTGCGGTAGTTTATCAGACAGTAAATGAACAGCCGACCACACCGTCAGAACCGGAACAGCCGACTGTTTCAGAGCCGACAACAGTACAGCCGACACAAACGGTACAGCCGTCTACGGAAGGTTCTGCAGCAACAACTTCTGATGCACAGACAGAGGATACAGGTGTTGCAACTGCGGACACCATGCGTGCAGTTCCATTTGTACTGATGATGTTTGCGGCAATGACAGCATTCGTTGTGCTGGCAGGCAGAAAGAAAAAAGAAGTAAAATAAAAGAATAAAAATCATATAGCGAATATATGAAGCAGACCTCCGGTCGTTAGAAGTAAAGCAAAAATCTGACGACCGGAGGTCATTTTTTGTTACAAAATTAGATATATAGATAAAAAACATTATGATATAATAGAACTATAAATAGAATATGATGATACAAAAGAACTATGTGAGGATTTAAGGAGGAAAGGTGTATGAAGAAAAAATACCGTTTAAAAGGCTGGGTACTGTGGAAGAAGGCTACGGTCAGGAAAGACAGGCGACAGGAAAGCAGATACAAATTTTAAATACCGGCAATCAGACTGTTACGGTTAAAGCAGTCAGTGCCGAAGGCTATGTGGTAGGTATCCCGGAAGGCAGTATTACGATATCGGACATGACATGGAACAAGTGGCTGAATCAGATAACTTTCGGAAAGTTCTTTAATAAGACACAGAAAGTAGAGATTACGGCACACGATACCGGAACAGGCATTGCAAATATTGTCTACTATGTTGCAGAGGGTGAGCAGAGTGTAGAACAGTTAAATGCACTGCCAAACGGAAAGTGGAATTTATACAAAAAAGAATTTACGGTAGAGCCGGACGGCAGAATGGTTGTTTATGCAAAGATTACTGATAAAGCCGGAAACACAGCTATGGCAAATGTACAGGTTTATGTGCAGAAAGTCACACAGCCGCCTGTATTTATCGGAATCAGCGACGGCGGCATTTATTGTGAAAATGTAAAGTTTACGGTGGAAGATGATAATTTATAGAATGTATTTGCAGGAGATAAACAGCTTACGGCGGATAATGGAATCTATACGATACAGGGCAGTAATCAGCCGGTAAAGGTTACGGCAGTGGACGCCGATGGCAACCGTGTTGAGGTGACGATACAGAAAAAAGAAGATGTATCCGAAGCACAGCAGGCACAGGCAGAAGCACAGCCGGAACAGCCGCAGAGTGCGCCTGTCCAGACCGGTGACAGTACCCCTGTTACATGGCTGTTTGCCTTACTGGCATTAAGCGGAACAGGCATTGTCGGTTCAAAAGCAAAGAAAAGCCCCGCGGGGACTGTCAGCGATAAAATCTGACAGTCCCTGCGGGGTATTTTTGTTTCGGGGTATTTTTGTTTTTTACGGCAGTTTCTGTTCCCGGTAAGCGGACGGACTGATATGAAACAGCCGCTTAAAGGCACGGCGGTAAGAATACACACTGTTATAGCCGACATCTTCGGCAATCTGTTCAATTGTCGAGTCAGTGTCCGACAGCAAAACACAGCTTTTTTCAATGCGGCATTTTTCAAGGTATTCCGCAAAACAGATACCGGCGTATTCCTTAAAAATACTCGAAAGATAGCCTTCGGAAACTTGAAAATGCTGTGCCGTACCTGAAAGATTTAAGTTGGCATCGGCATAGTTTTGCAGGATAAAATCGGCAGTTTCCTGAACGAGTTCCTTCTTTTTGCTCACTCTTTGCCCGGCAAGTACAGAGCTGACCGAAAGACACAGGTCATGCAGGTGTGAAAAATAATATTCAAAATCACCCTGACAGCTGATAATTTCCTGCTGGAAAGCAAATAGCTGTTCTGAAAAACCGTACTTTACCGGATTCAGACTCCAAAAGGTGGCAGTTACAGCATTATGAAGGGCAAGCATTTGCCCAGCAATCATCTGTCCGGGAGAAAAAGAGCGAAGCCGTGTATTTTCATCTTCAAGAACGGTCAGGATAAATCGAATCAAATCAATGTTGTTGGTTTTTATGCCCTTTATTAATAAATCCGCGGCAGTCTGTGGATAGAAACAGCGATCTGCATTTCCCGCAGTAAAAAACAATTGGTCAGAATACACGGTAATATCGTCATGGCTGTCCGTCAGCGAAAATGAAAGCGCAGTCAGCGCCTCTTTTTTTGCAAAGATAAATTCGGACAGGCTGACACAGGGACGGCTGATGCCCCAAAAGACTGTGCAGTTGTGCCGCTGTTTAAAATATTCATAAGACTGCTTAATATAGATGTCTGGCTCAAATTCTTCAGGATAATTAAAAAGCAGTAAAAATTCATGATTTTCCGTGCGATAGAAGAATGTTGGAAATTCTGCCAGTCCGGCGGTGTATTTTGGAATGATGGAAACCAGTGTACGCCGGTAAGAATCTGTTTCTGCTTTATATGTACCAGACAGTGAAAATGCAGCGATACAAAAAAACGGATACGGAAAGCGGAGGTGCAGTAAATCTGCGGTTTCCGGTTCCGGTGCATAACTTGTCCGTGTAAATGCTTCATGTAAAATCCCATATATTAATAACTGCTCATTCATACTACTCCATTTCTGAGCGACTTTGTCGCGTAGATGCGATGAGAAATTCGCGCAGGCGATTTCTCATCTGCAATCATGGCTATTTGTTTTCGCTCGGAAACAATATAGCCGTGCGAAAAAGTTTTGATTTAAGGCTTTTTCACACTACTCCAATTTCTTTGTTTTCACACAGAGTACATTTTGTACGATGAAAAATTGTACCCTGCACGTCTATCATAACGAAAAATAAAACTAAAAACAAGATATTTTGCAAAAAACTTTTACAAAAAATAATTGCAAAAGATACATTTTGCACAAAAATGGATTGTATCTTTGAAATGCCGGGGTGAAAGATTATGATACATATATGGGAAGATGTTGGGGAGAAAAGCACCCGCCTATGAGCAAGCTCATTCGGTTTAGACCTTTTGACCCTGATATCATGGAAAATATTTATTTGGAGGGTTAGTAATGAATCAGAAGATACAAAACCGCGCACAGCGGAGAAGGGCGAACAGACATCACGTAAAAAGGGCAACGGCATTTGCACTGGCAGGACTGATGGCAACATCAGGCATATCCCTGCCGGCGGGAACATTTGCATATGGGGCGGAAAATAACACCCTGCTTGCATTTGCAGGCGCAGAAGGCGGTGGAAGATTTGCAACCGGCGGACGCGGATATGATGTGTATGTCGTTACAACACTGGAGGATTACGGAAAAGGTGAAACACCGGTAGAAGGGTCTTTGCGTTATGGCATTGAAGAATTTGCCAAAGATAAAGGCGGAACGATGATTGTATTTAATGTGGGTGGTACGATAGAATTAAAGCAGACACTGACCTTTAAAGAAAGAAAAAATATTACCGTAGCAGGACAGACAGCACCGGGGGATGGTATTACCCTGTCCGGCTGGGATACAAATATCAGCAATTCTGAAAATCTGATTATCCGTTATATGCGTTTCCGTCCGGGTGCGGCAAATGTACATACCGGCGGAGATTCCATGGATGCACTCTGGGGCAGGGATAATAAGACTTTTATGATCGACCACTGTTCGTTTAGCTGGAATACCGATGAAACAGTTTCAACTTACCGCGGACAGGACGGAACAGTACAGTGGTGTATCGTATCGGAAAGTCTGACTGTTTCAGGACATTCCAAAGGCCGTCACGGATATGGCGGTATTTTTGGTGGCGACAATGTATTGTTTCAGAATAACCTGATTGCGAATCATACATCGAGAAATCCAAGAATCGGCGGCGGATGCATGGGCGATCCGACAAAGGATGGAGGCAGTACGGCAACACTGCAGTTAAGCAATAATGTTCTTTATAACTGGGGATATAACACCTGCTATGGTGGTGGTTATGCGTATACCAATTTTATCAACAATTTCTTAAAACCGGGACAGGGAACGAGAGAACAGGTTCGGTATCAGGTCATTGATATGGGTGAAGCCACAAAACCGGGCGGATTTTATGTAAACGGCAACTACATGGACGGCAATGCTGAAATTACCGCTGACAATGCAAAAGGTTCAAAAATGTCAGGCGTGACAGAAGGAGCCAATAAAACTGTAGTTTCAGAAACACCGTATACGGCAGAAGGATTTGACAGTGCCACAGTGACAAGTGCTGCGGACTGTTATGAACCGGTGCTTGCGCAGGCGGGTGCGACCTATCCGTACCGTGATGCCATCGATGCGAGAGTTGTAGCCGAAACGCGGACAGATTCGGGAAGATATGTGAATACAGAAGATGAGGTCGGCGGCTATCCGGCAAAAGAATCTGTACGGGCTGCTTCATTTGATACAGATATGGACGGAATTCCGGATACATGGGAAACGGCACATGGCTTAAATCCGAATGATGCAAGTGATTCCAAGAAAACCAATCCGGCAACCGGATATGCCTACGTAGAAGAATATTTTAACGGACTTGTTGAAAATGTAGAGCAGTCCGGTTATACGGCACCAAATCCGGATATTACCCTTGATTTACAGGATAATGCACAGTATGATGAAGGACAGACAGTAACAGTGACAGCTGATGTAAAGGCAAACAATGGGGGAAGCATTGCAAAGGTAGAATTTTACAATGGTATACAGCTTGTCGGAACAGCAGATACCGCACCATTTACCTTTGATTATACGGGGTTGACAGACGGCACGTACAATATCACCGCTAGAGCCTATGATAATGATGGCAATCAGACCCAGTCATCTGTATCGAAGCTGCATATTAACAGCACAGCTGGCACAGGCGAGTGGACAAGCACTGATATTGGCAATCCGGGTGTAGCGGGAAATGCAAGTTTGGAAAATGGTGTGATGACAGTGAAAGGTGCCGGAAAATTAGGCGCATCAGAAGGCTGCGTATCCGGCAGTACCTATGCAGATGCCACAACCGATGATTTTCAGTATACGTATCAGCTTGTCAAAGGTGATGCAGAAATTATTACAAAACTGGATTCAGCAACAACCGTTGACAACCATGTATTTACCGGTGTGATGTTCCGTGAAAGCTTAGAGAGCGGTTCAAAGACGGCGGCACTCGGTATGTCAATGGTTAAAATCAGCAATGAAACCACATGGTCAACCTATCTTGCAAGCAGACTTGAAACAAACGGTAAAATTTCGGATATTTCTGAAACGATTGATTCGCCTGCAAGTGCAGAAAAAGCGGGAATACCACTGGTAAGGGATTTGCATTTTAAGAGCGGTGCAGACTTTAACGGAACATGGTTTAAGTTGATAAGACGCGGCGATACCTTTACAGGATATGCATCTGATGACGGTGTAACGTGGACAAAGGTCGGTTCAAAGACTATTGAAATGGCACAAGACATTTATGTGGGATTTGCCGTAGATGCGAATAAAGCGGCAAACAGCCTTGAAAATTTAAGCACGGCAAAGTTTTCAAATATTGCGATTCATGAAGAATTTACAGATGTTGACTATAACCTTGAACACATTACAACAAGCGGTGCGGATTATGCGGCAGTCGGTACAGATTTTACAACGCAGCTTACAGCAGACAGCGGATATCATCTTCCGGATGCAATTGAAATTAAAGCAGGAGAAAATGTTCTTGCAAAGCAGGATTATACCTATGATGCCAAAACCGGAGATATTGTTGTAAAGGCAGACAGGCTGACATCCGGTGTAAAGCTTACAATTTCAGCACAGGCAGAAGAAGATGTTAAAATTGATTATACATTGCAGACCTACGGCGATACGGAAGATGTAACCGTGACACAGGATGCAGGCAGTATGACAATCAGCCAGACCGCAGAATCTGCAAGTATGGTTGGAAATAAGGGAACGGCAGGAAAAAATGTTTCCTACATTTTATTCCCACAGTCGAAAGAAGCGGCAAAAATGACGTTGAAATTAAAGGTCAATTCATTTAGCAATGGAAAATATTCCGGCGTGTATGCCGGTGCTTTCCAGCCGGACGGAGATTACCTTTATAATTCAATCGGATTCAGAGGTACAGGTGATGTAAATGCCGTATCACCGTACTGGCTGAAAGCTTCCGGCAAGGCTGGAAACGGAAGTCCGAAGCAGGCATGGACAGAAGGGGCTGTTTATACGGTAAGCATTGAAAAGAAAGCAGACAATACCTATTATGCCACATTTCAGGAGGAAGGCAGTGAAACTGTCAATGAAAAGACTTTTAAGGCTTCGGATTCTGCGCTGACACCGGATATTATGGCACAGTTCGGACTGGCAGTTTACAGTGCGGACGTCACAGTGACGGATATGGTGCTTTCCGATATGTCAGGAAATGTACTGTATGACCAGAATAGGGATAATTCAGGTCAGGAGGAAAGCGGATATAAGCCGCAGGTATCCGGTTCAGATTTGCTAACTGTTACCGGGGCGGGTTCTGTAATGAAAGCAGAACAGTCTGCAGAAAGCGGATATATTACACAGAGTACAGGTGATGCAGGAGTCAATACAAGTTACATTTTACTGCCGGAAAATGATGCATTTGCATCTATGTCCATGACTCTTAAAATTAAGGATTATTCGATTACGGGTCAGAATGCAAAAAGGACGGGTGTTTTTGTCGGTGCATTCCAGACTTCGGGTAAATATGCGTTTGCTTCATTGGGATTCAGGGGCTATGATTCATCGGTTGGAACCGATGCACTTTCGGGCTATTGGATGAAAGGCACTGGAAAAGCCGGAAACGGTTCACCAAAGTATGAGGTGGCAGCAGATAATAAATATAACGTAACCTTTACAAGAACCGAAAACGGCTATCTTGCCGAATTTGAAAGTCTTGGTAAGCCGCTGCTTGTCGATGCTAACGGCAATAAGACGTATTCAGATAAAAAGGAATTCAAGTGGAAGGATATGACACTGACAGCAGAAGATGCCGTATCATACGGACTGGCACTGGTTGGCGCCGATGTGGAAATTACCAACTGGGTGGCAAAGGATGCTGAGGGCAACATTTTATATAATCAGAAGGATTATTATAAAGATGCCGGAACAGCACCGGCTGTTACAGGAGTAAATACACCGGTAATTTCAGAGGACCGTTCTTCCATTACGGTATCATGGAGCGGTGAGGGTGCGCAGTTAGACGGAAAGTACCGCGTAGAGGTATCACAGGATAACGGCGTAACTTATAAGGAGCTGGATACCACCGCTGAAACTTCTTACAGCTATGTACCGGAAAATTCAGGTGACTATCAGTTCAGAATTACAGGTGTCTGCGGCGGACAGGAAAGCAATTCTATGGAAACTTCGTCTGTACATTTTGTACTGCCGATGACAGCACCGTCTATTGGTGCAGAATCCGGAAATGCAGCAAATACGGTTACATGGTCTGCTGTGCCGGAAGCTGTCAGCTACAGAATTTACCGTTCAACACAGCGTGCAGAAGGCTATACAGAGATTGGAACATCAGAAAGCACGACATTTACGGATACCACTGCGGAAAATGAAGTCCCGTATTTTTATACGGTAGCGGCAGTCGGACAGGATAACGAAAGTAACCCGTCAGCGCCGGTATCCATTATGGCAACGGCAGGGCATACAGGCGAATACATGTTCGGTTCACAGGCGGCGCAGATGACGGTGCTTGAAAAGTCTAATGATACGGTAACGGGAAATGAAGCTGCTTTAAAGTTTGCCTATGATGAAGCCGGAAAAGTATCGGTGTATGCAGGAGATCGGCTGCTGTCTGAAAAAGAAACGGCAGCAGGAGAAGCGGTGGATATAACGATTCCGTTACAGGACGGAAGAAATGCAGTAAAAGTTGTCTTTGAAAATACACAGGGCATAAAGACATACCGTAATTTTAACTTTGTTAAACTTTCATCATACGATATGGTTGTAGATGCTTCCGGTATCAGAACGCTTGACAGTGAGTCTGTACCGGTGTATACAACAGTGGCGGAAGCACTGGCAGCAGTGCCGGCAGACAATCAGGAACAGAAAGTTATTTTTGTAAAGAACGGTACGTATTACGAAAAATTAAGCATTACATCGCCGTATATCACTTTAATTGGCGAGGATAGCGAAAAGACCGTGCTGTGTTATGATGCGGCTTCGGGAAAAACAGACCCGGTAACGGGGGCAGCATATGGAACCTCAGGAAGTGCATCGGTTTCGATTGAAGCAGCGGCACACCATACATACATGGAAAATCTGACGGTTGCGAATACCTTTGATTATCCGAATGAAACGATTGAAGGCAAGCAGGCAGTTGCAATGCTTACAAGAGCAGATCAGCTTATTTTTAACAATGTACGGCTGACCGGATGGCAGGATACCTTACAGGCAGACGGCGGCGGACGCCAGTATTTTAAGAATTGTTATATTGAAGGAAATGTAGACTGGATTTTCGGCAGTGCACAGGCAGTATTTGACGACTGCGATATTGTCGCCAATGCGGCAGGCTATGTAACGGCGGCAAGTACTGAAAGTACAAAAACAACAGGCTATGTATTCATAAACAGCAGACTGCTTAAAAAATCAGATTCGGTGGCAGAAAATAGTGTGGCACTGGGCAGACCGTGGCGGTCAAATGCCTGTGTAACGTATGTAAAATGCTTTATGGACAGTCATATTAAGACAAAAGGCTATGATAATATGAGCGGCAATACCCACAGTGCAGCACGTTTTTATGAATATCAGTCCTACGGACCGGGCTTTGCGGTTAATACCGACAGACGACAGCTAGCCAAAGCAGAAGGAGAAGCATTGACAGTCAACGGGGTCTTTGCAAGGGAAGCAGGCGAAGGTATGGCATTTGCAGAAGGCTGGGATGCAGTAGCGGCATATGCGGCAGCCTCCGCAGATTACACAGAAAGCGGAGCAGTATCGGTAGATTTTTCGGAACTGGATAGGGCAATTCAGAATGCTGAGGGCTTAAACAGCGCCGATTACAAGGATTTCAGCACAGTTGAATCCGCATTAAATGCGGCAAAGGCACTTGACAGGACAACGGCAACACAGGAAGAAGTCAGCGTACTGGCACACAGGCTGATAGAAGCTGTGGCAAATCTGGAAACAGTGACCCCGGCGCCGGAGCCAACACCAGACCCAGAGCCAACGCCAGACCCAACGCCAACGCCGGAACCGACACCAACACCGACACCAACACCGACACCAGAGCCAACACCAACGCCGGAGCCAACACCGACCCCGACGCCTTCAGAGCCGGACAATAACCAGCCGGGCGGTACGGGAGAAGCTGACGGCAGTCAGAATGGTAATGATAATCCGTCCGGCAGTGAAAACGGCGGAACCGGCGATGCAGAAAGCGGAAAGCAGGAGAATGCCAAACAGGAAGACAACAACGGTGCAGCTTCAGAAAATCAGCAGGAAAGTGTGCAGACAGCAGATAAAACACATTCCGTATGGTATCTTTTCGGTGCGGCAGTTTCAGCAATGCTGGCAGGATTTGCAGGCAGTAAGCGAAAGAAAAAGTCCGATGAAGAACTTTAAGAGTATTAAGAGCGACTTTAAAACAATAATTTAAAAAAGATAAAAATAACAGAAATCATATACCGCGTGCGGATAGGATTTCTGTTATTTTTTTTCAAAAGATGTATGAAGTCACGGACGGCGGATATCCTATGGATAAAAAGCGCAACCGGCGCAGAAATGAAATGAGGATTTATTTCGATGCAGACAATAAATACAGATAATATCAGGACAGAATTTTCAACCAGTGCGGATGAAAATATCCGCAATATGAAAAAACAAATCCGCATTGAGGAGAATTTTGATATTTTAACGAGAGAAATTATAATCGGTGGAAAAAAGGCAGGATTCTTTTTTATAGATGGATTTGTGCAGGAAGATATGATAGAAAAACTGATGCAGTTTTTTTATTCACTCAAACCGGAAGATTTATCGGATGTGGATTCCTTTCTTGAAAAAGGCATGCCCTATACAGAAGTCAATAAAATTACTAAGCAGAGTGATGCACTGACGGCATTTTTTTCGGGAGTAACAGTCTGCTTTATTGACGGCTTTTCAGAGTGCCTGTCCTTAGACTGCCGGACGTATCCGATGCGTAGTGTGACAGAGCCGTGGAAGGATAAAGTACTTCGTGGTTCAAGGGACGGTTTTGTGGAAACACTTGTTTTAAACGCGGCACTTCTGCGCAGAAGAATCCGCGATCCCCAATTAAGTCTGGAGCTGATGGGGGTAGGCACACGCTCGCGTTCCGACGTTGCTGTCTGCTATATGGAGGATAAAGTCGACAAAAAACTGTTAGACAGCATAAAAAGGCGAATTCAGGCAATACGTGTAGAAGCGTTGACAATGAATATAGAAAGTCTTGCAGAGTGTTTATATGAGCATAAATGGATTAATCCGTTTCCGAAATTTAAATATTCAGAACGTCCGGACACCGCCGCTGCTGCGGTTTTGGATGGAAATATTGTGATTATGGTAGACAATTCACCGGCGGTCATGATTGTGCCGACTTCGATTTTTGACATTATTGAAGAGGCAGACGATTATAATTTTGCACCGGTCATCGGGACGTATTTAAGAATTTCAAGATTTCTGCTGACACTGGTTACAATGCTTCTGACCCCGACATGGCTGTTACTGATTGACAATCCGCAGTGGCTGCCGGAGTGGATGATGTTTATTACAGTGTCTGATGAGATTACCGTACCGGTGTTTTTCCAGCTGTTACTGCTGGAACTCTCCATTGACGGATTAAAGCTGGCAGCTGTTAATACGCCGACCCTGCTTTCAACACCGCTCAGCGTTGTTGCCGGTATTGTGGTAGGTGAGTATGCAGTCAGCTCCGGGTGGTTTAATGCAGAATCCATGCTGTATATGGCAGTGGTTTCGGTAGGCACGTATTCGCAGGCAAGCTTTGAAATGGGATATGCAATGAAATTTATGCGGATTATTCTGCTGTGTCTGACGGCGGCATTCAACCTGGCAGGATATATTGCGGGAATCCTTTTAATAGCGGCAACGATAGCTTTTAACCGTACCATGACAGGATGCAGCTATATTTATCCGCTGATTCCGTTTGATAAAAAAATGCTGAAACGCAAGCTTTTAAGAGTCCGTCTGCCACATGGAAATGAAAAATAGGTGTGTACAGGGAAGAGATTAAGCCCGCAAAGCGGGCTTGATTATTTTCTGTGCAATTTTGTGAAAATTGTATAGCATTAAAAAAACTTTTTCAAAAATAAATAGCTTTAACTTTGTAAAACACGGTAGTATCTGGAAACGCTAAAGGTAATAAAAATTACAAAAAACAATAGATTATGGAAAATGCACAAAAATGATTTTAAGATGTAAAAAATATGTACAAAATGCATAAATATATTTGTAAAAACTGCCGTTGACTTTTGGTTTGTAAAAAAATACAATGACTGCATTGTGCCGGCAAAGCAAAAATAAAGAGGAAAATCATTTCTCACATGAGATTTTTGCTTCGCAAAAACAAACAGGCAAAAACAAGGAGGTTTCACAAGGTGAAAGCGAAAAAGGGTTTAAAAAAAGTATTGGCATGGGGCATGAGTATTGTCTGTATGCTGGCAATGGTGCTTGCAGGCAGTCCTATGACGGCAAAAGCATCTGCTTCTACATCATGGAATTTTAAAAATACCGGTTTTAAAAATCTGGGGACAATTTCCTCTACGGTAACAGTGGATAACCTGTCGCTGATTGCAACATCGTCAAAGACCATGTCTGTGATTGCAAACAGTCAGACAGTGGATGGAACAGCATATACATATGCACTGGCATTGGGCGGCAGCGGTTCGACAAGTTATCGTGCAGTCAAAGTACCGGTATCGGGAACGGACACCATTAAAGTAACCTGTATGAGTTCCGGCAGTGCGGCAAGAACACTCGTTGTGGCAGACGGTTCTGGAAATAAGCTTGGCACGATGAATGCAGGCACAACGGCTGCAACGGTTTCATATAATTATTCCGGTTCATCAGGATACGTGTACCTGTATTCCTCAAACAGCGGTATTAACATTTACAAGATTCAGGTGGACAGTTCTGCTTCATCCGGTTCTGGAAGTTCATCTTCCGGCAGTTCCACAACTGATACCAGCAATGGAACAGTCGTTACTTCATTTTCAGAACTGACGGCGGCTGTGACAAAGGCTGAAAAAGCGGGCGGCGGCATTGTCTATGTGAAGGGCAGCAGTATCAGCTGTACGGCACAGCTTGCATTAAAAGCTTCTAATGCCAATGTATCTATTATCGGTGTAAAAAACAGTGACGGTACCTATCCGGTGTTAGACTTTTCAGCATTCCGTTCAGCTTATATCGGAAAAGCAACAACGGATTCAGAAGTCGGCATCCGCATTTCGGGAAGCAAATATACAATCAAGAACCTGATTATCCAGAAAGCACCGGATAACGGCATCCAGATTAAGGGAAGCAGCGCAGGCAACAATACGATTGAAAACTGCATCGTGCGTTACAACAATGATGCCGGGGTGCAGATTACAGGTGGTGCATATAGCAATACCATGCGTTTTGTATACAGCTACAGAAATTGTGATGTCTATACACTCGGTGGCAACGCAGACGGCTTTGCGCCGAAGCTTGGCGCAGGCAAGGGAAATGTATTCTACGGCTGTTATTCATGGGAAAATTCAGATGACGGCTGGGATTCTTACGATAAGGACAGCTTAACCTACAACCTGACATATACCAACTGTGCATGCTGGAACAACGGTGACCCGACCATTTTTACCGGGGAATACGATTATAATAACGGAAATGCGCTGGATACGGATTTACTTTTAGTAGAATTAATCAGCAAGAAGGATTCTTCTTTTGCAAGCAATTACAAAAAAGGAAAGTTCTCTCTGCCAGGCGGCAGCTTTATCAGTACCACACAGGGAACTTTAAGCATTGCAAACTGGAAAAGCAAATATGACGGCAATCCAAACGGATTTAAGTTCGGTTCAGTGAATACTACAAGCAGCTGTGTAAGAACCGTAACCAACTGTTTAGCCTTTGGACACAGCAGTAAAGGCTTTGATAACAATAACAGCTCCTGCACGGCATATTTAAGCAACTGCATTTCTTATGACAACGGCTACAATTATTATATGCCGCCGTTTACACTCAAGAAATTCAGCAATATCCTCAGCTTCTCAGGAGCATCTTCTAACAAGCTGCCAAGCGGATATACGGCTTCCATACCGTCTTCCTCAAAGCAGGCACAGATTAGAAGCACAGTCAATGCAACGGTAAGCAGTATTACAACACAGTGTAAGAACAATGTAATACCGGGAGAAGTATATTTTAATATTTTCAGTTAAGTAAATAGAAATGAAGTTGGGGCGAAAGCTCCCAACGAGGATGCCGGCACAGCAAAAGGCAGAAAATAAGCGTCGCGGAAAAGTTTATGTTTCCGTGACGCATTTTTACTTTATAAATGTAGTGACGGTATTTCAGCAATACGCATTTGTAATATTTCCTTTCGTCTGATAATATGATGTAAAATTGATTTTTATATTGGAAAAGGAGAAATGCGAAAATCCATAAATTAAAGATTTTCGCATAACAGAATTGTGCCACAGGCGTCACAATTCTGAATTTATCGCAGAACTGAATAAATTCAGTCCGCGATTCTTCCGGCATTAAAATGCCTACAGAATAGGAGAATGTTATGAAATATATTGACCTGCACTGTGATACGCTCACAGAGTTAAAAGAAGGGGAAACGCTAGTCCGGAATCATAAAAATGTAGATTTAAAATCCTTGAAAAAGGGCGGGTGTGTGATTCAGTGTGCATCCATTTTTATTCCGACAGGGACGTATACGGGAGTGGACAGAAAAGAAGCCATACAGACAGAGTATGACCGTGTAGTTTCCGTTTATAAACGCGAATTAAATGCCAACCCAAAAGAACTGTACAGGGTTCTGACCCGGCGGGATATACCGGATATCCGGCAGAACGATAAAATGCAGGATTTAGGCACGGGTATACTGCTTACGATTGAGGATGGCGGCGTTATGGGCGGAGAAATGCAGAAATTATACCGTGCGTATGAAGACGGTGTACGCCTTGTAACCCTGACATGGAATCATGAAAATGAAATCGGGTACCCAAACAGCACAGACCGGGATATCATGCAGAAGGGCTTAAAACCGTTTGGATTTGAAGTGCTTGAAGAAATGAACCGGCTCGGCATGGTAATTGATGTATCGCATTTATCGGACGGCGGATTTTTAAATGTGGCGGAGTTTGTAAAAAAGACAGGCATGCCGTTTGTAGCATCCCATTCCAATGCACGCGCCATAACGGCGCACCCACGCAATCTGCCTGATATGTATATAAGGAAGCTTTCGGAAGCGGGCGGCGTTATGGGCTTGAATTTTGCATCGCATTTTCTTTCGGATACACAGCCGCCGGACGGTGAAAGCCGTATCTGCGATATGGTTACACACATTCTGCATATCCGCAAAATTGCAGGTAGTGAGGTGCTGGCAATCGGTTCGGATTTTGACGGGGTGGAGAGCCGGATGGAAATTGACAGTCCTGCCAAAATGGTCATGCTGTATGAAACACTTCATCAGACAGGGCTTTCGGAGGATGAACTGGAGAAAATATTTTACAAAAATGCACAAAGAGTATTGACCGCTGTTTTACGATAATCCCGGTTTTATAATTTTTTTTATTTTTTTCCGCTAAATTAATAATTATCCCGGCAGATTTATGGTATGATTATATATATGTGGTATTGGGGTTAAAAGTCCCCAAACGATGATTTTTACGGATTATGTGCTAGAACGAAGATTGGAAAGTGGATGGTCATGAGTAGAGTAATTGGAATTGACTTAGGGACAACAAATAGCTGCGTTGCAGTGCTGGAGGGCGATGTGCCGACAGTGATTGCCAATAAGGAAGGATACCGGACAACACCGTCTGTTGTGGCTTTTGCAAAAGACAAGACGATGCTTGTGGGAGATCCGGCAAGAAGGCAGGCGGCTGTCAATGCAGAGCGGACAATTTTTTCCATTAAACGTCATATGGGATCGGATTACAGAAAAAAGATTGACGGAAAAGCATATTCGCCGCAGGAAATATCTGCTTTTATTTTAATGAAGCTGAAAAAAGACGCAGAAGATTTTCTGGGGGATACGGTCACAGATGCCGTGATTACCGTACCGGCGTATTTTAACGATGCACAGCGGCAGGCGACTAAAGATGCGGGACGGATTGCTGGGTTAAATGTACTGCGTATCATCAATGAGCCGACTTCTGCAGCATTGGCATATGGTCTTGACAACGGACAGGCACAGAAAATTCTTGTCTATGATCTGGGCGGCGGCACATTCGATGTGTCCATTATTGAAATCGGCGACCATGTGATTGAAGTACTTGCAACGTCCGGTGACAATCATCTGGGCGGTGATGATTTTGATGAGCGCATTGTGCAGTATCTTGTGGAGCAGTTTAAAAAGACGGAGGGAATTAACCTGTCTAAGGATACGGCAGCGCTTCAGCGGTTAAAAGAAGAAGCGGAAAAAGCGAAAAAGGAGCTGTCATCCTGTATGACGACGAATATTAACCTGCCGTTTCTTGCGATGGCAAAAGACGGACCACATCATATGGATATCCAGCTTTCCCGCAGTAAATTTGAAGAACTGACCAAAGATTTGATTGAGCGGACGGTGATTCCGGTTGAAAATGCAATCCACGATGCAGGGCTTACAAAGTCACAGATTGATATGGTATTGCTGGTAGGCGGTTCAACAAGAATCCCGGCAGTGCAGGATAAAGTGCGGACCTTGATGGGCAAAGAGCCTTCAAGAAATGTTAATCCGGACGAATGTGTGGCAATCGGTGCGGCAGTCCAGGCAGGAAAGCTGGGCGGACAGCTTATGGCGGGGTCTGCGGCTTCTGAGATGATTTTAATGGATGTAACGCCGCTGTCGCTTTCAATTGAAACGGTAGGCGGTGTGTCAAGCCGTCTGATTGAGCGCAATACAACGATTCCTACAAGACACAGCCAGATATTTACGACTGCGGGCAATTTTCAGACAAGTGTAGATATCAAAGTGTTTCAAGGTGAGAGAAAATTTACAAGGGATAATAAACTGCTGGGGAATTTCCGCCTTTCGGGTATTAAGCGGGCGATGGCGGGGACACCGCAGATTGAAGTGACCTTTGATATTGATGCCAACGGCATTGTCAATGTATCGGCAAAGGATTTAGGCACGGGTCATGAACAGTCCATTACGATTACGTCCAGCTCCAATTTGTCCGAGGAGGAGATTGAGCGCGCAAAATGGGAAGCCCAGATGTACGGAAGACAGGATGAAGCAAAGACACAGCTGCTTGCGGTACGTCAGGAGGCAGTGCAGTTTGCAGGACAGGCGCAGGCAGAATTGGACAGCCATAAAAAAGAGTGGGAACGCAGTAAGAAAAAGGCGGTTAAAGAAATCCTCGGTAAGCTGAAACGTACTTTATATAAAGTGCCGCCGGAAAAGATTACGGCGGATTCTGCCGCAGTTATCCGTGATTTGCAGGAAGAGCTGCAGCGGGCATTAAACAGCTAGGACATTCCTGCACTTTCTAAAAATCTATAAAAATGCAGAACCGGGACAAAACAGACAGTTGAAAACATAACCTTGTATATGGTATGATGAAGTGTCAGATAGAAAGTGGAAATGCCGCATTGTGTGGCGGAATGGAGAGAAAATGGCTGGTTCTACATATGGAAACAGATTTAAGATTATGACATGGGGCGAATCCCATGGAGAAGCGTTAGGCGTTGTAGTGGACGGCTGCCCGGCGGGTTTAGAGCTTTGTGAGGAAGATATCCAGAAACTTCTTGATCGAAGAAAACCGGGACAGTCTAAATTTACGACACCCCGCAAAGAAGCTGATAAAGTAAAGATTCTGTCGGGCGTTTTTGAAGGGAAAACGACAGGAACACCGATATCCATGGTAGTATTTAATACCAATCAGCGCTCAGGCGATTATTCGGAGATTGCAGGATACTACAGACCGGGACATGCCGATTATACATTTGATGCAAAATACGGATTCAGGGATTACCGCGGCGGCGGAAGAAGTTCCGCAAGAGAAACGATTGGCAGGGTCGCAGCGGGTGCGATTGCGTTAAAGATTTTGGAAAGCCTTGGGATTACCCTGCACGCTTACGCAAAGGAAATCGGCGGAATTGCGATTGACTATGAAAAGTTTGATCTGCAGGCAGCACGCGAAAATGCATTTACAATGCCGGATAAGGAAGCGGCAGCAAAGGTTGAAGCGTATGCCACGCAAAAGATACAGGAGGGCGATTCAATCGGCGGTATCATTGAGTGTGTGGTTGAGGGTATGATGCCGGGAATCGGTGAACCCGTATTTGACAAGCTGGACGCTTCTCTTGGAAAAGCAATGCTTTCAATCGGTGCGGTTAAAGGCTTTGAAATCGGAAGTGGCTTTGAAGCGGCAAAGATGACCGGCAGCGAAAATAATGACAGCTTTGTCATGAAGGACGGAAAACTTACAAAAAAAACCAACCATGCAGGCGGCGTTTTAGGCGGCATGAGTGATGGCAGCAACATTGTATTCCGTGCGGCGGTTAAACCGACACCGTCTATTTCGGCAGTGCAGGATACGGTCAATAAAGATGGTGAAAATATTGAAATTTCCATTAAGGGCAGACATGACCCGATGATTGTGCCGCGTGCCGTAGTCGTTGTGGAAGCAATGACGGCGCTGACACTCGTGGATCTGATTTTTGAAAATATGACGGCAAGATTGGATGGAATCTGTGCCTTTTATAATAGAAGCAAGTAAGAGTAAGAAAGAGGAAAGAGATGTATCGTTTATTAAAAACAGACGGGCGTGCAAAACGCGGTGAATTACAGACCGTGCATGGGACAATCCAGACACCTGTATTTATGAATGTCGGAACAGTAGCAGCCATTAAGGGTGCCGTATCGACCATGGATTTAAAGGAAATCGGAACACAGGTGGAATTGTCAAACACATATCATCTGCATGTACGTACCGGGGACAAACTGATTAAGGAGATGGGCGGTCTGCATAAGTTTATGAACTGGGACAGACCGATTCTGACCGATTCGGGTGGATTTCAGGTGTTTTCCCTTGCAGGTCTTAGAAAGATTAAAGAAGAAGGCGTAACTTTCCAGTCCCACATTGATGGCAGAAAGATTTTTATGGGTCCGGAAGAAAGTATGCAGATTCAGTCTAACTTAGGTTCTACAATTGCCATGGCATTTGATGAATGTGCACCGGCGAAGGCAGAACGCGATTATGTGGAAAAGTCTGTTGCCCGTACAACGCGCTGGTTGGCACGCTGTAAAAAAGAAATGCAACGCTTGAATTCCCTGCCGGATACCGTTAATCCAAACCAGCTTTTATTTGGTATCAATCAGGGTGCAGTTTATGCAGATATCCGTATTGATCATGCAAAACGTATTTCGGAACTGGATTTGCCGGGCTATGCAGTCGGAGGACTTGCAGTCGGTGAAACCCATGAAGAAATGTACCACGTACTCGATGAAACCGTTCCGTATCTGCCGCAGGACAAGCCTACTTATCTGATGGGTGTCGGTACACCGGCAAATATTCTGGAAGCGGTAGACAGAGGGATTGACTTCTTTGATTGTGTATATCCGTCCAGAAACGGAAGACACGGGCATGTGTATACAAAGTTTGGTAAAATCAATCTTTTTAACGCACAGTACGAAAAGGACGACAGACCGATTGAAGAAGGCTGTCAGTGTCCGGTCTGCAAAAACTATACGAGAGCATATGTACGCCATCTTTTAAAGGCAAAAGAAATGCTTGGTATGCGTTTCTGTGTACTGCATAATCTGTACTTCTACAATCATTTAATGGAGGATATCCGGGGAGCGATTGAAGAAGGAAGATACAGTGCCTTTAAGAAAGAACGCCTGGAAATGTTAAAGACCTATGATAAAAAGTAAAAAATTATAAACAAAATGTTTTTTAGTGGACAGAAAGAATAAATTCCGCTATTATAGAGTGTATGTGTCA
>OBJO01000264.1_pt1 | contig 24048 bp, 19 predicted proteins | sample 1481741 | NCBI WGS metagenome assembly OBJO01 (sample SAMN06140803, study PRJEB22556) | human gut metagenome | host: Homo sapiens | place: China: Beijing | collected 2014 | reverse complement strand
GATGCGTTGCACTGTTCGGCTCACGCTCCTGCCATTGCACGCGGCATTTGCCGGGCTCCCAGTACGCTTCGCTGCTCTCCTCAGCAATCGGAGTATTGGGAGCGCTGTACGTGACCGTGCTTTCAGTGAGCTGACCGGAGCAGCGCGGGCTCGTCGTGTTGTTGTAGGTATTGGCGACTGAAACTGACGGAAATAAATCCGGATTGGTCGTGTGCCGGCGTGTAACCGTGTCTGGGTTACCCCAAATGTCATAAATGGAATAGGCCGTTGTGAAATCGTGCGTCAACAAATCTGGCGTGTGGTAGCGCTGCTCACGGCTGGATTGCAGATATACGCGCTTTCCATTCGCACTGAATGCCGATGACGAGTAATTCCATACCCATGACATCGCGCTCAGCGCCTGGCCGCTGCTGTTGCGATGATAAGTGCTTGCCAGATTTCCGTAGTAAGGAAAGGAGTTGTTGTAATTGTTTTCGCGGTAGGAATCGTCGCGCGAATCCGTAACCACGATATTGGCAAACCCCAAAAAGCCTCGACCTTGACGGTCACGCCGGCCTTTTGAATAGCGGTGGTCCACGGAAAACAATCCGCCGTTGCCGTTGCTTCGCTTGATTTCGCTGACGAGCGCATACGGACGATACATGCGCGTGATTGACGCAGTGTCGCTATGCAGATAAGGCGTGTGGATGGCCGGATCAGCGGACGAGGAGTACGTATATATTGTTTCGTTGCCCAGGCCGTCAGTGACTTCCGCGACCATGTCGCCGAATTCGCCGAGGTTGCCCGCCAGTTTTCGATAATAGTAACTGCTGCCGTTAGGCCGGAGCAGCGCGACATCGCCGTCGTTGTCGCCGTCGAAATCTCCGACGCGTGCGAACTGGTTCACGACCCAGGGCATTCCCGTGCTTTGCCAGGTCTGAAACCCCGTGCCGGTGGATAACGCGACTTTCCAGTAACCTGCGTCGGGAACAAGCACGTCCTGTCGGCCATCCGCGTTGTAGTCGATACCGACAGCCTGCTCAACATAGCCGTTACGCGGCAGCGTCGTTGTTATCCCTGAGCCGAATCCGGAACCATTCGACAGATGCAGCACCCATTTGTACAAACTTGCTTCGGGATAAGCGATGTCCGAGTTGCCATCGCCGTTCACGTCCAACACCAGCGGTGAAACACTGGGCGGCAGGAGATTCACTCCGCTGACAGCACTGAATCCGCCAGTGTCGACGAGCAACGGTTTCCATTGCCAGTCATCCGGGTTCTCGCAATTGCTGCAGCCGTACTGCGGCACAGGTGCAAGCAGAATCAGCAAATCCGCCACGCCGTTGCCGTTGTAGTCGGGCAGTGCTGATGTGCTCTTGTAACGGTAGTGCGAAGAAAAAGGCTCGTCGGCGAGGGTCTTGTTATCAATGAAATACGCGTGTACCTGGCTGCCGAAACCCGACCCCGTGTTCAGACGATAGTAAACATTGACGTTACCCTTGTTGTACCAACAGGGTTCGCCCGGAAAACAGCGTGACAGCTGATGGGCGGTGATGGTTTCCGTTGCATACACAAGATCATCGCGGCCGTCGCCGTTGATATCGGTCGGCCACACACCCTCGCCTGTGCTGCTCGCGACGAGACCGGTGTCGATGGCTGCATTGAACCCGCTGCCGTTACTGACAAGCACATACCATTTATAGGAATCGCTGGGATTCGGATAAATGATGTCCGCGCGACCGTCACCGTTGTAATCGAGCTGCATCGTGAAACTGTCATCAACCGCCGCACGACCCGTGTTGACCGGACTCGCATAGACCGGTGTGTTGCCGAGTGTTGACGTCGAGAACGCAATACGCCACGTACCTGCTTGGGCGTAGACAATGTCGTCGCGCCCATCCCCGTCAACGTCCATCAGGCGCATGTTGCCCATGCCCGCTGACCAGGAGCTTTCCGCACCCTGCGTGAAGCCGCTTTGCAATGTTTCCCAATCGATGTTCGTCGCGGCCATGCAGTCGGACGCACATTCACGCACAGACGCAAGGCGCGACAGGCCGGAAGGACTTGTTGAAGGTTCGTACGCCAATTCGTAGCGGCGAAATTCGCTGCCGTTGTGGCGCAGACGGATTTCACTTACCCGTTCCTCAAAACGCTGACTGCCGCCACCAACGTAATGCGTGGTTCTCTCGGCAGCAAGTTTGTATTCGTAATCGAACTTGATCGAGTAAATGGCCGCCGCGGACGCCGTGCCGGTGTAGCTGATGATGTCCGGATAGTGCGCGCCCTTATTGGTGTCTTCCTCGTAGGTGAATGAAACGTAATTGCCATTCAGATCGACAATGCGACTCAACGCCCAGACGACCGGCACGTTGACGCCGACGGGTTCGAGACGCGAATCCGCCGTCTTGCCGTATTCATAGACAAGACCGTCCGGCGTTTCGACCTTGAACCATTGCGGTCCGGAAGCGGGCAACGCTCCGCTGCCGCCGGACGTATAGGAGATCACTCGCGCGTAACTTTCGATCTCGGTGTAATACGTGCTGCCGTTCGCGCCGTAGGTGCCGGCACCCGTGACCAGTCGTTGGCCGTTGAGACAGAAACGGTCATTTGACGTGAGACTTACGCCATCCTGCTTGCCGTCAAGCGCATGAAACTTTCCGCAACGACGGATTTCCGGAATGCCGGAGATGTTCCAGCCCTGTCCTGCAAGGCCGGACCCACTGCGACTGTGATACGTCAGCGCGAGATTGGGCTGCATTCCCGCTATGCCGTCAGGAATCCGGATCGGGATGGAGTACGTTGCGGCGCCGGTGTCAGAAACGCCGCCATCGCCAGGCGTGGCGCCGGGTGCTGCCGCAACCGTGTGGGGAAACAAAATCACAACGAGGAATGAAAACAGTGCGGCCTTCAGGCCGAATGCGCGATTCCGGTTCACGTCTTTTCCCTTTTGTCCGCCTGCGCGGACTCCCTGCGCCGATCCGGACAGTCTTTTGCCCGGAACCGTCAGACGACGGTAGTTACGGCTATTTAAAGGCGTGGAAAAGCGTTACCGGATGGATCCGTTAAAGCTCCCGCCCCCCCATTTCGAATGCGCGTCCGGTTTTTCCCGGATCTATTGCCGGGAAATAATTCTCTTTCGTTTGTGGGCGTGTCAAGCACATTTTCGTATTCAAGCGTTTGGCCGCTATGCCTATATAAGGAGTGTGGAAGGTGGTGGCATGTATCTTGCAATTTCATTCAGGACAATCATTCATCCGGGTACCGTTTACACGGTCAGTGACGCGGATCGCTTTCCGTTTCCGGGAAGATGACCATTGATACGTCTCGGAACCGGGAAACAGAACAAGAAAGAAAGGCCACAACATGAACGATCTTCGTTACGCGCTTCGCAATCTCGTCCGCACGCCGGGCACGGTGTTCGCGATCATTCTTATCCTGGGGCTTGGCATCGGGGTGAATGCCAGCGTGTTCAGCCTGTACAAGGCGGTGCTGATCGACGCGCTGTTCTTCCCCGAAAGCGAACAACTCTTCCGGCTCACGCAGCGCGTGGATGCGAACGAGATGCCGTTCTCGGTGAAGGAGATCGCGGACTACCGGTCGATGAGCGAAAGCCTCGCCGCGGTCGAGGAGATCCACAGCATGTCATTCACGCTGCTGGGTCTGGATCAGCCGTATCGCGTACAGACGGACGTCGTCTCGGCGGGGTTTTTCAACATGCTCGAGGTCAAACCGCTGCTCGGGCGCACGTTCCGCGCGGGTGAAGACACAGCGGACGCCGCACCTGTCATCGTGCTCAGTCACGCGTTCTGGAAAGACAAGACCGGTTCGGATGAAAACATCATCGGCCGCTCGCTGGTGATGAATCACAAGGCGCATGAAGTTATCGGCGTGCTGCCGCCGGAGATGGATTTCGCTTCCACCGACGCGTACGTCACCACGCCGCATTGCCCGGCACGCGCCGGCGCCGCAATGATGAACGACCGCGACATGCGCATGATGGCCGTGTTCGTGCGCAAGAAAGCGGATGCGTCCATGCCGCAGGTAACCGCGGAGCTGGACACGATCGCCGCGCGCCTTGCCGCGGCGTATCCCGAAAGTTATCCGGAGGGTGGCCGTTACACCGTTCACGCCACGCCGTTGCATGAAGCGGTTGCCGGCAATTTCCGCAAGACGGGGCTGCTGCTTGTACTGGTATCGGGATTGATTCTGCTTGCAGCGCTCGCGAACGTTTCCAACCTCACGCTCTCACGCTCCGCGCGTCGTGAAAACGAGTTCAGCGTCCGCGCCGCACTCGGCGCATCGCGCGGCCGTCTTGCGCGATTGCTGTTCGTGGAACACGCGCTGCTCGGTTTGCTCGGCGGCGCCGTCGGTGTCGCGTTCGCGGCGATGACCACGCGCCTGCTCGCGGAGTTCGCAACGCGTTTTCATCCGCTTGCCGCGCGCAGCACGGTGGATATGGAAGTGCTTGCGTACGCCGTACTGCTCTCGCTCGCCGTCGGCATCGCCGCCGGATTGTTGCCCGTGCTCAGACTGCGCCGCGGCGCTGATCCCGTGACCGCACCTTCAAACGCGCGCGGCGCGACGGAATCGACGCGCTCACGTCGCACGCGCGACAGTCTCATCGTCGTGCAGATCGCGTTGACGCTGGTGGTGCTCACCGCGTCACTGATGATGCTCCGAAGCCTCGCGCATCTTAATGACGTGCAGCCGGGATTCAGCATGGACAACGTCATCACCGCGCGCATCAATCTCAATCCGGCGCGCTATCCGGAACCGGCGGATCGCATCGCGTTCGCGGATCGTCTGCTTGAGCGGCTGCAAACCGTTCCCGGCGTGACGCACACGGGCGTGACATCGCTTGTGCCGATGGAAAGCGACGATGCGTTCACCTACACGCGCATCGCGCTGCCGGACGAACCCAACCGCGATGCGAGCACATTGCCGCCTGTCGATTACCGCATTGTCGATGACGGTTATTTCGAAACCATGAACATCCGTCTGCTCTTCGGTCGCGGCATCGAGATGCGCGATGATGTCGGCATGCCCGGTGTCGCCGTCATCAACCGCACGCTCGCGAATCTGCTCTGGCCGAATGAAAACCCGATCGGCAAGCGCATCACGCCGAGCAATTCCATGACAATGGACGGCACGACGGACACGCTGGAAATCGTCGGCGTCGTCGATGACATCCATCAGTACGGACCACGCGAAGGTGAAGGCCCGGCGTTGTACGCGTCGTTCCGGCAGACCGGCATTTTCGGTCGCATTGTCGTGCGCGGTAACGGTGAGCCCGGCATGATCAAGCAGGCGCTGCGCGACGCGGTGCGCAATGTCGATCCGCAACAACCGGTGGACCGGATATTGTCGATGATCGAAGTGAAGGCCATCACGATCGCGTCAACGGAATTGCTCACGCTGCTTTTGAACATTTTCGCGGGGCTCGTGCTTGCGATCGCGATCGTCGGTCTCGGCGGACTCATCGCGTTCAATGTCACGCAACGGTTGCGCGAGTTCAGCATCCGGCTTGCGGTCGGCGCGAACCATCGCAATCTTTATCTGCTGGTGCTGCGTTATTCGACCGCGCTGCTCCTTGCAGGTGTCGCGACCGGACTCGCCGGCGCGCTCATCATCGGCCGTGGTCTGCAGCAGTATCTTTTCGAAGTGCAGCCGCTTGATCCCGCCAGCATCGCGCTTTCGGTCGGTCTGCTGTTTGTCGTCGGCAGCCTCGCGGTGCTCGCACCCGCAAGCCGTTTGCGCAAGCTGCAACCGGCGGAAATACTCACCGAGCAATGATCGATTCACGCGTTGAAAAAACTCCGGCTCAAGCCGGAGTTTTTTTGTTTTTCGGGCTGCCTTTCTTCTGTTAAAAAAAGTGCGCGATGCCGGCCCCTTTTCCTTTAAAACAGGAAAAATTGGTTATTTCCCGCAATCTCGTTAGACTCTGCGCGGTAACCAAACGATCTGGGAGGATCGCATGACCGACGTAATCAAAGATGTAGTGAAAAGTTTCGAGCAGGTGCGCAAGGAATTTGTGCGCGTGACTTCGAAAGAAGCCAAAACGCTCGACCGTGAAACGACGAAACTGCAGCGCGATGTGAAGCGCCGCCAGAAACAGATCAGTGCCTTGCAGAAGCAGCGCGATCGCGCGAAGAAGAAGTCCGACAAATCGGGGCTTGCTTCCGACCGCAAGGCTGTCGAGAAGGTCCGCAAGGAAATCGACGCGCTGCGTACGGAACAGAAGAGCGCCAAGAGCGTTCTTTCGAATCTGAAGACCGCGAAGGTCGAAGCGAAATCCGCCGAGAAGCTTGCCGCCGCCATGGACAAGAGCATGCAGCAGGCCGAACGCAAGCACGCAAAGGCGGAAGCGAAAAAGAGCAAGAAGAAGAAGGTCCGCCGCAAGAAGAAGGCCGGCACCGCCGCTGCAACCGCGGCGCCTGTGAAGAAAAAGAAAACCGCCACGAAGAAGAAAAAGGCCGGTGCGAAGCGCAAGAAAAGCACGGCGAAACGCAAGAAGACCGCCGCGCGCAGATAAGACGCGTCACGGCCAATGAAAAAGCCCCGGTCCGCCGGGGCTTTTTTGTTTGCCCGCCGCTAATGATGACAGTGGCGATAACGGCGAGCATAGCGGCCTCGCAACCCTTGATACCGTCAATGAAAATCCGCCGTGTTCTGCTAAGGTTGGGCTGCCGACGAAGATACAGCGGTCCAGGCCCAAGGCCTGTGACGAGGAGGCGATACGTGCCCGGTCTTGCAAGAAACATTTTCGCCGCGTTGTGGCTTGTGATGAGCGCGCCGCTCGTCGCCGCCACGCAGTGGCACATGCCCACGCCCTACCCCGACGGCGAACACCACACGAAAAATATCCGCGCATTCGCCGCGGATGTGAAAACCGCGACCAACGGCGAATTCGAAATCACGGTTCACTCCAACGCGTCGCTGTTCAAGCATCCGGAAATTCATCGCGCGACACGAAGCGGTCAGGTGCCGATCGGCGAAATGCTGATGGGATTGCTCGGTAATGATGATCCGTTATTCAAGGTCGACAATATTCCGTTTCTCTCGACGGATTTCGAATCCGCACGCGTGCTCTGGAGCACCACCCGTCCCGCGCTGGAAAAATCCCTGGATGCACAAGGATTGATGCTGCTGTTCGCGGTGCCGTGGCCGCCGCAAGGTCTTTACGCAAACCAGCGCGTGGATACGTTCGATGACCTCAAGGGAAAGAAGATGCGCGCTTACAGTCCGCTGACGTCACGTCTGGCGGACCTCCTCGGCGCGGTGCCCGTCACCGTGCAGACACCGGAAATTCCGCAGGCGTTCAGCACCGGCATCATCGACACCATGTTCACCTCGCCGAGCACGGGCGTGAGCAGCCAGGCCTGGGATTACACCGATTACTACATCGACACGCGCGCATGGATTCCGAAAAACATGGTGATCGTGAACAAGCGCGCGTTCCGGCGCCTTTCGGAAAAACATCAACGTGTGCTGCTCGACGCGGCGAAGAAAGCGGAGAAACGCGGCTGGGAGATGGCGGAAACCGAAACGCGCGAAAAGACGCTGATATTAAAGGATCACGGCATCACGATAGTGAACCCCGATGAAAACCTGCAGCAGGAACTGCGCGCGATCGGCAGAACGCTTTCTGATGAATGGGTGGAAGAAACCGGCGCACGCGGTACGTTGATACTCGACGCTGTGCAGGACTGATTCGCATGACAGCGGCATTGCGAAAATTTTTCGATCGGCTTTATCTGGGTGCGGCGATACTCGCCGCCGTTTGTCTTGCGGGTATTGCCGTGCTGATATTCGCGCAGGTCATCGGCCGCTGGTTCGGTTTCCTGGTTCCCGCCGCGGAAGAATTCGCGGGATATCTTCTTGCCGCGTCCACTTTTCTTGCGCTCGCCTGGACGCTTCGAAGCGGTGGACATATCCGCGTGAATCTCGTCATCCGACATTTCAGCGGAAAAGCGCGCCGCTGGCAGGAAGCGCTGGTGCTCGGTGTTGTGGTTGTGCTCGCCGTGACACTCGCCTGGTCCTGTATCGCGCTCGTACTCGAATCCTGGCGATACGGCGATGTATCCACGGGTTACATCGCCGTGCCGTTGTGGCTGCCGCAGGCGCCGATGGCGCTCGGGCTCGTGATTTTCACCGTGGCGCTTCTCGATGAACTGATATGCCTGCTGTTCTACGGAAGCAGCGCTTATCTTGAACATGACAACGCCAATGTCATGGACGCGGAATGATCGATTCATGTCCTGTCACTTCTCCATGAAATCCTGCGCAAGTCCGATCAATGACTGACCCGCTCACAATCACGCTTCTGCTCGCGGCGCTGCTTTTCGTGCTGCTCGCAAGCGGCGTGTGGGTGGCCGCCGCGTTGTTCATTGTCGCTTTCGTCGGCATGTGGTTTGCCGACGCCGGCGCCACAACGCAGATCATGGCGACGACGAGCTGGGGTTCGAGCGCGTCGTGGACACTGACAGCGCTGCCGCTGTTCGTGTGGATGGGCGAGATCCTGTTTCGCACGCGCCTTGCGGAAAATCTCTTCCGCGGACTCTCTCCGTGGCTGGGTCAGGTGCCGGGAAGACTTCTGCACGTGAACATTCTCGGTTGCGGACTCTTCGCCGCGGTGTCGGGCTCTTCCGCCGCGACGTGTGCGACCATCGGGCGCATGACGCTGCCGGCGCTTCGCGAACGCCGGTATGACGAGCGCATGTCGATCGGCACTCTCGCGGGATCCGCGACACTCGGCCTCCTTATTCCACCGTCACTGATACTCATTGTTTATGGTGTGTCCGCGGAAGTGTCGATCGCGCGACTGTTCATCGCGGGCGCGCTGCCGGGACTCATGCTGGTGTTGCTGTTCATGGGCTTTACCGTGCTCTGGGCGTGGCGGCATCCGGAACGCCAACCGGCGCATGAACCCGCGTCAAGCTGGCGTGAGCGCGTGCGCGCGCTGCGCGATCTGGTGCCTGTCGTCGGATTGATCGTGTTCGTGATCGGTTCCATCTATCTCGGCTGGACAACCGCGACCGAAGCCGCTGTGTTCGGCGTGGCGGGTGCGCTGGTCATCGCCGCGGTCACCGGCTCGCTCAACCGGCAAAGTTTTTTCGCGAGCCTTATGGGTGCGACACGCACATCGTGCATGATCGCGTTCATTCTCGCGGGCGCGGCGTTTCTCACCGTTTCGATGGGTTTCACCGGCATTCCACGCGCGCTCGCGGAGTGGATTGCGGCGCTCGGACTTTCACCCGCGCTGCTGCTCGCCATGCTGACCGTGTTTTTCATCCTGCTCGGCTGCTTTCTCGACGGCATCTCCGTCGTGGTGCTCACCACGTCCGTGATTCTGCCGCTCGTGAGCGCCGCGGGCATTGATCCGTTGTGGTTCGGCATCTACCTTGTACTGGTGGTGGAGATGTCGCAGATAACGCCGCCCGTCGGTTTCAACCTGTTCGTGATCCAGGGACTCACCGGCAAGGACATGCTGCATGTCGCGCGTGCCGCGCTGCCGTTTTTCCTGCTGCTGGTGATCGCCGTAGCACTCGTTGTCATCTTTCCGGCGATCGTCACCTGGCTGCCCGCGCAGATGCGCGGGTAGAAGAATTTTTGACAGGATTATTTCGGATATGCGCTGTCGTGGTACAGGTAGCAGGCTGATGTTGAACGTGTCGAGCAGAAGGCGTTGGAGATGATCAATAACCTGAAACCTGTTAATCCTGTCCATTCTCTTCTTTCATGACAGACAGCAACGCACAATGGGATTTCTGGATAGACCGTGGCGGCACGTTCACGGATATCGTCGCGCGCAAGCCCGGTGGCGGCATCGTCACGCACAAGCTTCTTTCCGAGAATCCCGATCACTACGCGGACGCGGCGCTCGCCGGCATCCGCCACCTGCTTGACGTTCCCGCCGACGCGCCGCTGTCCGCGGAACGCATACGCTCGGTGAAGATGGGCACCACGGTCGCAACCAATGCGCTGCTTGAACGCAAGGGCGACTCCACCGCGCTTGTGATCACACGCGGTTTCAGGGACGCGCTTCGTATCGGTTATCAGTCACGTCCGAAACTGTTCGCATTGAAAATCGATCTGCCAGAGATGCTGTACTCGCACGTGATCGAAGTCGACGAGCGCAAGACCGCGCAAGGCGAATTGATACGCGGGATCGACGAAGACGTCGTACGCCGTGATCTTGAGGAAGCGTGGGTGCATGGCGTGCGCGCCGTCGCGATCGTGCTGATGCATGGCTATCGTTACGTGAAACACGAAAAGCGTATCGCGGAAATCGCGCGCGACATCGGTTTCACGCAGGTTTCCACCAGCCATGAGACCAGTCCGTTGATGAAGCTCGTCAGCCGCGGTGATACGACAGTGGCGGACGCTTATCTCTCGCCCATCTTGAGACGCTACGTGAACCGCGTTGCGGATGAAATCGGCGATACACAATTGCTGTTCATGCAATCCAACGGCGGTCTCGCGGACGCACATTTCTTCCAGGGCAAGGACGCCGTTCTCTCCGGTCCCGCCGGCGGTGTCGTCGGCATGGCGCGCACCGCGGAGACCGCGGGTTATCACAAGGTCATCGGTTTCGACATGGGCGGCACGTCGACGGATGTCAGTCACTACGATGGCAGTTTCGAACGCGCGCAGGAAACGGAAGTCGCGGGCGTTCGCCTGCGGGCACCGATGATGATGATTCACACCGTTGCGGCAGGCGGCGGCTCGATACTGCATTTCGACGGCGCGCGTTACCGCGTCGGGCCGGATTCCGCCGGCGCCTGGCCCGGCCCGGCGTGTTACGGCAACGGCGGGCCGCTCACGGTGACGGATTGCAACGTCATGCTCGGGCGCATACAGGCGGATTTCTTTCCGAAAGTGTTCGGCGCGAACGGTGACGCGCCGATCGATGTTTCAATCGTGCACAAAAAATTCGCGGAACTCGCGGAATGCATCCGCGCCGAAACCGGTGACACACGCACGCCTGTCGAAGTCGCTGAAGGTTTCCTCGCCGTCGCCGTCCAGAACATGGCGAATGCCATCAAGAAGATTTCCGTCGAGCGCGGTTACGATGTGTCGCGCTATTTGCTGAACTGCTTCGGCGGCGCCGGTGGACAACACGCCTGCAGTGTCGCGGACGCGCTCGGCATGAAGACCGTACTGCTGCACCCGCACGCCGGCGTGCTCTCCGCGTACGGCATCGGACTCGCGGATCTTCGCGTGATGCGCGAACGCGCTGTGGAGATCGAACTCACCGACAGCGCGGTTCCGCGACTCGATGCGCTGCTGGAAGAACTTTGCACAAGCGGCAAGGAAGAAATGCGCGCGCAAGGCATGCCGGATGAGCGCATGCGTTGCGTGAAACACCTGCACCTCAAATTCGCGGGAACCGACACGACGCTGGAAGTCGAATTCTCGCCGCGTGTTTCCATGCTGTCGGATTTCGAGGACGCGTACCGTCAGCGCTTCGGTTTTGCGCCCAAACAGCACGCCGTGATTATCGAAGCCGCGCAAGTGGAAGTCATCGGGCTCTCGGATGTATCGGTGGAGAATGCGCGCATCTTCGAACACCGACCGCGCGAGCGCGACGACGCTCCCGTCCTCACGCGCGTTGAAACCATATTCAACGGCAAACCTGCGGACACTGCCGTGTATGAGCGCGGCCGACTCCCTGCAAATGAAAGTGTTGCCGGACCGGTGATCATTACCGAACCGAACAGCACGCTGGTGATCGAGCCCGGCTGGCAGGCGACGATGAACGACTTCGGGCATCTTGTGCTTGAACGTGTCCAGGCGTTACCGACACGCGTGGCGGCAGGTACGGATGTTGATCCCGTCATGCTGGAGATATTCAACAATCTCTTCATGAACATCGCCGAGCAGATGGGCTCGGTGCTGGAGAAGACCGCGTCGTCCGTAAACATCAAGGAAAGGCACGATTTTTCCTGCGCGGTATTCGACGCGAACGGCGAACTGATCGCGAACGCACCGCACATGCCGGTTCATCTCGGATCCATGAGTGAAAGCATCAAGACCGTGATTCGCGCGCACTCACGCAGCATGCAGCGCGGTGATGCCTTCGCGCTCAACGCGCCGTATAACGGCGGCACGCACCTGCCGGATGTCACAGTCATAAGGCCCGTGTTCGACGACGCCGGAAGTGAAATTCTTTTCTATGTGGCGACGCGCGGCCATCACGCGGATATCGGCGGCATCACCCCTGGTTCCATGCCGCCGTTCAGCAAGACCGTGGAAGAAGAAGGTGTGTTGCTGGACAACTTCCGCGTGATGGATGCCGGACGTTTTCGCGAAACGGGGATGCGCTCGTTGCTCGGCGCAGGACGTTATCCGGCGCGCAACATCGATCAGAACATCGCGGATCTCAAGGCGCAGCTCGCTGCGTGCGAGAAAGGCATGCACGAGTTGAATCGCGTGGTTGCGGATTACTCGCTGCCCGTGGTGCAGGCTTACATGCAGCATGTGCAGGACAATGCGGAGGAATCCGTACGCCGTGTGCTCGGTGTGTTGCGCAACGGTTCTTTCCGCTATGAGATGGACGACGGCAAGCTGATTCACGTGAGTGTGCGCGTCGATAAAGACGAACGCAGCGCGACCATTGATTTCACCGGTACGAGCACGCAGCATTCCGGCAACTTCAACGCGCCGGTGGCGGTCACGAAAGCGGCCGTGCTTTACGTGTTCCGTTGTCTGGTGAAAGACGACATTCCGCTGAACGGTGGTTGTCTGAAGCCGCTCAACATCATCGTTCCCGAAGGTTCGATGCTGAATCCGCGACCGCCGGCCGCAGTCGTGGCCGGCAACGTCGAGACATCGCAGGCCGTGGTGAACGCGCTCTTCGGCGCGCTCGGCAGCGTCGCGGCGGCGCAAGGCACAATGAACAATTTCACATTCGGCAATCACCAGCATCAGTACTACGAGACAGTGTGCGGCGGTTCCGGCGCAGGACCGGACTTCGACGGCACCGATGCTGTGCAGACGCACATGACCAATTCACGCCTCACCGATCCTGAAGTGCTGGAATGGCGTTACCCGGTGTTGCTGCACGAGTTTTCCATCCGCGCGAATTCCGGCGGCGCGGGCAAGTACAAAGGCGGCGACGGCGTTGTGCGGCGCATGTGTTTTCTGGAATCGATGACGGCGTCCATTCTTTCCGGCCATCGCCGCGTACCGCCGTTCGGCCTGCACGGCGGCGAACCCGGCGCGACGGGATGCAACCGGGTCGAGCGCACCAACGGTACGTCCGAAACGCTCGGCGGTCTTGCCGAAGTGAGGATGAACGCGGGTGACACGTTCGTGATTGAAACACCGGGCGGTGGCGGGTATGGAAAAAGTGACGAGTGACGAGTATTGGAAAATCCTGCGCTGCGCACTTCATTGCCTCGCATCGGATTCAGCTGCTCATCTGCGAAATCGAATCGGCGCGGTCACACTCACTCTACCCGTCACTCACCTACATTACTTCCCTCAAGGCAACACTTCCCCGTTGTATTAACGTCTGCGGATACGCATTGCATTACGTGAGGCGATTCCGTGCAGACCGCAACGACACTGATGATCGCGATACTGGTTGGCATCGGTATTCTCGCCGTTGCGCTGGTCGATTACGCCACCGGCGATGAAGTTCTCGTTCTTCCGCTGTATTTCCTGCCGCTGGTGATGGCGGGCTGGTATTTTCCGCGCCGCGCGGCGTTGCTCGCGGCTGTGCTCGTCACCATTGCGTGGGCCGTGACGCTGTATCTCGGCGGTCACCGTTATTCCGAGCCGTACATCTGGATCACCAACTTTCTCGCGCAAGGCGTTGCGTTCATCGCGGTGACGCTGCTCGCCGTCGGATTGCGTAACGCGTTCCGCCGCAAGCGTGAACTCAAGAGCATCGACAGCGTCACGGGGCTCGCCAACAGCCAATCCTTCTTTGAACGCGCCGGAAGCGTGCTCGCCGTCTGTCACCGCAACACGCAACCCGCAACACTCGCCTACATCGATCTCGACAATTTAAAAAACAACGCCGCGCTGGGCCACCAGAAAAGCGATGCACTGTTACGCAAGGTGGCGGACGTGCTCAATGACAACCTGCGCGCGAGCGATGTCGCCGCGCGCATCGGCAGCGACGAGTTTGTCGTGCTTTTGCCGGAAACCACCGAAGCAACCGCGCAGGCCGCACTCGATAAAGTTCATGCCCGACTGACACGCGCGGAGGATTTTCAGGCAAGCGACGTTATCCCACGCATCGGCGCCGTCACCTGCACACCCGCGCCGCCGGACATCAACCGCATGATCAAGGCCGCCGACAAGGTCATGCGTCGCGTGAAAGCGGCGAGCACGAACCGGGTTTTCGTGCAGGGCATGGACCCCGCCTGACAGGAGTTCGAATTTTCCGATCCCTCGACACCTTCCTCCGAAAACGGCAATACGCGCAAGATTCCTGACAGCACGCTGTCAGCAGCGATCTCCCACAATGGCGCCGTCATTTCCAGCGGGAGAGAAAAATGCTGAAGACTTATCGTGGCAGTTGCCATTGCGGCCGAGTCCGCTTCGAGGCCGATATCGATCTTGCGCAAGGCACGGGCAAGTGCAATTGCTCGATCTGCCAGAAATCGCGCAGCTGGGAAGCGTTCATCAAGCCGGACGCGTTTCGCTTGTTGAGTGGCGACGACGCGCTTCAGGACTATCAGTTCAACAGCCATTCCATGCATCACCCGTTCTGCCGGCATTGCGGCATCAAATCGTTCGGCCGCGGTCATCTCGATGTGCTCGGCGGCGATTTCGTATGGGTGAGCGTCACCGCGCTCGATGACGTGACGGATGAGGAACTTGCCGAACTGTCCGTGCGCTATTCGGACGGCCGCTATAACGACTGGCAAAACGCGCCGGCCGAAACGCGGCATCTTTGAAGGGAGTGATGCGTGACGGGTGACTAGCAAGGGCAAAAAGCGAAGAGCGACAACCGTGCGTTCATTGTCATTTCAAGCCGCTTATACCAGCCACTGGTCACTCGTCACTCTCGTCGGTCACCCCGCTTTGCCGCACACTCACATGCCACTACACTCCATGCACGTTCAATCGGGGGGAACGACGTGCGACGCGCCGACCGGCTGTTCCAGATCATCCAGCACATGCAAGGCAGGCGGCTCGTCACGGCAAAGCAGCTTGCCGAGCGGCTGGAAGTTTCCGAGCGCACGATCTACCGCGACGTGCAGGACCTCGTGCTCTCCGGTGTGCCGATCGAAGGCGAAGCCGGCGTCGGTTATGTGCTGAGAGGCGGTTTTCATCTTCCTCCGCTCATGTTCACACCACAGGAAATGGAAGCGCTGATCATCGGCGCGCGCATGATCGACGCCTGGGGCGGCGAGAAACTTTCTGTCGCCGCGAAAGAAGCGCTGATGAAGATCGATTCGATTCTCCCGCCGCGGCTCAAGAAGGAACTGCGCAAACCGCGCGTGTTCGCGCCCGCCTTTCCCGAGCGCAAGGAACTCGGCCTGCGTCTCGACACCGTGCGCGAAGCGATCAACGACAAGCGCAAGATCGTGATGAACTACCAGCGCGCGGACGACGCGGATTCAACGCGCACGATCTGGCCGCTCGGTCTTGTCTTCTGGGGCAACGTGTGGACATTGATGGCGTGGTGCGAACTTCGTGATGACTACCGCACATTTCGCGTTGATCGCATCCAGGCGTTCGACGTACTCGACGTGCATTTCGAAGAAACCGCGGAAATTTCCTTGCAGGTGTTGCTGGACCGCTATCAGGCGGAGAGTGATTGAAATCCTCGGACCGCAAAACGGTCGATAAAAAAGGCCCGCGATGCGGGCCTTTTTTACTACGGGTGAAGCTACTTGCCCCGTTGAAACATCACACCAACCTCATCGTTATGATCAATGTAGATAATGTCCGTCATTCCATCAGTGTTGACATCGGCAAGTCGCGATCCCCGCGGTTTCTGACGAAGGTGTTGCGTACTGTGGTAGATAACGTCCGCCCAGCTACCATCCGAGTTCTGCAGCAGGAACCCGAATCGCCCGCCGTTGTCCGACGTCTCGAACAGGATATCGTTGCGGCCGTCATTATTGATATCACCGATCGCCACGCCGTACGCATTCTCCGCATTCGTGATCGCGAACCGCGTCGCCAGCGGGTCACTTTCGCTGGGGCCGATGAGCGTAAGCATTCCTTCGTTAACGGTCACAATGTCGCTGTATGCGTCACCGTTGATATCGCCCACCGCAAGCAGCTTCTCCTGCTCCTCGTGGACAAGTCCGGTCGCGACAACAACCGGCGACTCGAACGTGCCATCACCGTTCGACAACGCGACCAGTACGGCGCCGTCGAGATCGGGAGAATGCTCCATCGCTGACATCACGATGTCATCAAAACCATCGCCGTTGATCTCCGTTACGAAAAGACGCGCCGCATTCGCAATGCTTGATGCAATCGGCAGATCCAGCCCGCCGGCCGGCAACCCGAGACGCACCTCGATGCGATCCTCGCACACGGTGCTGTATGCAAGATCCGGATATCCGTCGCCGTTAATATCGCCGCTCGCAACTACGTATGCGGGCCTCGCCTGCGGCATGCAACCTGAGGAATCGATGAGATATGGATCCTGCGGATAGTATCCCCATTCGCCGTGCAGCAGCTCCAATCTGTCGCCCGCGTGCGCAATGACTTCCGAACGTTCCCCACGGTCGATGTCCATCGCAAGGAAAGTATTCTCCGGATTGTTCATCGCAACCATATCGATAGTGCTGCCCAAGTTCAGGAGGCCGCCGGAAGACCGGAGGTACGAGCCCGTGGCAGCTTCATAACCATCGTCCGCACGCGTGAGCACGTCCATGGCGCCATCCCCGTCGATGTCCACGACTTCAAGGCTTTGTGCGTTGTAATCGCTCCTACCGGCCCGAATGAAATGCGGTTGGTGGAAGCGAAACGGCGTGTCAACGGCGATCACTGCATAGTCGTCGCCCGTATCGCCTCCCGCGTCGTAACGCACGACGTAGAAACCGGAGGTATCCGGCACGAAATTTGTGATTTCCGAATCGCCATTCAATATGGCGCTGCTTCCCGGCGGTGGAAAGAGCGTGAATTCGGGCGTCTCGCTCGGCCAACCCCGCGTGCGTCCATCGAAGTGAACTGCATCGCCGACTGATGCCGGATCAACGCTGCCGAGAGCGCCATTGCGCGTGACCTGTTCATCCTGTGTTCCATGTTGCACGACGATCGTATCGCTACGTGTTTCTTCGCCGTCGCTGACAGTGAGTTCGACGAGGAACGGTCCTTTCTCACCCCGCGCCTCCAACCTTGCGAGCGGCAGGTTTGCGTCGTGCAGAATTGGATAGGAATTAGCAGGCGCTTCCAGGACACGCCATTCATACGTCAGCGATGCATTGCCGGGCGCATGGCTGAGAAGACCGGAAAGAAAGATTTCACGGCCGTCGTAGATGACTTCCGGAATACCGGCGTGCGCGGTGAGCATGTTGTCCAACGGCGAATACGGCACGAAACCTTCACCGGTCAATTCCGTCCACGTAAAGCGATTGCCGGTTTCGAAGCTGCCGTTGATGTCCGCATCCTCCGCGATCCCTGCAAAATAGGCATTCAACGGCACGACAAGAAGCGGCTTTCCAGCGCCGCGAACAGAAAGACCACCGCCATATACCGGCGTCGCGTTCAATTCGGTCGCATCCACCGGCCAACCCCACCGGGATTCGGTCTCCAGGTCTACGTATCCGTTTTCACTGCGATAGATGCGGCCATCGATACCATGCTCGTTGCTGTAATAAGCAAGTCCGTCGATGCGATCGTCAATGTAGTCGGCAACGTTCTCGCGCCCTGACAGGACAACGTTGTCGAAAAAGATTTCGCTCTCCAATCGCGAGGAATAGAACGTCAAGTTCAGCACGTGCTCAACCTCACCACCACCGGCCATGCGTCCTGTGATGCCGCCCTCTATGCGCTCGACGCCACCGTCGAACGTCATGGTCACGTCAAAGCTGATAATTGTCGTGCTATCCAGCGGCCGATCTTCCTCGAGCCAGGTACCGTTGTAGACAACGCCGCCACCGTCATCAAAATCAATCCATTCAGTGTTGATCCAACGCGTCTCGCCGGACAAATCTCCGAGATAACTCGCCGTGCCGCTGACACTGCCCTGCTCTTCCTCGGATATGGTGCCGTAGTAGGGAATGGTGTCGATAACGGGAGTACCCCACCCACGGGCAAGATTGCGCGCAAGCTCCCACAGGCTGATGAACTCTCCCAGCCGCTCTCTGCTTACGTTCGTCGCTTCCGTGTTCCCCGTGTAATCGGCTGAAGCGTGCATCGGCATTACGAGCGGAGGTTCGTTCGCACCGTCGCCGGGAATGGGACCGCCAGTATCGGTACCGCCGCCGTCACCCCCGCCCCCACCGCAACCAGCAAGCAGGAGCGGACCGCACAACAGGAAAACCAGCGCAGAATGGCACGAGACATCCAGCAATTTCACACGGAATCCCCCGGGTTTAGCGGACAACCGGACCCGGAGGGCATGCTCGAAGAGGTCGTCCATGACACGTGTCAGATAGCACGATCTATGGTTGTTTCTGCCCATGCCGGCAGTACTGGGAAATATAGACGCACTTTAGTGCGAATCCCAAGCGCTTTTTATGTCCAGAACAGGAAGGGATGAAGCGCGTCGAAAAATTTCAGGCAGGGCAAGCGATTGCTGCCTTCGCAGCAAAAGAAACAACGCAAGACGGAAGAACCCGAGCTCGCTTCGCATTGTGCGAAGCGCGCAATAAATGGACTGGCTCTATTAATAGAGTGACTGCGGAAGAGACAGACAGACTGATTAAAAGCGATCAGCCTGACCCCGCACAAAATTTTGCGCCCGCGATATCGCGGGCGCAGCGGAAAACGTCCAGGGTCTATCGGCGCATCAACTGCCGAGGTAATCGCGCTTGCCGAGCTCCACGCCGTTGTGGCGCAAAATCGCGTACGTCATCGAGACGTGAAAGAAAAAATTCGGCAACAGAAACCCGGTGACATATTGCTGACCGTTGAACGTCACCTGCGTCGGCCCGAGCTTGAAGCTCACCACCTTCTCTTCCTTGCCATCGATGTCTTCGGGTTTGAACGTTTCGAGAAACGCGATCGTCTTCTCAACCCGTGCCTTCAGTTCCGCAAACGTCGTTTCGGTATCTTCATAACGCGGCACTTCACGATCCGCCATTCGCGCCGGAAAACCCTTCGCATTGTCCGTCGCGATCATCACCTGTCGTGTCAGCGGCAGCATGTCCGGAAAAAGCCGCGCGTTGACCAGCACTTCAGGATTGATCTTCTTCGCATCCGCGTGCGCCGCGCCCTTGGCGAGAATCACGTTCAACTGCGTGAGGCCGCGGATGAGCAACGGAATGGAAGCGTGATATAGCGAAATCGTCATACGTGCTCCTTGATGAAAGGTGGAAAGCGGGCATTCTAGCGCGCCCGCAGTGATCCGCGGCGGACTGGCGCGGATCGCGAGAAAACACAGAATCAGGCATCAAGCAAAGCGAGTATTTCCTGCAATTGAAGAGCAAGGAGAGGAATGTCTCTCGTAGCCGTCTCGTAAATGAGGTCGTGATCAATCTGTCCGTATTCGTGCGCGAGGATGTTGCGTTGTCCGATCACTCTCCTCCACGGAATCCGCGGATTAGCCAGACAGCATTCGGCGGAAACACGTCGCGCGGCTTCGCCGATGATTTCAAGACAACGCTCTGTCGCACGACAGAGCACGATATTGCGCTTGAACTTGCTTCGCGATACACCCTCGAGCATCGCCGCAAGCTCAAGTGCGGCGTTGTGCATGTCCCACAGGTACGCGGGATCCCTTTCGTTCATAGATGACCTCCATGTCTTTTTCGATCGCCTTCCTGCGATGCGGATTTCCGAGAATTGATGGCGTTGCGAGGTCAACGCGGCGTTCGTACAGCGATTCCAGTTCATCTTTCAATCTGGAAAGTCCCGCAAGTGTCGGTGTCCTGTCCGTCGCGAATTCCACGATGAAATCAATATCACTGTCCGTCCTCGCATCACCGCGCGCCGCCGAACCGAATACAGTCAGGCGAATCACACCGTGCCGGCGGCATACCGACCCGAGCGCAACGGATTTCACACCTTTCCTAACGGTGAGCGGCGCAACCGCTTTGTTCACAAGACCTTGCAACTCTTCGAATACGGGCGACTCGCTGTTTACCTGGTAGTGCTGCTGATTTCCGACCTGAAAGCGATTTACAAGTCCGGCCCGCACCAACAGATCCAGCTCACGACGAACGGCTCCGCTACCGCCCCTCGCAAGCACGAGAACTTCATTCAAGTAAAAACTGCGGGCAGGTTGCCCGAACAGAATGCCCAACACCCGCACTTGCGTGCGGGTGAACAGTGCGTCAGCGATGGAGATTTCCTGATTGCCCATATTGGGCATGTTAGTGCCCTTTTCGGGCGATGCCAAGACGAGCTTGGTGCGCATGTTCATCCAGTCATTTCCGCTCTTACTAATCACTCCGCTTTGGCGGCCCACCGCTCCTCCAGCCCCTCCAGCAACTCCTGGTCTTCACCCATCAGGCTTCCGTACCAGCGCGCTGCATCTCGCGAGAACAACTCCGCCGCCGTCGCCAATCCGCAAAGCTTCAGGTACGAACGACGCGACATCTCGCCGCCGGCCTCGTGGTGGATCACGTCCGCTATGGCCATGCATAAACAATGAGTGACGCTCGCGGCCTGCGAGGGCAGCAACGGCCAGTTCAGGGATTTGTCTTGCGGCATGGGTTACTCCTTTCCGTGGATGTGGATTTCCTTACAACGCCTCGCACCCGAAGTTATACTTAGGCTTAGTATAGCTCGGTAAAACCCGAAGTTAAACTTCACTACGATCCGGGACGGACCCCAAGGGAGGGGGTCGTCCCATGTCAGAACTCAACAAGAAATTCGGTCAACGCTTGAAGGAAATCCGCGAGAGTTGCGGGCTGTCTCAGGAAAAACTCGGCGAGATGATCGATCTCACCGAAGACTCGGTCGGGAACATGGAACGCGGCAAGCACTGGCCGCGACTGAAAACGCTGGAAAAGATTCTGAAGGTATTGAAGGTGAAGCCAAAGGACCTGTTCAATTTTTAATCGAGCTCCATACACGGACTGCTCATTCCTCAAACGACTCCGCCAGTCTCTCTTTCTAGCTACACACAACAAGCCAAAGTTGCATTTAGCCGCCGTCCGATGTGATTTTAATGCCTGCCAAGCTACGTGCTACCATTCCCACAGTGGTGGGGAACCTGGTGCAAGTAATGGCAATACCTTTTGTTGACCGTAGTCCAACAGAAGAAGAAACGGAACTTTTTCGCGTAATTATGAGTACGTACACGGATGGGTCCGGACAAGAACGGGACCGCGATCTTTTATCGAGACCGGGGTGGCGAGAGCTTGAACGCGTCGTCGCAACAGCCCTTGGCGGTTATGGGTTTGAGAATAAAGGTGTGTTCGATGTTCTGATTAATGACGATACAGATGCAAGCACATCTTACGGCATTTCGGTCAAATCTAAAGAACTTGGTCGAGCAACGGCAATCGCTGACCTTGCAGCTTCTGGCAGAGTGTACCTTGAACTATCCAATTCTCCTGCAAAGCTTTGGCAACCACTCCGTTTACTCAACATTGATGAAAATGACTTTAGCCAGAAGCGACATGCTCAAGAGATCGGCACTTCAATACTTGCGACCATTTCCTCTTGGCACGTGGCATTTAAAGAACGGTTCGAAGCGGAAAATAGAGGGCGTCGTTTGGATCTTTTGAACAGTATTCATCTCACTATTTCTTATTCGAAATGTCGCAATGGAAATCCCCGTTATTATCAAATTCACGCGTTCGGTCTTGACTTCCCGGAAGGCATAGAGTGGTCGTATTCCTCCAATAGATGTCTAACCGGTATGGATCCCGATGGTTCTGGTGAACCGTTAATTCATTGGTATGCCCTGTCGGGTGGGCAAGTTAAGTATTATCCACGAGCGAGAAATGCTCGTCATTCGTCGCGTCCGTTTGAGCTGCTACAAGCACCCGAACTCGATTTGCGCCGCAAAGCCGCGCGGTACTGGCCGGAAATCTGGGCGCGCGCAGGCGGAAGTGTGGAGTTCACTCCAGATGATCTCGCGCAAGAACTTAAGAGGTATCGTCCACTGTTTTCCGACGACGTTTCTAATTTGATAACCGAGTTTGCGAAAAAGCTCGAATCGTCGTAGCTAGATAGCTAGTTCAAATTGTTCTCGCTCAATAGCTTTGACTTTAGTCTTGCTAACAGCAATGAGTCCCTTTCCAGACGTGATGCCAGAAACAATTACCTCAGCGAGCTCTGGCGGCACTGCGTTTCCGATTTGCGTGAACTTCGATTCGATTTTTCCTGCGGGGGAAAATCTTTTTGGGAACGTTTGAATTAACGCGCACTCTCGCCAGGAAAGCCGTCTTGGCGTTTCGAGAACCGAGAGCGTAGAGTCGCTCTCGATATGTTCATATTCATCAGAAAAATCCCATCTCTGCTTCCATCCGTCAGATAGATTAGACCAGGTTAACTTCATCACGGGACTTGCTGGATGAAGCGTAATGTGTCGCCAATTTGCCACCACTGTATATGCTGGTCCATTCCAAGGAGCTTTTCTATTTCTAGACATGTAGTACCAAGAAAAATGGCCTTCGGGATCGTGCGGTCGTTCATAAAATTCACCGGCAGGCCAAAGCGGTAGATGTTTAATCGCTTCCCCATGCGACGCGAATGGTTTTAGCCAAGGTCTTTTCCTGTTCGCCTTTCCGTGAGTTTCCAATGGAAACTCATATGCCATTCCCAAGTCTTTTCGAACACCGACAATGAATAGCCGTTTCCTAGATTGCGGAACACCGTACTCCTTAGCGTCAATAATCTTGTAACTCAGTACGTATCCCTTTTTTCCAAGAACCTTAAAAATATTTAACTGTTGTTCTAAGAAATGGCCGTTTCTAATCTTTTGTAGTCCCGAAACATTTTCCGCGACGAAAAACCTAGGGTTCACCTTGTTTACACAGCGCGCGAATTCCTCAAATAGATTAGTTCTTTCGTCCTCGTCGGGATTTCTGTTGCCTCCCATTGAGAACGACTGGCAAGGATAGCCCCCCAGAACAATGTCAACTTTCGGAAAACGTCGAATCCCCCGAATGTCGCCTTCAATTACGTCAGCGTTTTTGAAATACTTTCTATAAGTTCTACACGCGTCGTGATCAATGTCGTTGGCGAAAACGATTTGGACGCCAGCATTTTCAGCACCAAAGTCCATTCCACCGCATCCTGCAAATAAGGAGAGTCCTACAAGCTTGCTCATCTACATTCCCCGCCTAAAAAAGGCTTGTTGGTATTGATTTGCGGACATGATGTGAGTTTCCCACGTCACGTCATTTAATTCCTAAAAGATCAGGGGAAATATACGTAATCTCTTTGCCTACTTCCATCGCTTCCTACGAGCGAAAAATGGATCACACGATAGTGATAACGAGTCACAACGATAGCGCAAAGCCAAGCGACAAATTTTTTGCACGCGAAAGAAGCGACAAGCGCTCGCGTTCAGTCGCCAGGAAAACCGATGAAATGCCCGGCATGGTCAATACTGAGTGAACACCCGCCGCGAGGAACTGCCATGAAATTCATTGTTGCGCTCGTTCTGCTCCTACCCCTCGCCCAGCCCGTATCCGGCGGGGAAATTCTCCACTACGCGGACATGAACACGCGCGAGATCAGCGCGCTGGATGCGGCGAATATCGTGGTGCTTCTGCCCGGCGGCATTCTGGAGGAACACGGGCCGTACCTGCCCTCGGGCACGGATTCACTGGTGAGCCGGCACATGAGGACGCGCTCGCCAAAGCGATCGTGGAGAAGACGGAGCACGACGTGCTGCTGCTGCCGGTGGTGTATCTCGGGGTGGATGGCGCGAACGTGATTGGCGAGCGCCATCCCTACCCCGGTTCACTGGACGTGCGGCCCGAGACGCTGCGGCAGGTGTTCATGGATTACGGTGATGCGCTCAGT
>OBJO01000262.1_pt1 | contig 24083 bp, 20 predicted proteins | sample 1481741 | NCBI WGS metagenome assembly OBJO01 (sample SAMN06140803, study PRJEB22556) | human gut metagenome | host: Homo sapiens | place: China: Beijing | collected 2014 | reverse complement strand
CGGCTACTCCAACGCGCGTCTGGAAGCGTTCAACAACAAGATCAAGGTCACCATCCGCATGGCCTACGGCTTCCGACACGTCGACAACCTCATCGCCATGATCAAACTCCGATGCAGCGGCCTACCCACCCACCTACCAACACCCACCCTCTAACCCACGAAAACAACAGAAGGCTCAAATGAAAATAGTCGGCACAGTGTTGCCAGACGCCGCAGCAGCTTTGCCGATTCCGGTTTCCTGATCGAGACCGCGCGAAACGATAATACGCAGTAATGGTGCCGGTTCAGGATCATCATAGGCAGACATCACCTTCTCAATACCGCGCGTAATGGCTGCAATATTGGGAGTAGGCAAATCCATCAGCCGGGCGGAATCCGACAATCGGCGCAGGTGGTTTTCCAACGAAATCGGGAAGCCCTTGAACACGGTGGTGGCCTCGAAAATACCATCGCCGCGCAGTACGCTTAAATCAAAGGCACTGATATTAACAGCAGCAGGATTCACCGGCTAAATGAGATCATCATCGGGCACATTGCTGGCATCACGATCACCAAACATGACTGCGCCGTTGCCCATTCCCAGAACGATAGAGCTCATGATGTTCCTCCCCGTGTCATATAACTTCGTTATGCGAAGAAGCACTGCGGCAATATTACAGCTGCAATGTGATGGATGACGCATGCGCTATGCAAAAGGGCTGTCTCCGCATTAATGGAGACAGCCCTTTACGTCAGATTCTAGCAGCCTAATCAGTTGCCGTTGACCGCGTTGCCGGTGTTGGCCTGCTGCACGATAGCGGCTAGGAAGTCGCGGTTCGTGGCGGTCTTCTTGAGACGCGGCACCAGGGTCTGGTAGGCCTGCTCAGGCTCCATGCCACCCAGCAGTCGGCGCAGACGATAGATAATCGGCAGCTCCTGCGGGTCGGTGATGAGTTCTTCGCGGCGGGTGCCGGAGGCGTTGATGTCGATGGCCGGGAACAAGCGCTTGTCCGCCAGCTCTCGGGAGAGGCGAAGCTCCATGTTGCCGGTACCCTTGAACTCCTCGAAAATCACCTCGTCCATCTTGGAGCCGGTTTCCACCAGCGCCGAGGAGATGATGGTCAGGGAGCCGCCGTTTTCGATGTTGCGGGCCGCACCAAAGAACTTCTTCGGCGGGTAGAGCGCCTGGGCATCCACACCACCGGACAGGATACGACCGGAAGCCGGAGCCGCGATGTTGTAGGCACGGGCCAGACGGGTCATGGAATCGAGCAGCACTACGACATCCTGGCCGAGCTCCACAAGACGCTTGGCGCGCTCGATGGCCAGCTCAGCAACGGTGGTGTGGTCGGAAGCAGGACGATCGAAAGTGGAGGAGATGACCTCACCCTGAACCGTGCGCTCCATATCGGTGACCTCTTCAGGTCGCTCGTCCACGAGCACCACCATCAGGTGAACCTCGGGGTTGTTGGCGGCAATGGCATTGGCGATGTTCTGCAGGGTGATGGTTTTACCGGCCTTAGGCGGGGAGACGATCAGACCACGCTGGCCCTTGCCGATCGGGGAAACGATATCCATGATGCGGCCAGTGAGCTTGTTCGGCGCGGTCTCCTGCTTGAGGCGCTCCTGCGGGTAGAGCGGGGTGAGTTTGGAGAACTGCGGACGGTTCAGTGCGTCCTCGACGCTCTGGCCGTTAATCGAGTCAATGGACTGCAGCGGCACGAACTTCTGACGCTGGTTGCGGCGATCGTTCTCGCGCGGGGCTCGAATGGAACCGTGCACGGCATCGCCCTTGCGCAGGCCATACTTCTTGACCTGGCCCATGGAGACGTACACGTCGTTCGGGCCAGGCAGATAGCCGGACGTACGCACGAACGCATAGGAATCGAGCACATCGACGATACCGGCCACCGGTACCAGGTCTTCCTGCGGCTCCTCGCGGCGGTCATTGCGGTTCTCGCGATCATCGAAACGACGATCGTCCTCGCCGGCGTTTTCGCCACGGTCACGACCACGCATACGGCGGTTGCGGCGGTCATTGCGATCATTGCGGTTGTCGCGATCTCGGTCACGGCTACGGCTGCGACGGCTGAACTCGCGGTCTTCGCTCTGTTCACCATCGTCGGAAGGTTCGTCGTGCTTCTGCGTGGGCAGCGTGGCCAGAATGTCATCCAAATCGCGCACGGTCTCGTCGCTGCTGTCCGCAGGACGGCGACGGCGACGCGGCTGATCCTCATCATGCACACGGCGAATGAGCGGAGCTTCGGTGTCATCACGACGGTTGCGGCGGCGCTCGGGAGCGGTTGTCTCGCCCAAATCGAGGGAGGCGAGCAGATCGCCGGCCTCATCGGCCTGCTTGCGCGGCTTGCGGCCGGTTCGTTCATCATCGCGGCGATGACGGGCATCGCGCGGTTCTTCAGTGGCCTCATCGGCTGCCTTACGGCGCACACGACGGGGCTCCGCGGCCTTGGGCTCTTCGGCAAGTGCGGATAGATCAAGCTGCGGTTCCGCCAGAGCAACGGTCTCTTCGACGACCGGCTCAGCCTTGGCTGCCTTGGTGACGGCCTTGTCGGCCTTGGGAGTGCGCACAGTGACGCCAGCCGGCGGCTCACCGCCACTGCGGGCGGCCTGCAAGGTGGCGAGCAGTTCGGGCTTGCGCATGGTAGACGTGCCTCGCAGACCCATTTGCTTGGCGAGCTCCTTGAGCTCAGGCAGCTTCATATCCTCAAGATTCTGGCTATTTGCCACTGGTTGCCCTTTCCATACCGAACAGGCCCATGCCTGTTACGGCGTTAAGAGTGATTCTGCGGCTGTACCGCTCATGAATGTTCGCTACGTCTCTGATGTTCTCGCGAACGTTGTTCACTCTACAACGCGAGCACGACCAATGCAAAACGGCCCGCCGAGTATCGGCAGGCCGTATGTAATTGCTGGGGTTGGCTCCCCTCAATCTCACTTCGCGAGCCAGCTCCCCTCAGAGGAGCCGAGAATGCAAAATCTGCGAGGGAAGAAAAATAATCAGCGCGTGCGGAGGCCGCCGTCTGACCCCGAAGGCGCACTGAGGTGCGTCGAGGGTGAAGAAAGGCGGCATACGCTCCGCTGATTACTTTTCTTCGTGGTAGGACTTGTCGGTGTTGACCGACCACACATTCTTCTTGGACGTCTTGCCGGTCTTGATGTTGCCGACGGCCTCAATGGCGGTGGCCATGGAGTGGTCCATGTTGTTGTAACGGTGCTGACCGTTACGCCCCACGCAGTACAGGTTGCCGAAGCCATCGAGGTATTCGATGAGCTCGTCCATGTGCTCGTAGGTATCGAAGTATGCAGGGTAGGCCTTCTTCACGCGTTCACGGTGGGAGTCGAGGACCTCATCCGGGCCATTGATCACGCGCATGCGGGTGAGCTCGGAAATGGCGAACTTGGTGGCGTCTTCCTCACTCATGTTCCAGAAGGAATCACCCTCTTCGCAGAAGTACTCCAGACCAACCCACACGGTGTCGTTCACGTCCTTGACCAGGTACGGGCTCCAGTTGTTGAAGATCTGGAGACGGCCGACCTTGTAGCCCGGATCCTGAACATAAATCCAGCAGTCCGGCACAATCGGCGGGTTGCCGAGGGTGGGAATGTTCGTGGTGTTCTTGAGCTTCAGGTGCTTGACCAGAAGACCCACGGTCACGAAGTCGCGGTACGGCAGGCCGTTGGCCACCTTGGTCATGTCGGCAGGAGCGCCCTTGGATTCGGGGCTTTCCGGATCGGAACCGGCTGCATCGATGGCGTTGACCAAGTCCTTGACCGGCATCGACGAGATGAACTGATCGGCGGCAAGCTCGGTGCGGTTACCTTCGGAGTCCTCATACACCACCGAGGAGATGGAGCCGTTGTTCTGACGCAGTTCGACCACCGTGGCGTCGGTCAGCACCTTGACGCCGGCGTTCTCACAGTTGGATTCCACAGTCTCCCACAGCTGGCCGGGGCCATACTTCGGGTACCAGAATTCCTCGATAAGCGAGGTCTCGACCTCGGCGTTGGAGCGCTGCTTGGGCAGTAGCTTCTGGAAGGCGTTCTTGAGCACACCCATGATGCTCAGACCCTTGACGCGCTGGGCACCCCAGTCAGCGGAAATCTGGGAGGGGTGACGTCCCCACAGCTTCTCCGTGTATCCCTCGAAGAACATCGAGTACAGCTTGCGGCCAAAGCGGTTGATGTAGAAGTTCTCCAGATTGTCTTCCGGCAGCTTGTGGAACATGGATTTCAAGTAGCTGAAGCCGGCCACCATGGTGAGCTTGAAGCCCATAGCCTTCAGCGTGTTGGGGCTCAGGGAAATCGGGTAGTCGAAGAAGTGACGGTTCCAGAAAATACGGGACACACGGTGACGCTTTAGCATCACCTTGTCTTCCACCTCGGGATCGGGGCCGCCCGACTCCATATCGTGCTCACGGCCGAGCTTCTTGTCATCATAGGAAGGCGCGCCCTGCAGTGGCAGAACTGTCTTCCACCAATCCATGATGCGCTCGTCCTTTGAGAAGAAGCGGTGACCGCCGATATCCATGCGGTTGCCGTTGTGCTTCACGGTACGCGAGATACCGCCGAATGCACGGGTTCCCTCAAGCACAGTCACATCGTATTTATCAGCGCCGCCGTCCTTAATCAATTCCCATGCGGCGGTCAAACCGGCAGGACCACCACCGATAATCACCACAGATTGCTTTTCGCTCACTTGCATCTCCTTATAACCAAATCAGCGATAGTTTATCGTAAGCCTCGGAAACGCACGTTCAAACTGTGTATTTCCTTGCGAATATTGCATAGACCGCGATGCGCGCGGGCGATGCAAACAAGTTCTTTGTGCTGCCGCCTCTTGTTATCTTGGCGAGGGCAGATACACCTTTAATGAATATCGTCAGGAATGTCGATGTCGGTTTTCTGTACTTCCTCGACATTGACATCCTTGAACGTCACGATACGCACCGACTTGACGAAACGGCTGGAACGGTACACATCCCATACCCATGCATCAGTCAGCTGCACGTCGAAGTAGACGTCCTGGCCTGCGGAACGAACATTGAAATCCACTTTGTTCGCTAGATAGAAACGGCGCTCGGTCTCCACGACGTACGTGAACAGCTTGATGACATCGCGGTATTCCCGGTACAACGCGAGTTCGGCGTCAGTTTCGTAATTATCCAGATCCTCGGCGCTCATGCTCGATTATTCACCTTCCGTATCTCGCTTGCGTCCGCGACCCAGTGTACGCCACCAAGCTTCCTTGGAAGATTTGCGGTCGGCCTGACCATATGGCCAATTGCTCTCTTCATCCGTGGAACGAGTATGCGTTCCCGTGGTGGCCTGCTCGCTGGTGCTCTGCGGTTGGGCAGGTGCTTCGGCGATTTCAGACGATGTCTCGGACTCGTCGGCAGCCGTGGACTGCTCTCCTGCTCCGGGCTCGGCAACACGCTGCTGAATCGCCATGGAGTGTTCACGCGCAGACAGCGCTTCCTTGACGCCGGGATTGTCCTCAATCAAGTGCATGCCGAAAGCATCCAGGGAGCGAATCGGATCGTATTCATCCACCAACGTATCCATAACAATAAGATCCTGATACTTATTGTTTTCCACATCCCACAGGGCATCGCGCGATGTGCCCGACGGCACGAAACCAAGCGACTGGTAGACGGAAATCGAGCGAGTGTTCGTTTCCGGAACGCTCACCCAGATACGGTGCATGCCCAAGCCGGCCGGCTCCGGGGCAAAGCCGTAGGTCATCACACGCGGCATGGCATCGCGGGAATAGCCGCGGCCGCGGTAGTCCTTGCCCAGAATGATCTGGATACGGGCGGAACGGGACCAGCCATCGATATCGATGAGGAAAATCATGCCGATAACGTTGTCGGTGGGAGCGGCATCGATCATGCCGTCATCGTCATGGTCGGCGTCGGTAAGCACGGCCCATGCGATGGTGCGGCGAGATTCCGGATCGCCCATGCCTGATTCCGCGGGAGCCTGTCCGGCTTCCCAAGCCTGAGAACGACGAACCCATGTGTGCACGACGGCACGTTCGGTGGCCGCATCTTTACCGGTGATTTTGGACGCGCCATAGAAAGCGTCGAGTTCATCCAACCGGAGCAGGTCTTCAACGGTAGCGGGGCGCAAATGCACCATTTCACCGGTAATCGGTGGAATGACGATGCTATGTGGCAGATCGCGCGTAAGTTGCGCGTCAGTAGCCAGGTTCAGCGTCTCGTTGGTTTCAGTCATTAGCGTATGTCCCCTGTCTCGGCTCGCGATTCAGTGCCGAACATATCTTACTTGACTGGGTGAACGCTGGAAGTGAATGGGGTCGTTCCCTTACACAAGGAATAAAGGCTCCCCTCAAAGAGGGGAGCCAGTGAATCTAATCAGCCCTTGATCTTGCCCATGACGACCTTGGTGACGGCCTTGGCGTCGGCCTGACCGCGCGTGGCCTTCATCACGGCACCGATGATCACGCCCATCGGCTTCATGTTGCCGCTCTTGAGCTTCTCGACCACGTCCGGGTTCGCCTCGAACGCCGCGTCGACGGCCGTCTCGATGGCACCGTTGTCTTCGACGATCTTGTAGTCGTGCTTCTTGACGACTTCATCCGGAGTGCCTTCGCCCTTAAGCACGCCTTCGACGGTCTGCTTGGCGAGCTTGTCGTTGAGCTTGCCGGAGGCGATGAGCTTCTCGACCTCGGCCACATCGGCCGGGGTAATCGGCAGCTCTTCGAGGGACACACCCTTGGCGTTGGCTTCGCGGGAGAGCTCGCCCAGCCACCACTTGCGGGCACCGGCAGCCTTGGCACCGGCCTTGACGGTTTCCTCAATCAGGTCGAGGGCGTCGGCGTTGAGGATGTCGCGCATCTGCAGATCACTCAGGCCCCACTCGGCCTTGAGGCGGTTGCGGCGCTCGCGCGGCATTTCCGGCATCTGGGCCTTCATCTCCTCGATGTGCTCCTTGGTGATGTGGAGCATGACGAGGTCGGGGTCCGGGAAGTAACGGTAGTCGTCGGCATCGGACTTCAGACGGCCGCCAGCGGTGGTCTGCGTAGCCTCATCCCAGTGGCGGGTCTCCTGCAGAATCTCCTTGCCTTCGTCGAGGCGCGCGGCCTGACGGCGAATCTCGTACTGAATGGTCTTCTCGATGCCACGGAACGAGTTCACGTTCTTGGTTTCGGAACGGATGCCGTACGGAGCATCGGCGCTCGGGCGCAGCGAAACGTTCACGTCGGCGCGCATGTTGCCCTGTTCCATGCGGGCGTGGGAGATGTTCAGCGCGCGCACAATGTCGCGGATAGCGCGAACATAAGCACCAGCGATTTCGGGAGCGCGGTCGCCCGCACCCTCGATCGGCTTGGTCACAATCTCGATCAGCGGCACACCAGCGCGGTTGTAGTCGACCAGCGAGTGGTCGGCACCCTCGATGCGGCCGTCGGCGCCACCCACGTGGGTGTTCTTGCCGGCGTCGTCCTCGATGTGGGCGCGCTCGATCGGCACACGGAAGACGGTGCCGTCCTCCAGCTCGACGTCCAGATAGCCGTTGCCGTTGGTGGGCTTGTCGTACTGCGAGATCTGATAGTCACGCGGCATATCCGGGTAGAAGTAGTTCTTGCGGGCGAACTGGCTCCACTCGGCGATTTCGCAGTGCAGGGCAAGGCCTAGCTTGATGGCGTAATCGACGGCGGTCTTGTTGATCACCGGCAGGCTTCCCGGCAGACCGAGGCTCACCGGGGTCAGTTCGGTGTTCGGCTCGCCGCCGAACTCGATGTGGGCCGGGCAGAACAGCTTGGTGTTCGTGGACAGCTCCACGTGGGTTTCCAGACCGAAGACCACATCGTACTTCTTGGTGGCATCGGCGTACTTCATCAGTTTTTCAGCCATGATGTGTTTCTTTCCTTCCGATGCTCACTTGCTCAGACCGTCAAGCCACGGGGTCTTGAGGTCGTTCCAGATCGGGCCGTTCCAGCTGTCTTCCAGCGCGGCTTCCAGGGCCGCCGCCGGCTTGTACATGACTTCGTCGCGCTGCTGCGGGGCGATGAACTGGAAGCCGACGGGCAGGCCGTCGTCGGACAGGCCGGCCGGGATGGACATGGCGGGCATACCGGCAAGGTTGGCCGGAATCGTGGCGATGTCGTTGACGTACATGGCCAGCGGATCGTTCATCTTCTCGCCGAACTTGAAGGCGGTGGACGGGCTGGTAGGCGAGATCAGCACATCGACCTGTTCGAAGGCCTTCTTGAAGTCCTCGATGATGAGCGTGCGGACCTTTTGGGCCGAGCCGTACCAGGCGTCGTAGTAGCCGGCGGACAGGGCGTAGGTGCCGAGGATGATGCGGCGCTTGACCTCGTCGCCGAAGCCGGCCTCACGGGTGTAGGCCATCATGTTGGCGGCGGTCTGGGGCACGCCGGCCGGCGGCATGACGCGCAGACCGTAGCGCATGCCATCGTAACGGGCCAGGTTGGAGCTGACCTCGGACGGCATGATGATGTAGTAGGCGCCCAGCGAGTATCCGATGTGCGGGCAGGAGACCTCAACGACCTCGGCGCCCATTTCCTTGAGCTTGTCGACGGCCTCGTTGAAGCGGGCCTCGACGCCGGGCTGGAAGCCGTCGCCACCGAGTTCCTTGATGAGGCCGACCTTCATGCCCTTGAGGTCACGCTTGGCGCCTTCGCGGGCGGCGGCGACCATCGGGCGCGGGCCTTCGGGAATGGAGGTGGAATCACGCTTGTCGTGGCCACCGATAATCTCCTGCAGCAGGGCGGAGTCGAGCACGGTGCGGGAGACCGGGCCGATCTGGTCGAGCGAGGAGGCCATGGCGATGGCGCCGTAACGGGAGACGCCGCCGTAGGTGGGCTTGACGCCCACGGTGCCGGTCAGAGCGCCGGGCTGACGAATCGAACCACCGGTGTCGGTGCCGAGAGCCAGCGGGGCCTCGAATGCGGCGACTGCGGAAGCGGAGCCACCGCCGGAGCCGCCGGGCACGCGCTCGGTATCCCACGGGTTGTGTGTGGTCTGGTAGGCGGAGTGCTCGGTGGAGGAGCCCTGTGCGAATTCGTCAAGGTTGGTCTTGCCGAGAATTGGCATGCCGGCAGCCTTGAGCTTTTCGATGACGGTGGCGTCGTACGGCGGCACCCAGCCCTCGAGGATCTTGGAGGCGGCGGTGGTTTCGATGCCCTTGGTGACGATCATGTCCTTGATGGCGATCGGCACACCAGCCAGCTCAGGCAGGGCGGCCTTGTCTTCGGCGGACTTGGCGTCGAAGGCGTCGGCCTGCTCGAGAGCCACATCGCCGGAAACCTTCAGGAAGGCCTTGATAGACGGCTCAGCGGCTTCGATCACCTTGAGGTGGGCTTCGACGAGCTCGCGAGAGGTGACGTCGCCCTTCTTGATGGCAGCGGCCTGCTCGGCAGCAGACAGTTTGACAAGAGTTGCGGTTTCGTTGCTCATCGATTACTCCTCGCTTCCCAGGATTCGCGGTGCCACGAACATGCCGGCCTCGGTCTTCGGGCCACCGGCGAGCGCCTCTTCCTGCGTGAGCGGGGTTTCGGCGACGTCCGGGCGCAGGTAGGCTTCCAGCGGAACCGGGTTGGCGGTCGGCGGCACATCGTCGGAGGCGACTTCCTGGACCTTGTTGATGGAGTCTGCGATGACGTTCAGTTCGCCCTGCAGACGGGTGATTTCCTCATCGGTGAGCGCGATTCGGGCCAAGTCGCCCAAATGCACGATTTCTTCGCGTGAAAATGTTGGCATGGCCTTAACTATATGAGCCGTATGTGACACGCAGTTATCGGAAAGCCTCGTTTCCCCGCCCATTGGAACAATGCGCCAGCCCTTCACGGGTTCCACCACCAATTCGAGAGCTCCCAACGGGGCAAACCTACCAGCCAATCGCACAACCACCCCACTCATCACCCCTCAGCGGGGCAAAACCACGAGTAACTAATGAAGACACCTCGCCCAGCATCCCAAGCGGGGCAAAACCACGACAAAGCCGAAGAAAAACCACGCTTACTGGCACTCAGCGAGGTAAAACCACGAGCTGACCATGAAAGCACCTCCCTCATCATCCCAAGCGAAGCAAAACCACCAACAGATCACGACACCGCTCCACTCATCACCTCGCAGCGGGGCAAAACCACGAGTAACCAATGAAGACACCTCGCCCAGCATCCCAAGCGGGGCAAAACCACGACAAAGCCGAAGAAAAACCACGCTTACTGGCACTCAGCGAGGTAAAACCACGAGCTGACCATGAAAGCACCTCGCTGCTGTCCCCCAGCGAAGCAAAACCTCGATCTAATCGAGAAAATGCTCTACTCACGACTTCTCAACGGAGCAAAACCTCGATCTAATCGAGAAAATGCTCTACTCACAACTTCTCAGCGGAGCAAAAATGCGAGCTAGTCAGGTTTGCCCCTCTTTAAACACCAATTGCCCCTCTAAACGCCAAAAACCGAATCCGGCAAGTGCAAGGAACAGGAAAGCCTCTCCAGGCACCGCATCAACGCACTCGAAATAGTTATCCACATTCCACGCCGCAACGGGGGCACATACATAATTATCATGCCGATGATTCACACCTCAATCCGCAAGCATCCGCGAGATATAGCCAATCTATGCAATCCTCACATGCGAATCCGCTCGAAGCTGCGACCACATTGCCCGAACAAGTGGACACTTCATTCTCGATTGGCATACTCTCGATTCATGAAACATCACAAAGAAGTGGATGCGCTTATCGCGCAAGCGGAAGCAGCAGGCATATGTATTTACGGCCGAACAAAATCACACTGCTCGGCCCTTATTCGCCGAGCCAAAGAACTCGAGCTCAAGCGAGTATTTCCCAACATGTATGTCAAACCGGAATACTGGAATGCGCTCAAACCCGATGAACGCATACAGCATGTGGCATGCACACTCCATCTCAAGCATCCAAACTGGGTTTTCGCCGGAGTCACCGCAGCGGCACTGCATGGTTTCGAGCACCCATGGCATCTTCATGCCGGCTCCGTTACCATCGCCACCGCGTCGCAAGGTACCAACGCGAACAATGCCAATATCAAACGTGTATTCGTACCACATTGTGCACCGGAATATGTCAATGGAATCCCTGTGACCAATGGGGCACAAACAGTAGTGGACTGCGGGCTGTCTACCGATTTTCGCTTCGCGTTGCCAATCATCGATTCGGCACTACGTAAAGGTACTGCCATTGCGGACATTCTCAATATTTGCAGCACTATGCACCGCGATTGCACGCCGATATTCCGCTTGCTTCATTATGCGAACCCGGCAAGCGAAAACGGCGGCGAATCACTCGGTCGAGGCACAATCGTTGAAGGCGGACTCATGGTCCCCGAATTGCAGCAAGACATCACCGACCCGCAAACGGGCGCGCTGTACCGGGTAGATTATCTCTGGCGGCTGCCCGACGGCCGTCTTATCGTCGGCGAATATGACGGGTACGAGAAATACACCAATCCGAATATGAATGACCGCAGGGGTATTCAAGGAGCGGTGCACGCGGAAAAAGAGCGGGAAACCGGACTGTATCGAGCCAAAGTCGACTCCATAGTTCGGTTCACTTATGAGGATGTGTTGAAGCAGCGTCCAATGATCAATAAACTACGGGCTGCCGGCGTTCCCGACGCAACAATGGTGATGCGATAACAATCGTCAGAATATGTCTGATGCACGAAGGTGTGATTGCTTTATGCGGCGATAATCCTGCAGCAGAGAACATAGCTACTTGATGTCCGCTTTTTTGGTGACGATGAGTCCGCCAGCCCATGCTGCGGCGGCCCAGGCGAGGAGGATCAGGCCGGACTGCCACCAATCGGGAATCCAGTAGTTCGGTTTAACGGCTGCGGCAAGGGTGGACTGCGAGCTGCTTTCTATACCAGCACCGAGGAAACGATTCATGGCGGTGTCCGGTGTCAGATAGGACAAAGTGCCAAGCCATTCGACCTGGTTAATGGCCATCGATGTGATGGACAGTACTGACGAGAGCACCATGAAGAGCACGATCAGCGCGCATACGCCGCCCACTGTGGAACGGGTCATGCCGCCAAGTCCCTGCGCCATCAGGGACACCAGCACAATAGTCAGAGGGAAGCCGATCAACGTGACAGGAATGATTCGACTTTGATCGCTGGTCAGCGCCGTAATGTCATGGCCTCGAGTGAATAGCCAGAGCACACCTGCGGCCAGCAGAATGCCGACAATACCAGCAACCAGCGCAAACAGGGCCGTGGCCACGGACTTAGTGGCATAGAACATGCCGCGCCTGGGGTTGACCGTCAGACTGGATTGCACGGCTGATGTGGTGTATTCGCTGGTGATGGCCATCACGCCGAAAATGCCGATGACCAGCGCCGCGGTCGAGCCGGAAGAAGCCAGTACCGCCCACATATCTGCGGCGGATATGGGCTTGGGATTGTCCAGCGTCTTGCCAGTGTTCAAATCCGTAGACGCCATGAAGGTCACACTCCAAGCGCTCAACGCGGACATAGCCAGCATGAGCGCGACCGCAATACCCAACAGCACCTTGGTGGAGTTCAGTGACCACAGTTTCAGCAATTCGGCCTTTAGCGAGCCGAACACAGTGAGCTTGGCACGACGGTACATGCTGCTGGCACGACGGCTAGAGGCAGGACGGCCGGAAGCCTCTGCGTTGGCAGGTTGGCTGGGTCCGGTCGCATCAGGCATATGCTTTTCAGCAGCTGCACCACTCATACTGCCGGTCATATTGGCGTTTTCCGTGGCCGTTCTCATGGTATTGGAGCTCATCATCCGACCTCCTTGGCCAGGTATTCGGCGCTGCTGTGGGTCAGCGCCATATACGACTCTTCCAAAGAGGCGTGCTCTTCGACGAATTCGTAAGTAATCAGGCCGGCCCGGGCGAACGCCTGTGCCGCCGCAACCAAGTCGGCGCCATTGACACGAAATACCTCGCCTACTTGCGGGTCATCGGATTTGCGTGTATCGGGAACCACGGTGACCTCAGGGCTACTGGTAAAAATCGCACGCAACTTGTCGGGTTCCGGCGTCACCACACGGATGGATCTGGAGGAATGCTCGGCCACGAATGCACTCACCGTGGTGGTTTCCAACACATGGCCTTGCCCGATAATCACCAGATTATCCGCGGTCAACGCCACCTCGCTCATCAAGTGCGAGCTCAGCAGCACGGCTCGTCCTTCAGCTGCGTAATAACGACATAAGTCGCGAACCCATTTAACGCCTTCTGGATCGAGACCGTTGATTGGCTCGTCCAACACCAGATTGTGCGGGTTGCCCAGCAATGCCGCAGCAATGGACAGCCGCTGGCTCATACCGAGCGAGAACTGACCGGCTCTGACATTGGCCACAGCTTGCAGACCGGTCATGTCAATGACCTCATCGACTCGACGCTTAGGAATGTTGTTGGTATAGGCAAGGGCCTGTAAATGGGCTCGTGCAGTGCGCGACTTATGCGCTGACTTGGCGTCAAGCACCGCACCGACCGCACGCATTGGTGCGCGTAAGGTGACATATGGTTTGCCATCGATTAGCGCGCGGCCCTTATCCGGGCTGATGAGTCCGAGCGCAGCACGCATAGTGGTGGATTTGCCTGCGCCATTCGGTCCCAGAAAACCCGTGACCTTGCCATCTTCGGCAGTGAATGACACACCGTCTAGTGCCTGCTTGGTTTTGAAGCGTTTGCTCAGCTCCTCAACTTCAATCATGCTTTCACCCTAGCCTATATTGGGCAGATTGGGGAGAGCTGTCGGCACACGTCTACCAGGGCTTGTGTTTCACGCGATGTTTCACAGGAGGAAATATGGGGAATTGATGTTTCACAAAATGTTTCACGGACTATTGCCGTGACGCAACACCACAGATAATACACGGAATTGCGATGGCAGCGAGGCTTTTCTATGCTCCATCAGACTGCGGTTGCGGCATGCTGGGCAATCCATGCATGCATGGCCACGGCCGCCGCGGCGCCAGCGTTAATGGACCGCACCGAACCAAATTGGGAGATGTATACCACGTCGTCGGCTAGTTCCAAGGCCTTACTGCTCAGCCCGGGGCCTTCGGCGCCGAACAGCAGCAGACAGCGCTTGGGGAATGCATAGGTCTCCATGGGCACCGCGCCCGGAATGATGTCCAGAGCAATGATGCGAGCGGCTTCCAGTTCCTTGATGCGGGCATCCGCCTGTGCGATTTCGGCAGTGGCCTCGGCAACTGCCGAAACAGCATTCAGCGCCGACACGTGGGAGGACACAGTTGCACCGGAATTACCGATGATGCCCTCCGACCCATTGCCGGCACCAGTCTCCGCCCCATTATGAGCACTGGCGATGGCATGGGCCTTTAAGGCAGCCGCCCCGGCCCGCGCCCGTTCGGCAGCGATTTCACCGGCGATACGATTATGCCAGCATTCCACCAACTCCGCGATTGAGGGGTGATGCTCAACGTGCTGGTAGAGCTCAGTCATCAGCGCGCCTTTGCGATTCCACTTATGCGGGCCGACGATATGCACGCGCTTGGCCTGAAAAGCATTGGCAGTGCGCACCATGGATCCGATATTGAAATCGTGGGTCCAGTTCTCCACCGCCACTTCGAAATCGTGGCGGCCGTGGGCATCGAGATCTTCTTTGATGGCCTGCACAGTCCAGTAGCGATATCGGTCGAGCACATTGCGGCGATCGCCCTCATCGAGCAGAGCAGAATCGAAACGGACATCGTAATTAGGCGATGCCAAGTCATCAGGACGAGGTTCGCCGGGATGGGTTTCAGCCCATGGGCCAAGACCGACTTCACGGAATTCCGGTTCGCCCGAGGCTTTTGCCGCCAAGGAAATCTGGTTGGGTGCGTGCACAGTTGCTCCTCGGAGATTATCAACGTCGTGCGCCGACCACAGCGGTCTCGTTGCGCCCGACAGCCTCCCGAATGGGGAAGCCACGAATGGAATTACCTCAGCTCGGATTCGTCAAAGACCTGAACGAATGGCAGTACGTGGCTTTCGCCAGTGGAGGGGTTGATGACATTGATGTCTTTAGCTCCACCGCCGACCAGTGAGGCAATAGCCACGACCTGAGCGCCGAGTTGTTCGACCACGCCGAAGTCGAGGCTGAGTTCGTTGCCATTACGCAGGGTAACCAGCGAACTGGTCTGCACATACGATTTTTCGGACAGCCATGCATCCAACAGCATCACGCGCCGTCCTTCAATAGACGGACCCTTGATTGAGGGATACACGAAGTCCATTACGAATCCGTCCAGATCCTCACCACGAGAAGCAGCAGCATGAATCATGGCAGACACCATGGGTACGGCAGCTGCAGTCAAGGCACCAACGGCGTCAAAATCATCAACCGAATAGCCTGCATCTTCAAGAGTGTCAATGAGCACATGACCCATCACCGTGGCGGCACGATGATCGAAAGTCACCGAGGCAAGTTCCGAAAACGGGCGGCCAACCACGTGCTCCTTCAGCAGGGTGGCCAGCTGCTCACGCGGCTCCAGCATGGCAAAAGCGGAAGCGTCGCGTGAAACATTGAGGTCCGAGGTGCCGGTCGGGCGGAATCCAGATTCAGTCATGCTTCAAGCCTATCGCCTGAGGCAGTCAGCTTGACCGGCTCATCATCCTCCGACGATGTCACCTCGGGGGCGGATAACTCACTGACATTGCCTTTGTCTGATTCGATAAGAGGCACTTCCTCGAGCACCTTGGTGGGTTCGAGCTTTTGCAGTTTGCGAGCCGTGGGCAATACACGTCGCTCCAAACTGGATGCGAACTTGTTATAGGCACTGACCGTCTTGGTGATTTGGGTTCCCAGCCTGGTGGCATAGTCGCCAAGCACGGCGAAGCGCTCATACAGCTCTCGAGACAAATCGAACAACTGCTTGGCATCATCCGTCAGCGATTGCTGCTGCCATGCATAGGCCACTGATTTCAGCACGGCCCACAGGGTCACTGGCGAGGTCAAGGCCACCTTGCGGGAGAAGGCATCATCCATCAGCGTGGGATCGGCCTCAAGCGCCGCCTGCAACAACGCCTCATTGGGAATAAAGGCGATAACGAAATCAGGAGTGACGGGGAACGCATTCCAATAGGCCTTCTCCCCCAACGCACGCACGTGTTCTCGAAGCGCCTTGGCATGGGATCGCAACAGGTCGTTACGACGATCCAACTCCTCGGGGCCCGCGGTCTCGGGAATCTCACAAGCCCGCTGATAGTCGGCATACGGCACCTTGGCATCAATCGGAATGGTCTTGCCACCGGGCAGATGCACCACCATATCCGGCCTGAGCATACGACCGTCGGCATCGGACACCACCACTTGGGTGTCAAAGTCAACGTGCTCCAGCAATCCCGCGGACTCCACAATATTCTTCAGCTGCGCCTCGCCCCAGGCACCACGAACCTTATTGTTGCGCAGTGCCGCGGATAGTGAACTCGTTTCCTTGTCCAACCGGGCCTGCTGATCATTCAGGCCCTTGAGTTGAGCCCCGAGCGCCCCCATCTCTTTCTTGCGGCCTTCTTCGATTTGGGTGACCTTGGTCTGGAGCGAATCGAGATTCTTGGCAACAGGAGCAAGCGCTTCCAGCACTTTACTCTGCTCTTTCAGACGAGCCTCCTGCTCGACACGCTTGACTTCGGCGGCTTCGGCATCGGCCTTACGCTTCTGTTCAGCCTCGGCGGCCGCGCGCTCACGCTCACGCTCGATGCGAATCTGTTCCGCATGCTGCGCCTGAGCAAGCTGTGACTTCACGAACGTCAATTGCTGGTTCGCACCTTCAAGCTGCGCTTGAGAAGCGGCATTGCGAGCGGTCAAATCGGCAACCTCCCCATGCGCCGACTCCAGCAAGCTTTTGGCCTCCTCCAGCTCCGAAGCCCTGGCATCACGCGCCATAGCCTGACCTTTATGCCGCCCCAATAAAAAGCCGGCACAAAGCCCAAGCCCCGCACCGACCACCAGCACGGCGATGACCACAATCACAGTTCCCATTTGTTCAAACATGGTTCCCAGTATTCCACCATCTTCAACCGGCGGTAGATATGTTCCTGTTTCCTAACGTCAGCATTGACAATCACACCGCATGCATAACGACAGACAACCAGGGCCAACAGCCAAACACACGACCAACTACGACCTCACCAAGCGCGCGATGGCCGCGGATGCCTCCTCAAGCTTGCTATCGGCAACTTCACCGCCCTGCACCGCCGCCTGGCGCACACAGTGATTCAGATGATCGTCCAGCAATATCAAGGCCACCGACTTCAACGCCGAATTCGATGCCGAAATCTGCGTCAACACGTCAATGCAGTATTTATCGTCCTCCACCATCTGCGTAATGGCGTGAACCTGCCCCTCAATGCGGCGCAGCCGCGCAATGACTTTGGCCTTATCGTCGTCATACCCGTGCATCGCTGCCTCCTGATACTCATCTTTCAGCTGAACACACCCCATTATATACCCCATAGGGGTATAGGGTATACACTGTTGCTCGGTATAATACTGATGGGAAGGAGCGGTGATGGAGTTCAACCTTTTCTCGACCGCCGCGGCGCTGATTGCGGCAGCCGCCTTGACATGGCTGGTGCTCAGGTTCTTTTTCGGCGAGCAGAAGGCCGCATCCGGGGCCATGGACGCCTCCGGCAAGCGCCAGACCGCAACAATCACTGTCAAAGGTGGCTACTCCCCTGCCGTGGTGAGTATGCGCGCGGGCACACCGATCACACTGACATTCGACCGGCAGGAGACCGGTGAATGCACCTCTCACGTGGTGTTTGGCGACCTCGGCCTCGATGCCATGCTGCCCGGCAATGCGGTGACCAATGTGGAATTGCCCGCATTGCCCGCCGGCGAATATCCATTTGCCTGCGGCATGAATATGGTGCACGGCCTGCTGAAGGTCGAAGGAAATGCCAGCGCAGGCACGGACAAACCACACCCGCTCACTGCATCAGCGGAAGCCCCGATGGTGGACTCCGCAGAAGCAGAACGACGTGAGGCAGCGGAACGCACGAAGGAAATCACATCGTTGACACGACTAGTGGCCATCGGCACAGTGCTGACACTCCCCGTGTTCATCGTCACCATGCTGCACATGGCCAATCCGATGCTGGTGCCGCACTGGATGGTGAATCCATGGCTGCAGGCCATTCTCATCACACCGGTGATGTTCTACTGCGGCCACCCGATCCACGCGGTCGGATTCCCCGCACTGGCGCACCGCTCCCCCGATATGAATTCGCTCGTCTCGTTGGGCACATCGGCCGCCTATCTCTATTCGCTGGTGACCTGTGTAGCCCCTCAGGTATTTCCGGAAGGTTCACGCGAGCCGTATTTTGAATCGGTCGGTGTGGTCATCACCCTGGTGCTGGTCGGTCGACTACTGGAGGCCAAGGCCCGCGAAGGCACCGGCAAGGCGGTGCAATCACTAATCAAGCTACGGCCTCGCACCGCGCATAAGCTGAATGCGGCTTCGCCAGAGAACGTGGAATGGCTCAATCCCGCGAATTTCACGGACATGGACATCGATACGATTGCCGTCGGCGATCTGCTGGTCGTCAAGAACGGCGAGCGCGTGCCCACAGACGGCATCATCGTGGCCGGCAACGCGAGTATCGATGAATCAATGATTACCGGCGAATCCAAGCCCGTCACCAAAACGACCGGGGCGGCCGTCACCGGAGCAACCGTATTGCTCAAGGGTGACCTCGTCATGCAAGCCACTCAGGTCGGTGCCAATACTGTGCTCTCCCAAATCGCGGCGATGGTGGCCCGCGCGCAGGCAACCAAAGCTCCGGTGCAGCAGCTGGCCGATAGAATCGCCAGGTATTTCGTGCCAGCAGTGATGGTCATCGCTATATGGACCTTTGCCATATGGATTGCGCTTGGCCCTGCGCCGCAACTGGCGCACGCGCTGATCACCGCAGTCAGCGTGCTCATTATCGCCTGCCCGTGCGCTCTGGGTCTTGCCACCCCGCTCTCGGTCACTGTGTCTCTGGGGCTCGGCGCCACCAACGGCGTGCTGGTCACCAGTGCAAAAGCTCTGGAACAGGCGCGGCGCATCGGCACTGTGGTCTTCGACAAGACCGGCACTATTACGCGCGGCGTGGTGGATACGACCGCCGATTGGAACAAACCGAGCTACGAGCAGGACACCGTTAAGGAAGGATCGCCGGAAGCGATTGCAGCATTGCGTGCACGCGGCATACGCACGGTGATGCTTTCAGGAGACAAGGCCGAAGTGGCAGGGCGCATCGCCCGTGAGGTCGGCATCGATACGGTGATCTGCGAGGTCAAGCCGGATGGCAAGGCCTATTGGATCGCCAAACTGCAGCGCGAGCGTGATGAGAACACAGCCACGTCCGGCTCCTCCCGCGCGCCGCACGATCTTATCGCGATGGTGGGTGACGGCATCAACGACGCCCCGGCGCTGGCACAGGCCGATCTCGGCATCGCCATCGGCACCGGCACCGACGTGGCGATGCAGTCGGCAGACGTGACGCTGATGAGCGGCGACCTGCGCGGCGTCATCAGGACCATCAATCTGTCCAATGCCACGATGCGCAATATCCGAGAGAATCTTGGCTGGGCATTCGGATACAACATCATCGGCATTCCGATTGCCGCCGGCGTGCTTTACCCGTTCACCGGATGGCTGTTGAGCCCGATGATCGCGGGACTGGCGATGGCGTTGAGCTCGGTGTGCCTGGTGCTGAACGCCAATCGTCTTCATGCGACGAATTTCAGCGGCGGCACGACCACAGACATCACCGGTTCTGCCGCAGCAACCACCACTGCAAACACTATTGAGCCGACCGTTATTGTTGACGATCGCACTTCACTCAATCACGTAACTGACCAATCCAATAATCCGACCAACAAGGAGAACACTATGGATATGGGAATGCACATGCATCACAACGCCCCTGCGGACGGCGAAACCGCCACTGATCCGGTATGCGGCATGACCGTGGCTGTGAACGATGACGCGATCACGCGCGAGTATGAGGGCAAGTCCTATTACTTCTGCGGCGAGCACTGCGCCACGAACTTCGCGAAAGCACCGCAGATCTTCCTTTCGTAATCGCGTTTTGCATATGCGAATGGCCTCCGTCCACACAGACGGAGGCCATTCGCATATAGCGTCAATCAATGCCGATCACGCAAAGAAGAACACGAACATCCAAGCACCGATGATGGCGCCGATGATCGGAGCCACAACCGGAATCCAAGCCTCGCCCCAGCGAGAGGAACCCTTGGAAGGAATCGGCAGGATGGCGTGCAGCACACGCGGCATGAGATCGCGGGCCGGGTTCAGGCCAGGGCCGGTCGGGCCGCCCATGGAGGTCACCAGACCCCACACAATGAAGCCGACGGCGATGGAAGAAGCGGCATGGTCAGCCTTGCCCCACGGCAGGGACAGGCAGCACAGGGCGCCGAACACCAGCACGAGGGTGCCGAACATCTCGTTCAGGAAGTAGTTGACCTTCTTGTTGTCCGCATCGGTGGTGCAGAAAGTGCCCAGAATCGCATCGGCGTCTTCCGTCTCCTGGTAATGCGGGTAATACGTCAGATAGACGATGAGCTGGCCCAGAACGGCGCCCAGCAACTGCGCGATGATGTACGGCAGCACTTCGCTCCACGGGAACAGGCCGTTGATAGCCTGAGCGAGGGTCATTGCCGGATTGATGTGTGCGCCGGAAACGCCGCCGAACATCATTACCGGGAACATCACACCAAAGCCATAGCCCATGGCGATGTTCAACCATCCAGCGTGATGACCCTTGGTGTTCTTCAGCTCGACGTTAGCCACGGAGCCATTGCCGAAAATCATCAGGATGGCAGTGCCGAAAAACTCAGCCGCCAACTTGGTAAAGAGGGAAAATTCCACTGCTTCTTCTTTTCTCTTCGCCGCACAGCAGACATGACTGCCCCACGGCCTTCTCTATGATTGGAATCCGTTCGCGGAGCCGGCGACACGATTTCACTGGGCGCGAAAGCAAACGTGGCGATTGTACACTTTGCCCCTTGACGAAACCTTGTCAGTGCTGCCGCTAAGCCAAAAAACAAAAAAGCCGGAATCTTTCGATTCCGACTTGTCTGTGCCCCCGCAGGGATTCGAACCCTGGACACGCTGATTAAGAGTCAGCTGCTCTAACCAACTGAGCTACAGGGGCTTGGTTAGACGCTGCAGTGTTTCATGCAACAGGTGATAAATATACTCAAATCTGAGACTCTCGCAAGCTTCGGCGTGTCGCGTGTAGACGAGCCGATTATCAATCAGCACACCATCGAAAAAAACTTGCCGCAATTCACGAAAAACCCCGCACGGCAATCGCCGCACGGGGTTCAATGCTTAAGCTCAGACTGTCAGTCTGAAAGATTCCAGCGCAAGGCCGGAATAGCTCACTCGGCCACGACCTTCACGAAGAAGGAAGCGGTAATCTCCGGGTGGAGGGCCACCTTGGCGGGGAAATCGCCGGTGGTCTTGATGGTCTCGACCTCGATGGACTTCGGGTTCACCGGAGCCTTGTCGGACAGAGCGATGGCGATAGCCTCGTTGGAAATACCCCCGAACAGCTTGCCGGACTCGGACACCTTGGCGGCGATCTCGACGGTAGTGCCCTCGATAGCGTCCTTGGCGGCAATAGCTTCCTCACGGGTAGCAACGGCCTTGGCCAGACGAGCGCGCTTCATAGCGGTAATCTGAGCCTCAGCACCCTTGGTCCAGGCGAAAGCCAGGCCCTGCGGAAACAGGTAGTTGCGAGCGTAACCGGACTTGACGTCGACGACGTCACCGGAGTGGCCCAGGTTGGCCACGGTCTGGGTAAGAATAACCTTAGTTTCAGCCATTGTTCAAAGCCTCCCTAACTCAGCGACCCGAGGTGGCGTACGGCAGTAGAGCCATCTCGCGGGCGTTCTTGATAGCCTTCGAGAGTTCGCGCTGCTCCTGAACGGTCACACCGGTGATACGACGGGAACGGATCTTGCCGCGATCGGAGATGAACTTGCGCAGCAGCGCAACGTCCTTGTAATCGATCTCGGTGATCTTGGCGGCCTTCAAGGGGTTCGGCTTCTTCTTGAACGGCTTGACCGGCGGTTGCGGCCTCTTACGTGACATGATGTTCTCCTTGTAAATCTTGATATTGATTGCTGCTAATCAGCGGGTAAGTATCGATCAGAACTCCGGATCGGAATCGTCGCCGCCACCGAAATCGGAGGAAGCGCCGAACGTGGAGAAGCTGCCGGAATCAGAGGAGCCGGCGTTGCTCCACGGATCAGTTGCCGGAGCGGACTGTGCGGCCGGGTTGGACGGGGCAGACTGCTGGGAATATCCAGCGCCACCCTGATAACCGCCCTGATAGCCACCCTGGTTGCCGTAGCCCGGACCGGGCTGCTGGCCACCTTGGAAGCCGCCGTTGGAACGACCCTGGAAGCCGCCCTGGCTAGCCTGACGGGTCACCTGTGCAGTGGCACGAGTCAGAGACGGGCCGATTTCATCGACTCGCAGCTCAACAACCGTGCGCTGGGTACCATCTTGGGCCTGATAGGAACGCTGGGTCAAGCGACCCTGCGCGATAACGCGCATGCCCTTGGACAGACTGTTGGCGATGTTGGAGGCCAACGACGAAGTACGACCATCCCAAGCCGAGCAGTTCATGAACAGCGTATCGCCGTCCTCCCACTGATTCGTGTTGCGGTTGTACTGACGAGTGGAAGCCGCAATGGTGAAGTTCACCACAGTGGCACCGCTGCCAATAGTACGCAGCTCAGGATCGCGGGTAAGGTTACCGACTACGGTAATAATCGTTTCGCCTGCCATGCCATTGCCTTCTTACTTACCAGCTATTCAGCTGACTTAACGCTTAATTCAGCCCTTACGAAGAATCTTCGTACGGATCACGGATTCGTTGAGGTTAAGAACACGGTCAAGCTCATCGCTGGTAGCGGGCTCGGCGGTGTACTTCACCACGACGTAGTTGCCTTCAGTCTTACCGGCAATCTCATAGGCGAGCTTGCGACGGCCCCAGTAATCGGGCTCATCGAAAGAACCGCCTTCCTTGGTGACGAGTTCCAGATACTGCTCGGTCAGCTTCTTCAGACCGCGCTCATCCAGCTCAGGATCGGCGATGAACATCAGTTCGTACTTGTGCGCAGACATCACCCACCTCCTTCGGACTATTCGGCCACGGACGTTCCGTGGCAGGAGTGTGTATGCGTGTTAATCATAGGGTGATGCAGATGCACTTCACCCTGTGAGCAACTTGCCTATCCTATGGTCAGGGCGAGACAGTGCCGCATGTTCATCAACGATTGCAGCACTCTTACAACACAGCCTCACTTCACGGCACGCGCTGCGGTGGGGTGCTAGTACACTGGTTAAGGCTAAAAACACTGCAACACAAAAGGATGCGAAAGCATGTCGGCAATTCTTGAAGGCACTCCGGATAAACGACTCGTTTTGGTCACGGGCCGCGCCTACCCCGAGCTGGCCGAGAAAGTGGCCGAATGCCTGGGCACTGAGGTTCTCGAGACCACCGCTTACGACTTTGCCAACGGTGAGATGTACGTGCGGTTCACCGAGCCGGTGCGCGGTGCGGACGTGTTCGTGCTGCAGTGCCATTCGGGCGACATCAACAAGTGGATCATGGAACAGCTCATCATGATCGACGCTTTGAAGCGCGCCTCCGCCAAGTCTATTACCGTGGTGGCCCCGTTCCTTGGCTATTCTCGTCAAGACAAGAAGCACCGCGGCCGCGAGCCCATCACCGCTCGCCTGATTTTTGACCTGTTCCGTTCCGCCGGCGCTGACCGCATTATGACGGTTGATCTGCATGCCGCCCAAGAGCAGGGCTTCTTCGATGGCCCGGTCGACCATCTGACCGCCATGCCGGTGCTGCTTGACTATGTGCGTTCCGCCATTGACCTGAACAACACCACCATCGTCTCCCCTGATGCCGGCCGTATCAAGGTGTCCGAGCAGTGGGCCGCCAAGTTGGGCAACCTGCCGCTGGCCTTTATCCATAAGCAGCGCGACATCACCCGTCCGAACCACGCCGAGGCACACGGCATCATCGGTGAT
>OBJO01000261.1_pt1 | contig 24141 bp, 23 predicted proteins | sample 1481741 | NCBI WGS metagenome assembly OBJO01 (sample SAMN06140803, study PRJEB22556) | human gut metagenome | host: Homo sapiens | place: China: Beijing | collected 2014 | reverse complement strand
AATTTTTCAGGCAATGTTTGTACAAAGTGACCCGTTTGATTAGTTTTTGAAGCCTTCTGCAAGCCTTCCTTTCGATTCTTAGCTCTTACATCCAAAGTTCTTTGCTGATGTATTTTTGATGCATACAGTCATTCTGAAATTCCATCTGTTCATCGTCCGGATTTCATTGTATCCATCCCGCAGGCAATGCCCGCAGGATGGCTTTATTTCCTGTGAAATCATACCTTCCCGGCACCCTTGTCCAGTATCTTGTCGAAGCGGGAAAAGAAGGTAATGGCCGTAATGGTCGCTGCCAGAATATCACTGACCGGCTCGGCCAGAAAAACGCCGAAACATTTGTTGGCCACAAAGTGGGGCAGGGTGAAGATGAGGGGGATCAGCAGGATGATCTTGCGCAGACAGGCCAGCAGGAGGCTGACTTTGGCCTGACCCAGCGCCATAAAGCTCTGCTGGCAGGCGATCTGAACGCCCATGGCGAGGATGCCCGCCATGTAGATGCGCATAGCCCATGTGGTGTATTCGATGAGGGCGGCATCCGAGGTAAAGATGCCCGCCACCACGCCGGGGACCAGCATCATGAGCAGCCAGAACAGGGTGGTATAGCCGAAGCAGAGGGTGAGCTGGAAGCGGAACGCCTCCTTGACGCGGGGCTTTTTGCCTGCGCCGAAGTTGAAGCTCATCACCGGCTGGCCGCCCTGACAGATGCCCTGAATGGGCAGGGTGCAGAGCTGGGAGGCGCTGGTGATCACCGTCATGGCACCCACCGCCACATCACCGCCGTAGCGGGCCAGACTAGAGCTGAAGCTGATGGAGAGCAGGCTCTCGGTGGAGAGCATCACAAAGGTGGAGATACCCAGCCCCATCACCGGCAGGATGATGTTCCGCTCCACTTTGAGGTTTTCTTTCCGCAGCTTGAGGATGGTCTTGGGGCCGGTGAGGAACTTCAATATCCAGCAGGCACCCACGGCCTGACTGAGCACCGTCGCCACTGCCGCGCCCCGGACGCCCCAGCCAAGACCAAAAATCAGGATGGGGTCGAGGATGATGTTGATGACTGCGCCGATGACCGTCGTGAGCATACTGATCTTCGCAAAGCCCTGGGTCGTGATAAAGGGGTTCATGCCCATGACCAGCAGCACGAACACCGAGCCGAGGATGTAGATGCGGCCATAGGCCACCGCATAGGGGAGAGTGGCGTCGCTGGCACCGAAGAGCCGCAGCAGGGCGGGCGCACCGGCATAGAAGCCCGCCGTCAGCACCACCGCGAAAAACAGCAGCATGGTAAAGCTGTTGCCGATGATTTTTTCGGCCTCGTCTTTATTGCCCTGTCCCAGCGCGATGGCCGTGCGGGGCGCACCGCCCGCGCCGATGAGCATGGCGAAGGCGTTCAGGAGCATAAGGATCGGCGCAAACAGACCCACGCCCGTCAGCGCCGCCGCACCGATGCCCTCGATGTGGCCGATGTAAATGCGGTCTACGATGTTATAGAGCAGATTGACCACCTGCGCCACCACGGCGGGTATCATCAGCTGCAAAAGCAGGGGCTTGACCGGCCCGCTGCCCATATCCTGTCGATTCTGTGCCATAGGTTCTCCTTTGAGCATATACTTCAAATTTGAAATAAATATAGCACACCCCGTTCTGCCTGTCAAGCACAAGGGGAAGGGCTTTTTGTATTTCCAGTTGACGGAAAGGCGGGATTTTGCTATAATAATTAAGCTGTATTGTGAATATGGAGCATTACTCAAGTGGTCGTAAGAGGTCGCACTCGAAATCCGGGTGGATGCTTCGCCGCATTTCTCCATTTCACACGAGGAAACGTCAGATTTTGATGTTCTGGCAGGCTTCCTGACCTGTCTGAACGATGCGTTTTCTAACAATATTCTAGCATTAAATTTCTAAGATTCAAGAGGAAATCGACAATATACAAATTGCAATTTCTTCTCAGAATACAACGTGGAGTAGTACTCAAGTGGTCGAAGAGGCGTGACTCGAAATCTCGTAGGCCCTGCAAGGGGCGCCAGGGTTCAAATCCCTGCTACTCCGCCAGAAGTCGCAGATTCAATCGAATCTGCGACTTTTTCTTTTTGCTCCTTTTGCTGCTTGGAGAGCAGGCGCACCAGCGAAAACCGGGTTTCAGATGTCCGTTCTCTCCTGAATTCTCTCCAACGGTCAGCTTGACCAGACCACGGTTGAATCTGGCTGAAATACTACCGATTGTTGAAGATTGAAATAGAAAGATTCACTTTTTCGTTTCTAACAGCTCTGCGATCACGCCCGCAGATCCCTCCTTGCTCTTGTAATCGAGATGTGCGTAGATGTCAGCGGTAGTCGAGAAGGTGCTGTGACCCAGCCATTCCTGAACCTGCTTCATCGACACGCCGTTCATCACCATCAGGCTGGCACAGCTGTGGCGCAGGTCGTGGAACCGGATGTGCGGCAGACCATACTGCCGGAGCAGCCATTCAAAGTGTTCCGTCACGAAGTTGGGACGAAGCAGCTTGCCTTCCTGATCGGTGCAGACGAAGTCCAGATAATCGGTGCGGTAGCTCTTGCCGAACAGCCTGCGGTAAAGCTGTTGCTTTTCCTTCTGCTTGAGCAGTTCGGCTTCCACAGCCGGAATCAGCGGCAGGGTACGGCAGCTGGTCTTGTTCTTCATCACATCGCTGACGACCGGGACATACTTGCCGTTCACCCGCTGTTCTGTGACTTTGTGGTTGATGGTCATGGACTTCCGCTCAAAGTCGATGGACGACCATTTCAGCCCCAGAACCTCACTGCGGCGCAGACCGTAGTAGGCCGTGATGAGGATGCACAGGTGAAGCGGGTCGTCCTGCGAGACTTCCAGCAGCTGCTGAACCTCGTCCTTGGTGTAGAAGTTGGGCCGGAAGCTGTTCTTCTTGGGCCGGTCTACTTTCAGCATCGGATTGACTTCCAGATAGTCCTTGCGCACGGCATCCTTGAACGCCTTGCCGAAGATGGCGTGGTAGTGGATAACGGTGTTAGTGGTGCAGCCATCCAGCAGGATCTTCTCCTGAAACTCGTCCAGCACCTGCGGCGTGACCTCGCAGAGCTTCAAACCCAGTGGCTTGAAGTATTGCGTGATGCGGCCCTGAATCATCTGGTTGTAGCTGATGAAGGTGGCGGTCTGGATGGATGCCTTGTGAATCTGAATCCACTCGTTGAGATAATCCAGAAACAGCATCTCTGATTTGCTGACCGGTCTGACCGGCGCAGGGATGGGCTTTGCCGTCCGGGTGTCTACTTTCTCGTAGGCACCGCCCCGGCCTGTGGGCAGTTCGCCCATTTCGTCATACCGGAGCAGGACTTCGTGGAGCATGGCCTCGGCCTTGCGCTTATTGCCGCGCACGGTCAGACCAGTGGAGATCCACTTGATCTTCCGTTTGCCGTTGGCATCGTAAAGGTTGAGTACGAAATAGAAACGTCCATTTTTCTCTTGGACAGACCCTGTTGTTTTCATCATAAACCTCCTTGTGGTTTAACAGGCGCGCTGTCCGTTGCTGCAATCACAGCATACCACATCCAGCGGCGGATTTCCAGCCGGAAACGCACTCTGCCCGGTGAACAGGAATTCGATCACGCTCAGCTTCGGGATGCGGTAGGTGCGTCCGATCCGCAGCGCAAACAGGCGGCGGGAACGGATCAGTTCCCCTACCGTGTGGCGGTTCAGGTTGAGCATTTCGGATGCCTGCTGAAGGCTCAGGGCATCCGGGTAGCCGGGAAACATCTGGGAATAGGTATCGTTAAGCTTCATAGGCGCTCCTTCTGTATAAGTAGTTTAAGGTCGGAAAGTGTGTCACCTGCGGTTATATCCTTTGCAGCAAAGCGGCGGTCAGGTGACAATGTAAAGAGAGCTGGCAGTAGTTCCAACTCCCCCATCGCAGATGGTTTCAAACCCGTCTGCGTTAATAAGTTAAGGTCTCCCATATTGGTCCTCGACTTCCCTAGGAGTGGGGAATCGTCCGGCGGCGGGCTTGCACCGCACCATTGGCATTTCAGCCACCCCGTCTTCGTTATGACCGGGCTGCGAGTTACAGAAGTACCTTTTGTGAAGTACCGGACGATTGAACGATTCACTTGTCAAGGAACATATGGAAGATTTCTGGACTTTGACGGACGAAAAACATCCTTCTACTTGGTAGCCGATGAAAAAGGCCATTTCGTAGCATTGCAAGCAATTTTGTAAACAAAACGTAATAATAGTCCGAGAATGGTCTTGAAAAAGATGGCCTACACTTGGTAGGCATTGAGAACGCCTGTTTCATAGCATCGAAGGGAAAATTGTAATTGAGTGGTAATTCTTGAGGCCGAATCTCCACTTTTGAAAAAGTCCTCTCACTTGGTAGCCGGCGAAAAAGGCCAAAGACAACCATCTTTTTGAGAATTAACAAAAAGGTCACAAATGACCGGCCTTCAAAGAGGAGGTTCTATTATTAACAGAAAAAGTGGCCTGAAATGGGGGGTGTTGACGTTGATTTTTTTTGCCTTCATTGAAGGTTGAGAGCGTTCCCTCATTTGGTAGGCATCGAGAAAGGCTGGTTGACAACCTCCATTTTGAAAATTAACAGAAAGTTAACAAAGCAAGATGCGCTGAACAAGAAACAACAGCCGCCCACTCCGGGAGAGAGTGAGCGGCTGTTGCAATTCAAGTTCTTAATTCAAGAAAAATTAGATGGTTACTAAAATATTTGTCAGTGTGGTGACAAATGCTTCATCCTGCTCCTTCGTCCGCTTTGAGCTCCCCTTGGGGTGCTTTCCGGCACGGAGAAGCTTTTTGTTTTCGTATCGCCGCAGCATGAGCGCGTCCATGTTTTCAGCAGTGTACTCCAAGCCGTTCTGATTCAGCACTCTGGCACACCGGGCAAGGCACATACTCGCCAGACCGTAGTCCTGTGTCACGACAATATCCCCCGGTTTTACCCGGTTCACCAGCGCAAAGTCTACGCTGTCAGCCCCTTTATCGAACACCAGCGTCTGTGCACCTTCCCGTTCAATTTGGTGAGCTGTGTCGCACAGAATGATGACCGGAACACCGAACTGTCTTGCAATCTGCAATGTCAGGTCCACCACCGGGCAGCCGTCTGCATCAATCAAAATGGTCATGTGTGTTCCTCCATCATCCAGCGAAACGCCTTTGCCGTGCGCAGGTCAGCATCTTTGAAATGCCCGCCGCTGTTCCATTCAAGGGTGCAGTCTGTGCTACGCTCTGTAAGCCGACTGTGCAGGGGGCGGATGTTATTGCCCACTACAGCCATGACGGTGTTTTTCGTGTGCTCTTCCTTGTCGCCAAGGCTCAGATAAACGCGCTGTGCCTGAATGGGGTGCTGCTGTTCAAACTCCATCCATCCCGGAAACCATACGGAAGGCGAAGCGGCCGCAATGCCGGAAAACAACTCTGTCTGCGTGGATGCCCACAGGGCGAACAATCCGGCCAGCGAATAGCCGCCCAGAATGATCCGGACATTTTCCGGCAGTGCAAACTGCTGTTTCAGTGTTGGCATGACCTGTTCCGTCAGAAAGCGCAGCGTGTCCGTAGCATTGCCACTGAAGCCTTGTTTTCCCCAGACAGCAGGGGCTTCCCACGGAGAAAGTGCATCGTTCCAGCTTTCCACTGGAATAGCTGCAAACAGAAAGTGGTGCGCACTCTGTGCAATAGCGGCAACCTCGCTTTCCATGCTTTGCAGCTCATGTTCACCGGTCATTTGGAGAAGCAGGTATTCTGTATGGGCTTCGCCGTAAATGCGGCAGGGTCTATCTCCGATTTGAACTTGCTTTGCGGTCACGGCAGCAGCCTCCTGAAAAATTTTTGATGAGTCCAGTATAACAGTTGCAAGCGGAATTGACAATTCGGACTGGCACAATCGCTTCTGCAAGCAGTGCTTTGTGGTACCATTCTGGTACAGCGAAACTCTCTTGCAAGCAATGTCTTTGTATATACAAAGACCACTTGCGTTGCAAGAACTTGTTGGGCGCAGCCCAAACCCGGTGTTCTGCATCGTGCCGATGCAGGCTTCGCGTTTTTGCAAAACGCTCTTTCAGCACTCCGCAGGAGTGCGCAGCCATCACGGAAGCGTGATGTTCACAGGGATTGGGATTGCATCCCAACAAGCAGAACACGCACGGCAAATTTGCAATGCCATGCGTGTTTGAGCCTTTGTATATACAGAGGCACTGCTTGCAGATGCTAGAGCAATCAACAAATGCAAACTGGATTTTTTGTGAAAAGATACAGGAAAGACAATGAGATTGGTGTTTTGAGTCAAAACGCATTGCCTGCGAACGCGGCAGAGAGTATACTTTGATATAATAAATCATAAGTTGTCGAAGCACTACTTGTCCTTAGCAGAAAGAAGATGAGGAATCATGGCAAAACTGAAAGCGAACAAACCGACTGCGGATGTCCTGATGAATTCCATGCGTGCGATGGGATATTCCTTTGAGGCAGCGATTGCGGATATTGTGGACAACAGTGTCAGTGCACAGGCCCGGAACATTGTGCTGCGATTTCCGATAGACCCATCCGACTGCTGCGTTGCTGTCTGCGATGATGGTATCGGAATGAATAAGAAAGAACTGCTGGATGCTATGAAATATGGAAGCCAGCTGAAATCCGCCAATCGTTCTGAGGATGATCTTGGAAGATTCGGGCTCGGAATGAAAGCAGCTTCTCTGTCTCAGTGCCGCCGGTTGACTGTTGCGAGCAAAAAGGACGGTAAACTTTCGGCCTATATATGGGATCTGGACATCATTGAGGAAAAGAAAGATTGGTATATGGTTGACTGCTCAAAGGAGCAGATTGCGGAAATCCGATACGTTGACTTCCTGAGCGACAAAGAAAGCGGAACGATTGTTCTTTGGGAGAATTTTGATCTTATTGAGAAGTCGAGTGGAAATGTTTACGCAGAACTCGGAAAACACCAGAACGCAACAGCAGAGTATCTGTCCTTGATTTTCCACCGGTATCTGAATGGTGAGGGCCGGAATCCACTGACGATCATGGTGAACAATTATAAGCTGACTGGACTGGACCCTTTCCTTGAAAATCACAGAAAAACGAATGTCCGCAGAAAAATTGAAATTCCAATCAAGGATTCTGAAGGAAAGGAACAGATTGTAAGCGTTCAGCCATTTGTTCTGCCCTTCCAGAAAGACCTGAGTGCAGAAGACAAGAGATTGTCCGGAGGGATTGAAAATTATCGGGCAAAGCAGGGATTTTATATTTATCGGAACAAACGGTTGATAATCTGGGGAACATGGTTTGGCAGACATCGGGATGAGCTGACAAAGTATGCCCGGATCAAGGTTGATATTCCGAATTCACTGGATGACATCTGGGGAATTGATATCAAGAAGCAGCATGCCACAATTCCGGCGATTATCCGCAACCGCCTGACGAAAGCTGTTGACGAAGCAATGGATCTTGCAGTGAAGGCACAGACCTATCGCGGACGGGTTGAGAAAGTGGATGAAAAGGTTGACTACATCTGGGACCGCATAAAAGAACGGGATAACCAGTTCGTATACAGGATCAATCGGAATTCCCGGATTTTTGACCTTCTGAAAGAAAAAGTGGATGATGAAACATGGAACCGACTGGATATGGTGCTGGACGAAATCGAGAATTCGGTTCCCTATCAGCAGATTTATATTGACAAGTCGCAGAACCGCGTTGATGATACTGTGGATGATGAACGGGTTGCTGAAATTGAGAGCAAGGCCAGAATTCTGATAAAGATGTCCATGGATATGGGCGCAGCTGATCGCAATGCCGTGATCGGACGCTTGCTCCAGTCCGAACCGTTCTGCAAATATCCGGAGCTGGAGGAGAAACTCAAGGAGGCATGAAATGGGACTCGATATTGAGAAGGTCGCTATGCTGACAAGCATGGTTGATAAGCTGATACAGATGAAACGTGTGGATAATGCGCTGGATGAAAGTGTTGTGGAAGATCTCATCCAGAAATCGCTGTTTATCAGTGGTGTGCCTTACAGCGATGATGAGATTGCAGCAGTCAAACGGGACGTCGCTTATAAATACCAGATACAGGCACATCCTGGTGAAAGTATTCTGGCAGATTACGAACAGACCAACTGGTATGACGACAGGAAAGCGGAAATACAGCAGAACTTCTGGACACGGTACAAGAATTATCTGATTGATGAAAAGCATTTCAGCCCGAATGTGGTCAGCACGCTCGGTAATGATACGCTGGATCAGAAACTGATGAATTATATTCTGGACCCGAAGGCTGACTACGGAAAGCCGGTACTGAAACGTGGCCTGATTATCGGTGACGTGCAGTCTGGCAAGACCTCGACCTATATCGGCTTCATCTGTAAAGCAGCAGATGCAGGCTACAAAGTATTCATTCTGCTGACCGGCACAATTGAATCCTTGCGGAAACAGACTCAGGAGCGTGTGGAAGAAGGATTTATTGGCATTGATATGTCGGCCAATACCACCGGAGGAAAACGCGTTGGCGTGGGTCTCGACAACAAGCCGATACATGCAATGGCATTGACCTCCCGCGCAAGTGATTTCCGTGGGAACTCGGATAAAATAGCGGTGTCGCTTGGCGCAGATAAGGATGCAGTTGTCTTTGTCATCAAGAAGAACACCACAACGCTCACCAAGCTGACGAAATGGCTGATTGACCTGAATGCTGATCCACGGACACACAAGATTGATATGCCGATGCTGATGATTGATGATGAGGCGGACAATGCTTCCATCAATACAAGTTCCGACAAAGAAGATCCGACCAAGATCAACAAGCTGATCCGGAAACTGGCCGATGTGTTCACAAAGTCCAATTATGTTGGGTTTACAGCTACTCCGTTTGCCAATGTTTTCATCGATCCGGAAACAACGGAGAAAATGGAAACACATGACCTTTTCCCGGAAGATTTCATTGTGGCGCTTCCGACACCCAGCAACTACATCGGACCAACAAGAATTTTTCCGAAGGACGCAGAATTCCATTCGCAATTGGTTTATATAACGGATGCAGGCCGGGAAGAAGAAGACGGCTACTCTTTCTATTTCAAGCACAAAAAGGACTGGAAAGGCAAACTCCCGGAAAGCATGACGGATGCCATCTATGCCTTTTATCTGGCGAATGCAATCCGTGATCTGCGGGGTGATCAAAGAGAGCATAGATCTATGCTGATCAACATCTCCCGGTTTGTCAAGGTCCAGAAGTATATCAAGGAAGTTGTCGAGAGGATTCATGCAGAAGCATACCGGTCGCTGAAGTATAATCTTTGCAGCGATTTTGAACTGTCCATGAAAGACCCGGTGCTGAACCGGATTTACAAGGTCTGGCAGACGCAGTATGAAAAATGCGGATTTACATGGGATGAAGTTGCAGCAGCGCTTTTCGATGCGATGGAGAAAATCCAGATCAAGGTTGTGAACAGCTCCAGATCTTCTGAAAAGCTTGAGTATCCGAAAAATGAATCCTTGCGTGTGATTGCAATCGGCGGTCTAGCACTGTCTCGTGGTCTGACGCTGGAAGGACTCATTATCAGCTATTTTTATCGGAATACTTGTACCTACGATGTTTTGATGCAGATGGGACGCTGGTTCGGATACCGGCGCGGATATGAAGATCTTTTCCGCATCTGGACGCATAAGGCATCTGCGGAGTGGTATGCGGAAATCGCGGATGCGACTGAAAAACTAAAGGAAGATATGGTGTTGATGCGGGATCTGGGGCAAAAACCGCGTGATTTTGGTATCCGTGTACGGAACAACTCGACAGACCTCAATATCACGGCCTATAACAAAATGCGCAATGCCACGGATGAGTTTGATGTGAGCAGCTACTTTGGAAGTATTGTTGAAACACCATATCTCCGGTTTGATGTGGAAGCCCAGAAAAATAACTTCCGGGCGGTGACAGATCTTGTAAGCGAGTGTCTCTCCAGGGGATATAGCTTTGAACGCAGGGCAACAGGTTCCGGAAGAAAAGGCCGGTATGTGTTGTCAGATGTTCCGAAGGAATTGATAGTAGAACTCATTGACAGACTCTCCATATCGAAGTACAGCTCGTATTTCAACACAAAGCAGATCTCGGAATTCCTGAGCGGATGCACAGACGCATCCATAGACGTCTTTGATGTTGCTTTTATGGACGGAGAAAGTCCGGATAAAGTGGCAGATGTCTGCGGTCAGAAAATCACCTGTGTCGAACGAAAAACCTGTATTATCGACAGTGAACTCGATAGATTGAGTATCGGAAGAAAAGGTAAATTGGGAGGCCCTGGAGATGGTTTGACGGGAATTGTTGATTTCAATGGGAAAACTGCAGAAGAAATCATTGAAAATGCCAAGGCTTCTTTCCGTAAATTCTATGAAAAGGAAAAAGGAGTACCATTTGATAAGACAAGGGTATATCCATCGGAGACATGGTTCCGCTTTGTTGAGGACAGAAAACCACTTCTGCTGATTTATCTGATTGATATTGGTGCAGCAGAGGAAAATCAGAAAAAACAGGAAGCAGAATTCAAAGCTGCAATGGGAAATACGCCGGCAGTAGGTCTGGCATTGGGTCTGCCACGCAATGATGAGGAAGCAGGGCTTACATCCACCCGTTATAAGGTCAACCGTGTCTATAACTGGTTTGATCGGGAGGAAATGGAAGATATCCTCGCAGAAGGAAGGGAAGAATAATGACAGGTGTCATGGAGGAACGTTTTGCGGCTTTTCTGAGACCCGGATATTTTTCGAGAGTGGACAATCAGCATCCGTTGGAATTGTACATTGGTCTGGACGAAAAAGGGCGCAAAGCCATTGAACTCCGGGCAAGGTTCACAGCACGAAAAGTGACGGGCACATCGGCTATTGATGTAAACCAGTATAAGAATGAAAAATACAATACAATCCGCTTTTCCTTGTGTGATGAAGAGATAAAAGGGCTGTTCTTCAAATTTTGTGATGATCTGATAGAACAATCGCGTAGTATCGGAGACAAGGGGCAAGGATATCAGACCATTGTCAACCGTTTTTTCCAGTGGAAGAAATTGTTTGTGGGTTCCAAACATGTATTCCTTACAGAACCCGAAATCATGGGTCTGATCGGAGAAATCCTGTTCCTGCGTGGGAAACTGGCAGAGCAGATCGGGCTGGAAAATGCGCTGAAGAGCTGGAGCGGGCAGGAACTCACGCATAAGGACTTTTCCTATGGAGATTCGTGGTATGAGGTGAAAACCATTCACCGTGGGATACCAGCAGTGAAGATATCCTCCATCGAGCAGCTTGAAAGCAGTACGGACGGAGAACTTGTGGTTTTCTTTCTGGAAAAGATGAGTGCCGCTTACAATGGTGTGAATCTCAACAAGCTGATTCTGGAGACGAGAAGCCTTTTTGCATCGGATGAAGACCGGAATGATTTTATGGCAAAGGTTGCCCTTCAGGGATATGTGTACAATGACTACTACGATGACTTCATCTATGAGATAAGAAGCTGCAACCGGTATCGTGTGACAAACGGTTTTCCGAGATTGACGCATAAGTTGCTGCCGGAGGCAATCTGCAAGGCATCGTATGAAATTCTGCTTCAGAAAATTGAGCAGTACAAACTGAAAGATCAAGAGGCCGTATAATGGACTATCAGGCGTATAAAAAGGAATTTCTGGAATCTCTGCGCAACGATTCGGCCATCAACGGGACGGATACGGAGGATGAATTCCTGAACAGGACATTGAGCCTTCTGGTTGACTATGATGAGGTTGACGATCCGGTCCGCTTTGGTATGGGCGATAAGAGAGGGCGCGGAAATCGCCTGATGCGTGCAGATGGGTACTGTTTTGATGAGACAGATCACAGTCTGATCCTGTTCATCAGTGACTTTCAGGATTCAGATAATGCCGCCAACCTCACCAGAAGCAGGGTTGACGAATTGTATTGGAGATTGTATTATTTTCTGGATGAGGTCTGCAATGGTCGGATGGAGGACTACTTCGATGACTCGGATGACATCCTCCGGGTTGCAAGGATGTTCCGCAAGCGGATGACCTGCAATATCGACGACCCGCAGCTGATTCTGAAAATCAAGTTCTATGTCCTTACCAATAAGGAGCTGGACACAGCCTTGCTGGATGCCAATCTTCTGGAAACAACGATCCGGAAGAAAAAGGGAGCCGCAAAGAAAACCCGCACAACCAAAAAGATCAAGAAAGCTGACTTCAACGGGAAACCACTGGAAATCAACCTGTGGTATCCGGAACGTTTCTACGAAATGGAAATGACAAACAGCAATGAGCCGGTTGTCATTGATATTCAGAAGGATTTTTCTGAAGTCGGAGTCCACGGTATTCCGTGCATAAAGGGTGACATTGGTGAGAACCTTGGGTATGAAGCCTATATTGCAATCATTCCGGGAAAACTTCTGGCCGAGATATACATTGCCTACGGAAGTAAGGTACTGGAGGGAAATGTCCGCGCCTTTCTGGGAACCAGTGGAAGCAAGAGCGTCAATAACGGTATAAAAAGAACAATAAACAACGATGCAACAAAGTTCTTTACCTATAACAATGGAATTGCAACAACCGCAAAGGGCGTGGAAGTTGAGAATATCAATGGACAGGATCTGATTACCAAGATTGAGGATTTCCAGATCATCAATGGCGGACAGACGACTGCAACACTGGCGGATGCGGTTCTGAAAAAGACCAATGTTGGGCTTGAGGGAATTTACGTTCCGATGAAGCTGACTGTGATCGAGGATCGGGAAACGGAAAACGAGGATGGCATCCGTTTCTATGACAAGATGGTTCAGGATATTGCCCGCTATGCCAACAGCCAGAATAAGGTCACGGCGGCGGATCTGTTTTCCAATGACCCGTTCCATATCTGGATGGAAAAGATGTCGAAGAAGTGCCTTGCGCCCCCGGCGAGATATGCGATTCCGACAGGCTGGTATTACGAGCGTTCCCGCAAGAAATACCAACAGGAACAGGTGAAACTTCGTGGCGATGAACTGAAGCGTTTCCTGAAAAAATTCCCGAAAGATCAGGTCATCACAAAAGAGCAGCTGGGTATGTACCTGACAACGGTTGCCTGCAAGCCACACATCGTTTCCAAAGGCAAGAACTGGGTCATGAAGGAATTCGGAAATGACATCAGCAAGGAATACCGTGGGAACAATGATTCCTTCAATGAATTCTACTTCAAAAAAGGAATCTGCGCAGCGATTATTTTCCGGACGGTTGATAACTACCTTGAAAGTCATAAGGACAGCGAAAAACGTCCGACGGGCTTTTGGTACAAAGTGGGTGGCTATAAGCTCAATATTGTACCCTATACGATTGCAAAGATCCTCAGCAAGACTCCGGATGGATATTCGCTGAACTGGAATGCAATCTGGCAGAAACAGGCATTGTCGCCTGCATTCATGCACGAAATTGAAATTGTGACCAAGCAGACCAATGACTTCATTTGTGACAGCCATGGTATGATTGTCACGGAATACTGTAAAAAAGAATCCACATGGGAAGATTATAAGGCCGATAAAACCTATACCCCTTCAGCAGCCTTTATGGACGAGCTGGTTCCTGTATCGCTTATCAAGGAGGAAGAAACTTCTGCGAAAAAAGAAGCCAAGGAATCCAATGACCTCAAGGTTGTGATGGGTGTGGTTGCGTTGGGTCCTGGATATTGGAGCAAATTGATGGATGCTGGTATCAGGCGTTCGATGCTGTCCTATCAGGAACAGACGTTGTTAAAGCAAGTCGTGCAGCTTTCATCGACGGGAAATATTCCTGTCTCCACTTCAGGGAAGGTGCCGTACAAGACAATGAACATGATCAGGTCGGTGCTTTCTATCAAGGAAAAACTGGAGTCGGAAGGAATATCAGTCACAAATGGAGAAAACATATAATATTGTTGAATTGTTCAGTGGCATCGGAAGTCAGGCAGCTGCCCTGAAAAATCTTGGCGTAAAGATAAATACAGTCGGAACAAGCGAGTGGGATGTCCATGCAATCGTAGCCTATGATATGATTCATGGGGGAACAGACATTCCGGCAGATATTGCGCGGATGTCCAAGGATGAACTCCTTGAAAAAATGAGCCACTATACATTCAGCAATTCAGGAAAGGCACCACTGGAATATGAAGCTCTGCGTACATATTCAGTGGAATCCCTGCGATACATCTATACCAGCATCAGGCGAAATCATAACTTTGTCGATATAAGTGCTTTGGAAGGAAAGGAAATGTCGGACGGAATAGATATTCTCACCTATTCTTTCCCCTGTCAGGATCTTTCCAACGTCGGTGCATTTCATGGCTATAACAAAGGGATAGACAAGGATTCGGGCAGCCGATCCAGCTTGCTATGGCAGGTAGGAAGAGTACTTACAGAGATGAAGGACGCCGGAAAAACGCTGCCCCGGTTTCTGTTGATGGAGAATGTCCCGACACTTCTCTCCCAGCGCCACAAGAAAAATTTTGAAACATGGATCGGTGATCTGAGCAAGTTGGGGTACGTCAGCAAATACTATCAGCTGAATGCCTCGTCTTTTGGTCTCCCCCAGAACCGTCCCCGCCTTCTGATGATCAGTGTATATGTCGGAGACGATGAAAACAAAAAATCGCTGACGGAAGATTATTTTGCTAGAAAAAGCAGTCCGGAGGATGTTGTGAACGATTTCCATACATCCGGGCACTATAAAGCAATAAAAATCCGTGATCTGCTCCGGAATGATTATCGGAACCCGATCTGGTTTGAGGAGGCAGTGGAGTGTACTCCCAACGATACTGTATCCAGAAGAAAAATCTGGGAAGATAATCCGCAGATTGTTCTGGAAGGAAATATTATCAATCCGGAAATTGATACAATCCGAACGATCACTACCAAACAGGACCGGAACCCGAACTCCGGTAATCTGTATTTTGACAGCGGAATTGAAGGAAAAGGAAAGTTCCGGTACCTGACGCCCCGTGAATGTATGCTGTTTATGGGATTCAAGGATACGGATTATTGGAAATTGAAAAACAATAATGTCGCATTCCATAAAGGTGACCAATTATTTTCAAGAGATAAGATAATCCGGATGGCAGGAAACAGCATTCCTGTGAAATTGCTGGAAGGCGTTTTCTGGCAGATTCTCCAAATTGATAAGCTGATGGATAAAGACGATGGATGTTCATAGTAAGGCTGTCCGGAGCTATAATATGTCCTGCATACATGGCAAGGACACGAAGCCGGAAGAGATTGTAAGGAAATATTTATTTTCAAAGGGATTCCGTTACCGAAAAAATGACAAAAAACTTCCGGGAAGCCCGGATGTTGTGTTACCGAAGTACAGAACCGTTATATTCGTGAATGGATGTTTCTGGCATGGGCATGATGGGTGCAGATATTTTGTCTGGCCCAAAAACAATGCGGAATTCTGGCATAATAAGATAAAAACTAATATTGAACGGGATGCCCGGAAGAAAAAGCAACTTGAAGATGCAGGCTGGAATGTGATAGTTGTCTGGGAATGCCAACTGCGTCCGGAAAAACGTGATAAAACATTGGAAGAATTGGAAAGCATGCTCAAAATAAGTTTGGAAATGCGTCACAGAAAAGACAGCTGATAAGGAGGACAGTCATTATGCCAAGACCCAAAGGAAGCAAGAATAAAGCGAAAACTCCGGTGGTCATCATTGATTATGCAGCTGAACTGGAGAAAAAAATCTCAGAGAAGAACACCTTGGAAGCAGATATTACAGCACTGGAGGCTGACGTTGATGGGCTGAAGGTGCAGCTCAAAGAGAAGAAGACTGCACTGAAAGCACTTGACAAGGAGATTGCAGCATTGGAACGGAAAAAGTCCCGACAGGATGCTGAAGCGTTGAGGAAAGCCCAGAAAGAAGAAATCGACAAGGCGATTCAGCAGCTTTTGGATGAAGGGATGAGCATGGAAGAAGTTTTGAACAAGTTGAAAAGATAAAATTGCACAATGCAGGGCTTTATTTGAAATTTGGGAGATTTTATGGCTGTTTTTGATTACGATGAGAGTTTCCAACGGGCAGAATATTATGAACTTTTAAATGTCTTGATGGAACGCTGGGAAACAGAAATTGTAGAATTCAAAGAAGCAAAGGGAGGATATTCGGAAGACAAAATAGGACAGTACTTTTCTGCAATCAGTAATGAAGCCAATCTGAAAAACCAACAATACGGATGGTTTGTGTTAGGCGTCAGCGAGGAACACACGAAGCATCCTGTTGGAACATCTTTTAAAAAAGGTGATCCTTCTCTCCTTGAAAAGTTCAAGTATGAAATTTCAAAATCCACAACAGACGCAATGTCTTTTTTGGACATTATTGAGCTGGAACCGATATATCAAGGGAAAAAATGTCGAGTGCTGATGTTTAAAATACCGGCAGCTGTTGCTGGTATACCAACAGAATGGAAAACACGATATTATGCGCGCAGCGGCGAAAGTTTGATTCCACTTCAACAATATAAAATTGATATAATTCGCCATCAAGAACGGAGAGATTGGTCTCGTCAAATTTTGGTAGGCGCGACAATCAATGATTTGGATCCACAGGCAATCAATTTTGCAAGAATAAAATATAAAGAAAAAATGAACCGTACTCACATCAATGAGGAAATAGATTCACTGTCCGATTTTGACTTCCTGTCAAAGATAAAACTAATTATAAATGGTCAAATAACCAATGCAGCAATGCTTTTATTGGGTAAAGAAGATCGAGATGTTTTATTTGAACGAGCTCCGCGTATGATGTGGCGATTAATAGCTGCAAATGGAGATATAAAAGATTATGAACTGTTCGGAATTCCATTTATTACAGTTACGGACAGAGTCTTTTCTAGAATTAGAAATTTGACGTATAGATATATGCCAAATCAACAAAGTTTGTTCCCGATGGAAACGGAACAGTATGATACATGGATGCTTCGAGAACTTTTAAACAACTGTATTGCACATTCCTATTATCAATCAGGCGAGCGAATTTATGTGAATGAATGTGAAGACAGCATTGTGATTACAAATCCCGGGTCATTTCTTCCACAAACAGTTGAAGCTGTGCTACAGCCAACATACAATCCACCTTTTTATCGTAACCAACTTTTAGCTGATGCAATGGTTAAGTTTCATATGATTGATACTGCTACTAGTGGCATAAAAAAGGTGTATCGAATTCAAAAAGAAAAATTTTTCCCTTTGCCGGATTATAATTTATCCAATGTGAATCAAGTTGCTGTTACTGTTTACGGCAAAATATTGGATGAGAAATACACACAACTTTTATACAAGAACAATGAAAGCCTTGATTTGGAAACAGTTTTTTTACTGGATAAAATTCAAAAGCACGTTCAAATCACAAAAGAACAAGCCGTACGATTAAAAAAGAGAGGACTTGTTGAGGGAAGATATCCCAATATATATGTATCCTTTAAAGTTGCAAGTATGGTTGGGAAAAAGGCGGAATATGTTCATAACAAAGGGTTGGATGAAAATATCTGTAGACAATTAATCTTGGAGGCTTTGAAAAATGCCCCAACCACACAGCACGAATTATTGGAAGTTTTGGATGTGGGTGCATTGCCAGGACATTTGAGCACAGAACAAAAATCCAGAAAGTTATCTAATATCCTCCAAAAAATGAAAAAAGAAGGTCTGGTAAAACCTACTGGAAGCAGGCGGTATGCTGTATGGAGTTTAGTTTGAGAAGTTTGAGATTTAGTTTGAGATTTAGTTTGAGAAGTTTGAATCTCGGCTGACAACAAGCTCTTGAAAATAGCGATGATAAGACAAAAGCCAAGATTTTGACGTGCTGCTGACGCGTAAAAACTTGGCTTTTTCTTACTTGACTTTATAAAACACTCGGTTTCCGGCTTTCCTTGCTGCCAGCAATCCCATCTCGTGGAACTTCATCACAAACGTCCGGATCGTGGCATAGGCAGCATTGCGGAAGTCCTTTTCCAGCTGCTTGGTGGTGAACTCCTCCGTGCCGTAGGCGGACAGAACATATTCCCAAAGCAGCCGTTCTTTCTCGGTGATTTTTCCTTCTGCAAAGGCTATCTGGTACACCTGAAGATCAGCTTGCGGCGGTGCTGCATCCACTTGCAGACGGTTATAGACTTCGTTGCAGAAGTAGGACAGGAACGGCGTTATGTCCGTGTAGCCGGAGATAAGAGCATTCTTTTCGACACGGTAATAGGCCTTGTAGTAAGCTGCCTTGCTCTCGGCAATATACCGGGAAAATGGCGTGAACAGTGCTGCGGGATAGCCCTGCTGAACAAGATACCAAAGGTGGAGCAACCGTGCGGTGCGGCCATTGCCATCAAAATAGGGATGGTAGTAGGCAAAGGCAAAATGCAGGATAGCGGCTTTGTGCAGCTCGTTGATGCCGTCCTTGGCGTTGGCGAAATCAACCAGTCGTTTCATCGCATTTGCAAGTTGAATGACTGGAATACCTGCACGGGATTCTTCACCGCCTACAATAAAAACATCGTCATGGCGGTAGAAATGGTCAGGCAACAGGCGGTCTTCATCCGGCAGATAGTCGCCGGAGCTGATCTGGTAAAGCTGGTGCAAGTTTTCTTCCGTAATCGTATTCTGGCGGTCGGCAATGAAGTCCAAACCACGCTTCATGCCATAAATACGCGATTCTTCCTCGTTGCGCGGGGCGTAGCCGTTGAGGATATGCCGGATGCTGTTGCGCGAGGAATGGATGCTTTCGATCTGGAAGGTTGCATGAATCTCCTCGGTCATGGCCTGCAAGCCAAAGGACTGATTGCTTGCGGGAACAGAAAGAAGCTGCTTCATGCCGTTGGTGGAGATTTGAGCCAGATTGGGCAGATAGAACAGTTCATCACTGAAAAAATCAGCCAAAGGCAAAGGTTGAGCGAAGTTCTGAAGGAGCAGCTCTGTAAACTCCTTGACACTAGAGACAGAATATTTATACTCCATCCGATCCAGCTCAAACAGATGCTTGTCTGAAAGCATTTTGGCAAATTTGGCTCCATCCATTCCAATCACCTCACGATTGATACATATTGATACCAATTGTTATCAATATACTGGCAACCAGCAAAAAAGTCAAGCAAATAAAGCTGATTCAGACCTTACTCGATGCGCTTTTCCCTTAAAATTGGCTGCATTTTAAGGGAAAAGCAAGACGATTAAGGGATTCTGCTCTAAAAAAGTTGGACATTCGAGAAGAACAAGTATATACGGCAGCAATGCCGCCTTAAAGTGAAAGGTCGGTGGATTTGGCCCTGGTATTGATATTAGTTGGTATCAGCTGACTTCTGATATTCGGCCATGATCCTTCTTGCCCTGCCACGGGTAGTGTCCTCAAAGGTCTCATCTTCGCTGAAGCGCAGCCAGAAAGGGTCTTCCATCAGGCAGGCATTGGTGCGCTTGACAATTTCCCATGCGTTGTAGTCGGGCAGGCCCATCATCTCCAGAATCTCTTTGCAGTCCATCCGATTCCGGGGAAAGATGCGCTTCTTTGCCCAGACGACCACATCGACCAGTGGGACTTTGCGGCTGCTGCCGATAAAGAGGTTCAAGGGCAGGTCGTACTGTAGCACGCCCTCATTGGCGCAGAGATACTGCCCATCTTCGCTCAGATGAGCGATTTCCCGTTCATCTAACATCAGTTTCAGGTAAGCCATATTTATACGCTCCTTAATAATTCTTTCCTCATGTGTGGAATCGCCCCATACCGGCCTTGCAGATAGCCTTTGGCGATATTCTCACCTTTCCGGGGAGAAAACTCGGTCAGGGCATAAATATCGGTCTGCATGGTCTTTTCGTTCTTCTCTGCAAACCAGATCTGATCCCGGCGCAGCAGGGTCAGGTCGAGAAGGCCAGTATCATGGGTGGTGAAGATAAGCTGTGCATGGTTTGTGTTGATGGCCGTATCCTGTATCATCTCGATCAGATGTCGGGTCAGAAGCGGGTGCATACTGGATTCGATCTCGTCTACGACCAGCACAGCCCCGGATTCCAGAGCGGCCAGCCACATCCCGATGCGGGAGAAGAACCGCTGTGTGCCGACCGATTCCAGCCCCAGAGGAAGCCAGAATCCCTTGGGAGCACCGTCCCCGGAATCCAGCGTGTGCAGTGCAGAGATGATGGGTTCGTCCTTGGAGCCGGTAATGCGGATGTCTTTGATGCCAAGGTCTGCATACAGCATTTCATGCAGGATACGGCTCTTTTCAGAGCCGCCTTGCCGGATGGCAGACAAGGTGGCATCCAGCTGCATTTCGGTTCCCATAAAGCCGGTCAGTTTCTCAAAGAACCACAGATAGGCCTTCTCAGTCTGGGGACAGTTCCATTCGTTGGAGCTGGACAGATAAAGGCGATTTTCAGCAGTTCGTCCAGAAAGTGTAAGCTGTTCTTGGATGTTTTCACGAAATTGGTAGCCATTTCCCTCTCTGGAAAAAATCAAGGCTTCCCGGCCATTCGGCCAGTGGTAGAGATATTCGGTCAGGACTTTGGACTTGTCAAACGAGAACCCATAGGCATACTTGATGCTGCCATAAAAATAGATGACTTCAAAACTGGTCGGCTGTATAGGCTGGTCGGTGAAAGCAAACGGCTCTTGCGGAAGGGACTCGCCTTTCAGCAACTTGGCATACCGCCCGCAGACCATCTCGCGCATGAGCAGGAGTGCATGGAGGACATTGCTCTTTCCGGCTGCATTGGCGCCGTACAGCGCAAGGACAGGCACGAGCTGTTTTTTGTCGTCCGGCGAAATCAGGCAATCAGACAGACTTTTATCCGTAGATGCTTTCAAGCTGATAATAGCCGTGTCCTTGATGGAGCGGTGGTTGGTGACTGAAAATTGAAGCAGCATCGCGATTCCTCCCAGATGATTTTCTGAATCCAGTGTACTCTATTCTGGGCAGAAAGTCAAATTTTGATTCTGAAATTTGCAAATATTTCGCAAAAATAAAGAATAAAATCTAAAATATCGGCTTTTGATACCGTTCAGATGCTATCAGGAATCATTCTGCATACACGACTTCCCTCACCACCACCTCCTCCGCCTGCGCTTTCAGTCCATTCATATGGGCCGCCCAGAGAAGCTGTGCGCGCTCTTTGTCCGGCGCGGGGTACTTGTCTAACAGAGTGGTCATCGTGCGTTCCAGCCACTTGCAGGCCGTTTTCTGGACATCCTGCAAATGCGGCCAGAGCGTACCGTTCAGCAGCATCCGGTTGTACAGCACCGGCCGCTGGGTCTTGAGGTAAGTCAGACGCATCCGGGCGTACTTGCCCAGAGGTTCGCGGCTGTCGGTCTGCGGCAGAGTGAGCAGGGGCAGTTGATAGTCCCCGACCTGTGCATAGTGGATTTCGGTGCGGACAGTCGTTTCGTTTTTCATAGTAAATCTCCTTTTCGTTTGGTTTTCAACGTCTTTTACGGCAATGGTGGAAAACAGCAGTCACTTCTTCCGGCTCTGCGCGGTCAGCCAGTTGCCCTGCGCCTGATAGTAGTGCTCCATCGTGGTGGGCGCGTTCAGGATGGTGGTGCGCAGGTAGGCCATGATGTTCTTGATGGGCTGGGTGGTGTTGGACATCACATCGAAGATGTACTCCACGTGCTGGCTGGTCAGCTTATCCAGCCGGAGTCGGATCGCTTTTGTGGTCTGTGCCTGTTTGCCGATATACTGGGTCTTGAGCGGACAGCAGTACATCTCCACAATGTTGTCCAGCAGTTCCTCCAGCTTGTCGGGGTCGTACCGCTGGGCAAGGGTGTCAATTTCCAGCCGTTCCCGGAACTCCTCCCGCACCTGTGCTTCCGTCTGGTCAAAATCCGCAGATTCGTCCGTCTGCCCTGATAGATTAGTACTTTGTCTTTTAGTATTTTGTTTATTAGTATTTTGTTGTGTTGCCTTTTCCAAATTGGGCTCAGCCAAATTTGGAAAATCCAAAAATGGTGAAGAGCAAGGCTTCATGCGGCTTTTCAGACTTTTGGATGCGGACGGGTTCGACGGCTCGCCTTCCTTGCCGGGAACGGCAGGAGCGTCCTCAACAGGCGATTCATAGACCTGATAATCGTAGTCGATGATCTGCCCTTTGGCATTGCGGACTTTCTGACGGCGGACGTAGCCGTGTTCTTCCAGTTCCAGAACAGCGGTGCGTACACTGTCCAGACCATCCTTGCAACCAACGGTCAGCCCTTTCAGGCTGTAATCCCAATCGTCCGGCAGGGAGAGCATATAGGACAGCAGTCCCTTGGCTTTCAGGGACAGCCTCTTATCCTGCAGGTGGTGGTTGCTCATAACGGTGTAGTTGACGTTTTTATTGACGCGGAATGTTGACATGGCGGCTTCCCTTTCAGCCCAATGCGGGCAAGAGAAAACGCAGCATTTCCCGGCTTTCGGGAAACGCTGCGTTCAGACAGGGAAGCCTGCTGTGAGCTGGCACAGCAACGGCAACACTGCATATTTCTAACGGACATCTAACACAACTACACCTGAAATGCAGTCGCTGACGGCCTGTGTGAAAAAGGCTTTTTCTAACGTCATTTCGCAAAAAGCGGCTGATTTTTGCCTGCAAATTGCGGTGTGACGTGCCTTTTTGGAGGCTACAAGAATGCCCTCAGCTGCCAATGACAGCCGCGAGGGACCAGCTTCATCCAACAATTTTAAAGACTCGAAATGCGATAGGCCGGGAGACCGGTGCCAGGGTTCGACTCCCTGATGCTCCACCATTCAGTTCGTACTCGAACCCAATTCTCTATGAGAAAGGGTTCGGGTACGTTTTTTGTTTACAGGAAGTCCTACGGCGAGAGTACGCAGAACGGTAAGCAAGAACGAGTAAAGGCAGGGTATCACCATGGCGGTGGTGCCCTGCCTTTTGCTTTGCGTCTCCCTATATTGCGCGTTTCAGGTCAATCGCTGCGTACGTCCGTACATGGTCGGTACGCACGTACGCAGGAAAAATGGCAAGTTCTTGCATATAGGGGTGTTCTTTCGGCTGGCGGTATGGTATCATATATCATACTGAGTATCGCCAAAAATCGTACTTGTGCTTTCTTATCCGAGGTCATATAATTGAATCAGTTCAAAAATATGACCGGTATTCAAGGAGGCCAACAACATGACGAACATTGAAAAAGTGAACAACTTTCTGGACGAGGCAAAGACCTTTTATTTTCTGACGACGGACGGAGATAAGCCAAAGGGACGTCCGTTCGGCTTCCACCTGCTGGATGGCGGCAAACTGTACTTCGGATGCGGAACTTTCAAGAATGTGTTCTCTCAGCTGACTAAGAACCCGCACGTTGAAGTTCTGGCAGTGCGTGGCGGTGAGTTCATGCGCTACGATGGCACGGTGAAGATCGTGAAAGACGATGCTTTGCTGGCAAAAGTCCGCACCGCGATGCCGCAGATCATGGCTCTGTATGATAAGAATGGCTGGGAGATGGGAATGTTCTATCTGGAAAACGGTCACGCCGAGATTCGTGGAATGCTCGACCTGAAAGAAGAATTTGATGTATAAGAGGTGACTTTATGAAGCCGCTATTTGAGACGGACACCACAATGGAAGATCGTTTCGGGAAATGCCCGTACGCGACCGCTCAGAGTCTGATTTCCGGAAAGTGGGCAATTCTGATCCTGCACTATCTGGAAGATGGACCAGTCCGTTTCAATGAGCTTCAGCGTCTTATGCCAAAAATGACCCATGCAACACTCTCTGTTCAGTTAAAAGATCTGGTGGACAAAGGGTTGGTGGAGCGCACACAATACGAATCCATCCCACCAAAGGTTGAGTATTCGCTGACTGATATGGGAAGAAAATTCCATCCGGTGATTGAAGCATTGCAACAGTGGGGACAGGAGTATATTGATTTTTTGAAAGCGAACAAGGGCAGCTAAGGATAGAATTGGGCGGGAGACGCAGCTCGTTGTCCAGCAGGGTTTGGGGCAGGCACGCCCCAACAAGAACACTTCAAAAACGCGAGAGCGTTGTAGAAGTGCAGTCCCGGAAGGGCACAACATTTTCAAGAATTGAAAATTTGTGGCCACGGGACGATTCTTGCCCTCTGCGTTTTCCCGAATTTCTGAAATTTCATTTTTCAATCTGCTTGCAGATCGTTGACAAGCTGCGCTTGATTCGATACGATAAGAGCAA
>OBJO01000257.1_pt1 | contig 24317 bp, 18 predicted proteins | sample 1481741 | NCBI WGS metagenome assembly OBJO01 (sample SAMN06140803, study PRJEB22556) | human gut metagenome | host: Homo sapiens | place: China: Beijing | collected 2014 | reverse complement strand
TGCTGTTATCTTCATTCTGCGCCCCTTTGATTTTCGGTGTATCCTGTCGCTCCAAGGCATGGCGGACCGCGTTCGTTTTGTCCTTAGAGACCGGAACCGTACTGACTTCCGGCTTCCCTTCGATGTAGATATTGGCAATATCATCGAGGCTGGCCGATTCAAATTCGGGAACCGTCCGTTTCAAGATATAAGCCAGCACCTTTTTCTGCGACAAAACGCCTTTCGCTGCTTGATCGTAATCCAACGCCCCTGCCAGCTGCTCCTTTACATCCTGCATTATCTCTTCATTCATCGGCCACACCTCCTTTTGACTTCATTGTATCAAATTTCAAATTCTTTATGCAACCGTAAGCCTTCATTTTATAGCAGCAGTTAAAATGGGACCCGGGCGAGAAAAGACAGTGGCTCGTAAAAGCCTGGCAGTACCAGGATGTGTTGTGGAGAAATTTCACAGCGGGCTGCCCTCATCGTGACAGCCCCTACGTATACGGCTGCAGGCCGTGTTTTTTTGCGACTGGCCGTGAACAGTGTATTATTTTTATCGCCTATATGCGATAATGTAGGGGACGGCCTGGTAAGCCTTTTTGGCTCGTCATTAGGAGTGAATGGGGTGTGACCGTGTTTCTAAAAAAAGGAGAGATTGACGTGGATTTAACTTGATTCTGCAAGAAGTCTCTCGCCTCTTTAGGCGGTGAGATGAATTGCAGGTTTTTCTGAGGGCTAGATGCCATCAGAAAAACAATGGCTTCACAAGTTGAGTTGCAGTATAATCAGTAGTAAGAGTGAAAGGATTGGGAAAGTCAAGGCAGGTGATGATAGTGAATAAGGCATACCGATACAGAATCTATCCGACAAGGGAACAGAAAATGATGTTTGCCAAGACCTTTGGGTGTGTCCGATTCATCTACAACAAGATGCTGAGTGACCGCATTGACTATTATAAGGAAACCGGCCAAAAGCTGAATAACACGCCTGCGCAGTACAAGGAAGAATTCCCTTGGCTGAAAGAAGTAGATAGTTTAGCCCTTGCCAATGCCCAAATGAACCTGAATAAGGCCTACAGCCACTTTTGGAATGACAACAAGCATTTCGGCAAGCCGCGCTTCAAGTCCAAGAAGAATCGTCGTGCTTCGTATTCCACGAACAACCAGAAAGGCTCTGTCCGAATCGAGGGCCATAAGGTGAAACTGCCGAAAGTCGGCTGGGTGAAATTATGCCAGCATCGTCCCTTGCCGGAGAACAGTATCATAAAGACCGTAACCATCAGCCAGACGCCATCAGGAAAGTACTATATCAGTATGCTGGTGGAGTATGAAAACCAAATACTCCCTGTCATACCGAAGACCTTCCTGGGCCTGGATTTTGCGATGCACGGTTTGTATGTGGCTTCCGATGAGGAGGATGCTAAGTATCCCAGTTTCCTGCGAACGGCAGAGAAAAGATTGGCTAAGGCACAGCGAAAGCTATCCAAAAAGCAGAAAGGAAGTCACAACAGAGAAAAACAAAGACTGCGTGTAGCTATTCTTCATGAGAAAGTGGCCAATCAACGTCAGGATTTCCTGCATAAGAAGGCTCGCTACCTTGCAGACCGCTATGATGTCATTGGCATTGAGGATATTAGCGTCAAAGCGATGGCCAAGCGGAAAAAGGGTGGCAAGTTCAGCTTTGGCAAATCTGTGGCTGACAATGGCTGGAATATGTTCACGAACATACTGGAATATAAGTTGGCTTGGCAAGGCAAACAGCTTATCAAGATAGACAAGTGGTATCCAAGCAGCCAGCTGTGCCATGTTTGCGGATATCAGAACCACGAAACTAAGAACTTATCTGTAAGGGAATGGGATTGCCCTAAATGTGGCAGTCACCATAACCGCGATAAGAACGCTGCCATAAATATTCGAGAAGAAGCCAGGCGGATATCTGCCTGACGTAATCCATAACATACCGTGGGGCGCACGGGAATCTACGCCTGTGGAGAGAGTGTAAGCCGCCGCAACTCTTTGGAGTCAGTGGCGCTGTTCTCGTTGAAGCAGGAAGCTCCCGCCTTTATAGGCGGGAGTACGTTCACAAGAAGTATCGGAACGTTCGGCTGCTATCAGAGCAGCTTATCATGCATTGGAACGGGAATATCATGGTTCCGAATGGTCCGTCGAGGAAGATGCCCTGGCCTTTTTGACCGATGCCGGCCTGGTAGGACGGCTGACTATGAGTCATGAAGGGCGCTGGCCATCTGATGAAGAAGGCAAACTCCCGTCTAAAATCGGGGAATGTGTATGGTGGCTGGCCGTTCTGGCCGACCGGGCAGGGCTGAACTTTGCCGATTGTGTGCAGCAGTTTCTGGCAGATACCGAACAGGCACTGAAATAACAGGCAGGAAAGTCGGGAGACCTGGTTCTGACACCTGCTGCTAAAGCGGGCAGAATCGCATTGACGAAGACGATAGGATATGTTAAAATGATGCTAATTTCATAAGAACACCGCTTCTGTCACCGGACAGGAGAAATGAGGTGTCTGGGAGTTGTCGTAGGTACGGCATGGGTTACATGCTATAAGACAATTCCTGGGCACCTCTGTTTTTTTTAGGAGGGAATATCATGATTCAAATACGTATGCAGCAGGGACTTTCACAGGACGCCCGGATTATCCGGCAGGAGGTATTTGTCGAAGAACAGGGTTTTCATCATGAATTTGATGAAACCGACCAGACGGCATGGCATCTGGTGTTATATGAAAATGGACATGCCGCTGGCTGCTGCCGGCTCTTTACATCAGACAATCCGGATATGTATATACTGGGCCGCCTGGCCGTACGGAAATCCTGCCGCGGCCGACAGTACGGGGAGCGCCTGGTACGGGAAGCGGAAGGATGGCTGCGCGGCCGTCATGTGAAACGGCTGGCTCTGTCGGCACAGGTCCGGGTGCGCCCGTTTTATGAAAAACTGGGATATACCGCATCGGGTGACGAATATCTGGATGAATATTGTCCTCACATCCATATGGAAAAGGAGTTGACAGAATGAGCCTGACATACTGGATTCCTTTTTTCATCATCGTCATTGGCAATATAGGCTATCACCTGGTCGCCAAGGCAACACCGTCGGCAGCCCCGCCTTTCCTGGCCCTCAGTGTTACCTATCTGGTCAGCTTCCTCTTGTGTGCCGCTGCTTACGTGGTGACAGGGCCTTCGCTGCGACAGGATCTGCATACATTGAACTGGGCAAGCGCTGCCTGGGGACTGACGCTGGTGGCTGTCGAATTTGGCTATATCCTGCTATACCGGACTGGCTGGAAAATCAGTATGGCCTCTCTCCTGGCCAATGTCAGCGTGGCGCTCCTTTTGGCAGGTATAGGCGTCCTGTTTTATAAGGACGTTCTGCTGCCCCGGCAGGTCATCGGCATCATCCTGTGCCTGGCCGGCGTTTTTTTCCTGCGTCCATAAAAAGGGAACTTCACTAGCTGCCAGCCGTTAACTGCGATTTTTCTTCAAACATCAAACTTTCAACTTCGAACTTAGAAGGCGCTGTCTTCATGGGATAGCGCCTTTTTATCCTGTGTTATAATATATTATATACAATGATTACATTTTTTATTACAAACGTTTTTGCAGAAAAGGGTGGACTTTATGGATGTGGCATCGATTCAAGCCGAATTACATCACTATTATGACAAGTTGATTGATGGGATTTGCTTGATTGGTATGGATAAGGCCGAACCGATTTTATTTGTCAATCAAGGGATATTGGGGATTTATCATTGTGTCGATGAAGCGGCTTTTTATCGTTTTACCGGTGGAACATGGAAAGGGATGATGGAAGCCGAAGATTACTGCCCTTTGGATCAAAATGCGCTGGTACATCGCCCTGGATTTGTTACCTTCCGCTTTCGGACGATGGATGACCATTTACAGCGGGCTGAAGGTGCTATGCGCGTCATTTCTCTGAAGGATGGGACACCGGCCTGGTTGGTACAGTTCATCAGCAATGAAATGAAAAGAGATATTAGTGGAATTGACTCTGTGACGGGTACGTTGAGTATGCACCCATTTTTTGAACAAGTTTTCCAGACTATCCATCTTGAAAGCGCTCAAGGCCATCTTTCCGATTATTGTCCGACCTATTTTAATGTGACTAATTTTCGGCTATATAACTCAATTCATGGCATGGCTGCCGGTAATCGCTGCCTAAAGCGAATTGCTGTTGAACTGGGCCGGCATTTCCCGACAGCCTTGATTACCCGCCTTTCAGCAGATGGTTTTGCTGTATTGGCGCCGCGGGATGACCTATTTTTAAACATCGAAGCAGTCTGCCATAAAATCGATGCCTATATCCGCAATCAGAACATCCGCTTGAAAGCAGGTATCTGCTTGTTGCAGGGCGATGATGAACAGCGGGTCCGCCACGCCTTCGATATGGCTAAGGTAGCCTGTGATACCATCAAGATGGACGCTAATCGTTGTTGGGCCGTGTACTCGCGGAATATGGGGGAAATCCTGAAAAAACGGGCCTTTGTCCTGGAAAATTTTGACAATGCGTTAGACCAAGGTTATATCAAAGTCTATTATCAACCCGTTATACGGACGCTGACGGGAAAAATCTGCGGTTTGGAAGCCTTAGCCCGTTGGGATGACCCTGTATACGGGCAGCTTTCGCCGGGGCTTTTCATTCCTATTTTGGAAAGGGCCCGGCTCATCTATAAATTGGACAGTTATATTATCCGCCATGTTGGCAAGCACATCCATTATCGGATGATGAATCATGAAGCCGTCGTGCCCATATCTTTTAATTTATCACGATACGATTTCGATTTAATGGAGCCCTTTTCTGTCGTCGAAGATGTCGTCCATCACTACGATATTCCGCGGGAATATTTCCGCATCGAAGTGACAGAATCGGCCCTGGCCAAGGAAAAGCACAACCTCGTCCGCGTCCTGGGCCAGTTTCAGGATGCAGGCTATCAGGTCTGGCTCGACGATTTTGGCAGTGAATATTCGTCCCTCAACGTCCTGCACAACTATCATTTCGATGAACTTAAGATCGACATGGCCTTTTTGCGTAATTTCAACGATCAGAGCCGGAAAATTCTCATGTCTATCGTATTTATGGCTAAAACCCTGGGGGTCCATACGCTGGCAGAAGGGGCCGAGACAAAGGAACAAGTTGAATTTTTGAAAGAAATCGGTTGTGAAAAGATACAGGGCTACTATTTCGGCAAGCCCATGAAATACGACGACATCAAGGCCTTTTGCCAGGACTATCCGGCCGGGCTGGAAACACGGCTGGAAGAACATGTATACGATAAAGCCGGGCTCATCAATATCATTACCGAATCTCCGGCTGCTATTTTCCGTTATGATGGACGACGTGTCGTTTTCTTGTCGAAGAATCGAATGTATGGTGAAGTTCTAAAGTCGATCCAGCGCTCGGACAGCGATGATTTTGAAGGGAGTACCGTTTCGGATTCAATGGTACGACAACGATTGGCTGCTTTTTTGGATAAGGCCGTTCGTTCTAAAAGAGAACAGGTCACGACGTGTGTCGCAAATGGTCAATATATCCGCCTGTGTGTGAAAATCATTGCTGGCACAGCTGGATTTTACGTTGGCCGGGTACGGATTTACGATATTACGTATGACCAGAATGACTGCGTATGGCAACACGATGATAAGATATTGCGCAATATCCTGCTCATTTACGATGGTTTGTACTGTTTGGATAGTGCCAGCGATACTGTCGAAATCATCAAGACCGTACAGCCAGATGTCAATGAGGGCGATACCGTAAAGGGCATCAGTGCCTATGTGGACCAGTATGCTTCCCGTTTTGTTCATGAAGATGACCGGGAACGGTTCTTGAAATTCATGGAATTAAAGGATTTACGGCATCACCTACAGATTGACAAACGGCCCGCAGCGGGCAGCGTTTTCCGTATCAAACAAGGCGATGGCAGTTATCGCTGGACCGTCTTCGTGGCTATCATTTTGCGTGGCAGCAGCCAGGATGACTGCCATATCCTGCTCTGTGTCCGTGAGGATATATGGGAATCGGACGTACAGCGTAAAGCCATACTGCCTGCTTTGGTTCAATCTTTTGGCTTGAGTTGCGATGAATCCAGAAGCGGGCAGGCAGTCCTGCAAATTCAGGATTTATGTCGGGCCATAATCTATCATTCGGGAATCAAATTCTTTTGGAAGGACCGGTCGCGCCGCTTCGTCGGCGTCAGCCAGGCTTTCCTCGATTATTACGGAATACGGGATGCTGCGGATATTATCGGCAAGACTGATGAAGATATGGGCTGGCACATCAATTACCATCCCTTCCAGGATGAAGAACGGGCTGTCCTGGAACACGGCCGTATTTCCCGGGACGTCATCGGCCAGTGCATCGTCCGCGGCCGGCCCCATCACATTATGGCGACGAAACTCCCGGTCTATCGAGAAAAGAAAATCATCGGTCTCATCGGTTATTTCTACGATTTGGATGCTTTTGATTTGCAGAAGCAGCAGATTGAAGAACTCAGTATCATCGATAAAGATACGCAGCTCCTCAATTTCCGGGGACTCTTGCTCGTTGCCATAAAGTATGCCAATAACTACCGCATCTTTGGTGACGATTATACCTGCGTCCTCTTGGATGTGCCGGAAATCGACTCCATCCGTCGCGACTATGGCCCGGAAGTCGCCAGGGAACTGATGCGGCGGGTCACGGAAGAAATCGTCCGCATAAATCCCCTGAAGGAAACGATTGCCCATCTGGGGAACTGCCGCTTCCTGTATCTTAAAAGTGGCCGTGAGGACGAAGACTTTTACGAACAGATGACGGCCCTGACCCATGCTATCCATCATGTCAAGGAGATTCAAGGGTATCGTTGTACGCTGCATCTGCAATATGCCATGGCTAAGGGCTCAGAAGGACGCAACTTCGATGATATCCTGAAACTGCTGTCGGCGCGGTTGTCCGCGGCGCAGCAACGACAATATGGGGAAAAGGCCGGTCTCGACGACTGCGTGATCTTTGACCGGGAAAAGTTCGATTCTCTCGACGAACAGGTTTTCATCATCGACCCGCAGACGTATGATGTCGTTTATGCCAATCCGGCAGTCTGCCGTGCCTACCATTTTTCGGATGCCTCATCTTGGCTGGGAGAAAAGTGTTATCATTTATTCAGGGGGCGTGAATTGCCTTGCGAAGGCTGTATTAATAAAAAATTGCGGCGAGATCGTTTTTCTGAACAACTCTACCATGACCGCAGGACTGGAAAAGACATGCTCATGATATCGACGCTCATTTCCTGGAAAAATAAAAACTGCCGGTTTATGCTGGCCTATGATATGAGTAAGTATATCAATCAGGATATTGGTGAGAATATGGTCGTCTTCCGCGAAGCCATGGTCAATGATATCATCGCTGTCGGTATGCGCGAGGATAACCCCGATAAGGGATTGAGAAAAATGGCTGCGCTCACCGGCCAGCGTCTGCAAGCCGATAGAATTTTGATTTTTGAGGAAAACAAGGATGGCATGGTCTGCGTTTCTTATGAATGGCATAAGGATGGCCTGCAAGCCATTCGGGATCAGTTGCAGCCCATTCCCCTTGAGGCGTTGCGGCCGTTATATACGACCTTTGATGTGAAAGGGGTTGCCATCATTGATGATTTCAAGGAATTCCACAAGTGTCATCCCGATTTGCTCCTGCCTATTCCCAAGCTTCAAAGCTTGATTTCAGGCCATTTAATCCTGTCAGGCCATTCGATGGGGTTTACAGCGGTCATCAATCCCGATTATACTTCCGTTAAAGCGGCGGGAATGGTTTTATCGACGTTAACCCTGTTTGTGACTATTATGCTGCGCAACCGAAATACACTGTATACGTTGGACAATTTGGGGAAAACGGATCAGCTGACCAATATCGGTAACCGCCGCGGCTTTTTGGAATATGTCCGTTCTCTGCCTGAGGGTATCCAGATTGCCTTTATTTTCGGGGACCTCAATGGCTTAAAATGGGTCAATGACACCCAAGGTCATGAAAGGGGGGACCAGCTCATTTGTCAGGCTGCTCAGATTCTGGTCGATACGACCGAAGAGGGCCGGGCTTTCCGTATGGGCGGCGATGAGTTCCTACTCCTCGTACCCGGCCGGAATGAAAACCAGACGGCGCAGATTGTCCAGGACTTGCGTCAACGGTATAAAGAAAACGGCATGAGTATGGCTTTAGGATATAGTGTCCAGCGGACGCCTATCGCTGATATCGATGCTGTCATTTCCGAAGTAGACCGCCGGATGTATCAAAATAAAGGCGTCATGTATGGCCGGCGCCGGACGGACCGGAAACCCGTGCGGGAATGAACGCCTTGTGATATAATGAACTTAGATTTTGTAAACGCTGTTTATATCACTTGTATTAACAATGAAACGCTTTATGAAGCGGACTGACAGAAGGATGTGAGGGGTATGGGGCTAGAGGAAATCCAGGGTGAGCTGCATCGCTATTATGACCGGCTGACGTCGGGAATCTGCCTGATTGGCATGGAACCGGGAGAGCCCATTTTATTCGTCAATAAAGGGATGCTGAAGATTTATCACTGTATGGATGAAGCGGAATTTTACCGCTTCACAGGACGGCGGTTCCGGGGCATGGTCGATGGCGAGGACTATTATCCCGTCGCCCATATGTCTGAACCGGACCGTTCGGAATTCGTGACCTTCCGCTTCCGCACGCGGGATGACCACTTCCGTCGGGCCGAAGGTTCGACCAGTGTCATTTCCCTGGAAGATGGGACCAAGGCCTGGCTGCTGCAGATCATCAGCAGTGAACTGAAGGGCAGCAGTACCCAGAATGACCCGCTGACAGGGCTGTTGGGGATGCGCCTGTTCTTCAAGAGAGCCTTGCAGGTGGCCCGGCGGGAAAGTCCTAAGGGCCGCCTGTCGGCATACTGTCCGATTTATTTCAACCTCACGAACTTCCGCCTCTACAATTCCCTGCACGGTCTGGCTGCCGGCGACCATTGCCTCAAGCATATCGCCGCCATTTTGCGCCAGTATTTCCCAGGCTCGCTGATAGCGCATTTCTCGGCCGATGGCTTTGGCGTCCTGGCGACGCGGGACGGGATATTCCAAAAGATAGAGATTATCTGCAGCCGCGTCAATGCCTATATTAACAATTCCAACATCGTCTTGAAGGCCGGCGTCTGCCTGCTGGAAGAAGACGATATCCACATCGTGCGCCATACCTTCGACATGGCCAAGATTGCCTGCGATACGATTAAGACCGATGCCACGCGCTGCTGGGCTGTATATACGCGGGACATGGGCGAAGCCCTGGAGAAGCGGGCCTTTGTCTTGGAGAATTTCAACGCTGCCCTGGAAAAGGGCCATATCAAGGTCTATTATCAGCCCGTCATCCGGGCTATGACCGGGAAAATCTGTGGTGTCGAAGCCTTGGCTCGCTGGGAGGACCCGGTCTATGGCCGGATTATGCCCAATGTCTTCATCCCTGTCCTGGAACAGGCCCGGCTCATCCATAAATTGGATATCTATGTCCTGGACCAGGTAGCCAAGCAGCTCCACTACCGCCTGGTCAATAAGCTGCCCGTCCTGCCTGTGTCAGTCAATTTGTCACGCCATGATTTCAATCTCATGGACCCGTATGCCATGGTTGAAAAAATCATTACCCGCTATGATCTGCAGCGCGACTATATCCGCATCGAAGTGACGGAGACGGCATTGGTCAAAGAGAAGCACAACTTGATTCAGACTTTGCGGCAGTTCCAGCGGTCTGGTTATCAGGTCTGGCTCGATGACTTCGGCAGTGCCTATTCGTCGCTCAATGTCCTTCATAACTACCATTTCGATGAACTTAAGATCGACATGGCCTTTTTGCGTAATTTCAATGAAAAGAGCCGCCGCATCCTCAAGGCCATCGTCCTCATGGCCAAGGAACTGGGCGTCCATACCCTGGCTGAAGGGGCGGAAACGAAGGCTCAGGTCGACTTCCTGAAGCAAGTCGGCTGTGAAAAGATACAGGGCTATTATTTTGGACAGCCCATGTCCTATGAAGACATACAGATTTTTTCTGAAAACTATGAGTACGGCCAGGAAATGCGGCGGGAAGAACCGGTCTATGATAAGGCGGGCCTCATCAACGTCGTGACTGATGTACCCATAGCAATCTTTCATTACGATGGGAAACAGGCCGTCGTGTTGTCGGCCAATTCGGCTTTCCGCCAAATCATCTGCGATGCCCTGCCCGGATATAATGGGGTAGATATGCCCCTGCGGATTGAAGACCTTTCTTTCCGCCAGCGGCTGCAGCCCTGCCTGGATGAACTCATTGCGTCCGGCCGGGAACAGGTCGTGACCTACATCGAAGGGGACCACTATTTACAGCTGCGGCTGGAACTCATCGGCGGGACTCAGGGCCGTTATCTGTGCCGGGCCTGTGTCTATAATATTGCCGATACCGGCGAAGACCGGGAAGCCCACTGCATCGACTATTTGCTGCGCAATATCCTCAAGCTCTATAAAGGCTTGTATTACCTGAATCCCAAGGAAGATACGTGCAAGGTCATCAAGACCTTCATGCCCAACCGGGTAGAAGGACAGGTCTTGAAAGGTATCCAGGCGATGATCCGGGATTATACGGCCCGTTTCGTCTGTGACGACGACAGGGACCGGTTTTTATCGTTCCTCGATTTCGACAATGTGTGCCGCCAGACCAGTCAGTCACAGACGGCCAGTGCCAGCAGCGTCTTCCGCATCAAACAGGCCGATGGCAGTTACCGGTGGACTGTCTTTCTAGTCCTCCTCCTCCGCGACGACGGCCGGCAGAACCTCCTGCTGTGCTGTCGAGACGATGTATGGGAAACGGCGCGGGACCGCAAGAGCCTGCTGCCCATACTGGCTACATCTTTTGGCATCCACGAATTGGAACCGGTCCATCAGCCTTATTTCCGCCTCTTGCGGGAACTCTGCCAGGCCATGATCCACTATTCGGGCATCAAGTTCTTCTGGAAAGACAAAGCCCGCCGTTTTGTCGGTGTCAGTCAGTCTTTTCTCGATTACTGTGGCCTGAAAAACGAAAAAGTCCTCATCGGGAAGACCGACGAGGATTTAGGCTGGAATATCAATGACCGCGTATACAGAGAAGCGGAAATGGCCGTCTTGGAAAAGGGTGAAGTTATGCGCGATATCTTGGGACACTGCCTGGTACGGGGGCGGCTGCACCAAATCGCTTCTACGAAATTCCCCATTTACCGGGGCAAGCATATCATCGGCCTGTTGGGCTATTTTGAGGATGTCGATGAAGATTGCCGACATCAGGAGCGACTCCATCAGGCCAGCTTAGTCGATGCTGAAACGGGACTGCTCAATTTCCGGGGCCTCTGGCTGCTTGGGGAAGATTACATGGATGCTTATCGGCGGTATGGAACGGATTATGTTTGTGTCCTCCTCGAAGTACCGGAATATGAACAGGTTTTCCGGGATTACGGCGACGAAGTGGCGGGAAAATTATTGCAGGCTATTACGGACCAGTTCTTGAAAATTTATTCTTTGAAAGGCACCTTGGCCCGTTTGAGCGGCTGCCGCTTTTTCTACATTACCCGTCAGCGTTTGAATCGGGATTTCCGCAGCACTCTGTTGGATTTGACCAATGCCATCCATGGCATTACGGCTATCGGCGGCTACAGTTGTACCCTCTATTTGCAATATGCTGTCGTCCAGGGCTCGGAAGGCCGGGATTTCGATGAAATCATGCAGCTCCTGAAGGAGCGTTTGAATGACGCCAAGGAACAACACTATGGCCAGGCTGTCTATATCGGCGACCGCCTGGTCTTCGACAAGGAAAAATTCGATAAGGTCGAAGAAGAAGTGTCTATCATCGACCCGGATACGTATGAACTGGTCTATGTCAATGATTATATGCAGAAGAGCTATGGCTTTTCCGATGCTTACAGCTGGGTCGGTGAAAAGTGCTACAAGCTCCTGGCCGGCCTCGATGGGCCCTGTGAAGACTGCATCAACGGCCAGCTGCGCCGCGACTGTTTCTGTACGACGACGCGCCGCAACCGCAAGACCGGGCAGAATTTGCTCATGCGGACGACGCTCATTCCCTGGCAGGGGAAGAATTACCGTTTTTCTATGGCAGCAGACCTCAATCAGTATATCAGCCGGGACCTGGCAGAAAATCGCGTCATTTTCCGCGAAGCCATGGCCAATGACGTCATCGCCATCGGTATGCGCGAAGCCGACCCCAATGTGGGCTTGCAGAAGATGCTGGCCCATATCGGTCACAGCTTGCAGGCCGAACGGGTCCTGCTCTTTGAAGAAAAGGACGGCCAGGTCAGTGCGACTTATGAATGGCACCAGGAGGACTTGCAGCCCATTGCCCATACGGTCCAGCATATCCCTATCAACTCCCTGCGTCCGCTCTATGCCAAATTCGATACGAAGCAGATGGCCATTATTGAAGATGCCCAGAGTTTCATCCGCGACAATCCGGGATTTACGCCGTACATCTCTGGCGTCCGCCGCCTCGTGTCGGGCCATCTGACCCAGTCGGGACGCTCTCTGGGATTCACAGAGGTCATCAATCCGTCGGCGTTGGCCTTTAAATCGGCAGGTCTCCTGTTATCGACGCTGACCTTGTTCCTGGCCATCATGCTGCGCAACCGCGATATCTTCCGCTCCCTCGAACGCATCAGTACGACGGACCAGCTGACTGGCGTCGGCAACCGTCGGGGCTTTTCTGAATACCTCCGGGCCCTGCCCGACGGGATGTCCCTGGCCTTTATCTTCGGCGACCTCAATGGCCTCAAACAGACCAATGATACCCAGGGCCATGAAGCCGGCGACCAGCTCATCTGCCAGGCCGCTCAGATTATGAAGAATCTGACCGGTGACATCGCCGTGTTCCGCATGGGCGGTGACGAGTTCATGCTCGTCGCCAGGAATGTCGATAAAACGCAGGCCCGGCGGATTATCCGCGACCTGCGTGCCCGCTACCGTTCCAGCGGCATCAGCATGGCCTTAGGTTGTATCGTATGCCATGCACCTATCGTCAATATCGACGACGTCATCTCTCAGGTAGACCGGGAGATGTATGCCGACAAAGAGCGGATTTACGGCCGGCGTCAGTCCTGAGTCCCTTTTAAGCCCAAGGCCAATAGCGGCCGTGCCAGGGCTGCGGCACAGAGGCTCTTGACGATATCCAGGGGGATGAAGGGAACGACGCCGCTCATGATGGCTGCTTCCCAGGGCATCCCCGTAATGCCTTTGAGCTGCAGGACGCCGCCGAGGTAGATGACGGGGATGCCGATGGCGATGGCAGCCAGGGAGTAGCGCCGGAAGCTGTACTGTTTCCCTTTGAACCAGGATATGAGGAAGACAGCGGCGACATAAGCCCAGATATAGCCGCCTGTCGGGCCGAACATCTTGCCTGGCCCTGCCGTACCGCCTGTGAAGACGGGGACGCCGATGATGCCGATGCCGATGTAGGCCAGCATGGTGATGGCCGCGTCTTTTGGCGGCAGCAGGAAAGCGACCAGGTTGACGACGAGCGTCTGCAGGGCAATCGGCGACTGGGAAAAGGGCAGGGGAATGATTAAATAGGCAGAAATACAATTCATAGCAATCAATAAGGCGATGCGTGTCAGGCGCATCGTCTTTTCTCTTGAATCAGACATGATAAAAGCGCTCCTTTGCTTACGGACTTCTTCCGTATTATAGCAAAAAAGCGCTCATGAGGTCAACTTTATATAGAATTATATAGGTTAACAATAAAACTTAGAACAGCTTTTTCAGGCACGGTTCGACCTGAACGCCTTCGCGGGGATCGCTGCCGGACTGGTAGGTGTAGCCGATGGCGTAGTTCAGGAACTGCGTGGCCTTTTTGACGCTGTCGTGCAGGGACTGGCCCTGGAGCAGAGAACCTGTGAGGACGCTGGTGAAGAGGTCGCCTGTGCCGCAGGTGCTGAAGGGGATGCGGTCGACGGTACATTCGTCGAAAGACGTCGTCTGGGCGTCGTAGCTGACGACGGTAATCGTTTCGTTGCCCGTGGGGACACTGGTGATGATGATTTGACGCGGTCCCATGGCGGCCAGATGCTGGCAGAGTTCGAGCATAGTCTTCATGGATGGCGCGCCCTGGGCATAGGGGATGTCGGCTAGCAGGGCAGCTTCGGTATAATTCGGTGTAATGATGGTCGCTTTGGCGATGAGCTTGCGCATTTCCATGACAATATCGGGCTTGAAGACCGGGTAGAGCTTGCCGTCATCGGCCATGGCCGGATCGACGACGACGAGGGTATCCTTCTTGGCGAAGCGGGCGATGGCGTCGAGGACGATGGCGATCTGGCCGGCGTCGGCGAGAAAGCCGCTGTAAATGGCGTCATACGAATAGCCCAGTTTCTGCCATTTATCCATGAATTCCGTCATGTGCGGCGTAAAATCAGAGAAGGTATAGTCGCCATACGTCAGGTTGTTGCTGAAAATAGCCGTCGGGAAGGGGCAGACCTGGAAGCCCATGGCCGAAATGACCGGGATGGCGGCTGTCAGGGAGCAGCGGCCGAAAGAACACATATCGTGAATTGCGAGGACGCGTTTAGTTGCCATAGAAAAAAACCTCCTAAAAGTAAACTGTACTATCATTTTATCCCATGATATGGGGTATGTAAATAAGACAGATTGCGGCGATTCTGTCCTGCCTGCCGATTCTCGCAGGGACATAAATATGGTATAATAAAGTTTAATATATTTATTGCAATGAATTTGTATAGATGGGAGATTGGGGTTATGGCGCAAGAAGCAAATGTATTGATGGGGTTGAGTGTCAAAGCGATGATTTTTCATGAAGGGAAGCTGCTGCTGTTGCAGAAGAACGATGCCGAAGGGCTGCATCATTGGGAATTCCCTGGCGGCGGCCTGCGCTTTACGGAAGATTTTGAAGCCGGCCTGCGCCGGGAAGTCAGCGAAGAAACGGGCCTTTCCATCACCTTAGAGGCTCCGGCAGGTATCTGGAGTTACCAGAAGAAAGATGGCCAGTTCTTGAATGGCGTCATTTTTACGGCCATGACCACGTCCGGTAACGTTACATTATCAGAAGAACATCTGGCCTACCGCTGGGTCACGCCGGCCGAACTGCCGTCGTACCGCCTGCACGGCTCTCTGCAGCGCTCGCTGAAGCAGATGAAACAGTTCTCGTATGAAAAGAGCCACGCTTTGCTGCGCGGCTTCCTTTCGGCTATATGAGGTGGCCCATGGATAGAGAAAAGCAGCAAAAGGCACCTTTCGTCGAAGCCCTGGAAGGGTATTGTCAGCAGCACATGAAGGCCTATCATACACCGGGTCATAAACTGGGACAGGGCATTTCTGCCTACCAGGCCAATCTCTTTGGCGACGCCCTGCGGCGGGACCTGGGCGTCATGTATGCTTTGGATGACTTGTTCCAGCCCGAAGGAGCGCTGAAGGAAGCCATGGACCTGGCCGCTGACCTCTATGGTGCCGGGCGGACTTTTTTTTCCATCAACGGCACGACGGCCTGCGTCGAAGCCATGATCCTGGCTGTCTGCGGCGATGGCGATGAGCTCATCATCCCCCGCGAAGCCCACAAGAGCGTCATCAACGGCCTGGTCCTGAGCGGCGCCGTTCCGGTCTATATGGAAAGCCGCTTCGATGCGGCCCGTCAGGTATCATTGGGACCGGACCTGGACAGTCTGAAGCGGGCTGTCGCCGCCCATCCCCAGGCCAAGGCCGTCGTCTTCACCTATCCGACTTACGATGGCATCGCCGGTAACTTGAAGGCCCTCACGGCCTATGCCCATGAAAAAGGCCTCTATGTCCTCGTCGATGAAGCCCATGGGGCCCATCTGGGCTTCCATCGGGACCTGCCTGCCGAAGCCCTGGCCTGCGGTGCCGACTGCGTGGCCCAGAGTACCCATAAGATGGCCGGCTCTCTGACGCAGACATCGATGCTGCACTGCCGCAAGGGCTTTCCCCTGTCGGACCGCGTCGCCGCCTCCATGGCCGTCGTCCAGTCGACGAGTCCTCATTACTGGTTCCTGGCTTCCCTGGACAGCGCCCGCCAGCAGCTGGCCCTGGAAGGGCCGGAACTCATCGGCCGGGCCCTGGACCTGGCCCGGTCGGTGCGGGACGCTATCAACGCCATTCCCGGCTTGACCGTCTTTGGCCGGGACATCATCGACGGACAGGTCGTCAGCGGCTTCGATGAAACGAAGATCACTATCGACTTTTCCGGCATCGGCCTCGACGGCGTGACGGCCGAACGGCTCCTGCGTCAGCAGGGCATCGAAGTCGAGCTCGTCGCCGGCAATCACGTCCTGGCCCTGATCACCTTAGGCGATACGGAAGAAACAGCCCAGGCCCTGGTACAGGCCTGCCGGACGATTGCCAAGGGGCGATGCCTCTGCCAGGCCGGCCCGGCAGCTGAACAGGCCCTGCCCGAGCCCCGCGTCGTCATGGCGCCGCGCCAGGCCTGGAACTGCCCGGTAGAAATCGTGCCCTTTGACCAGGCTTGCGGCCGCATCGCTGCAGAGAACGTGACTTTCTACCCGCCAGGCATTCCGGTCCTGACCTTGGGCGAAGCAATTACGGCGGCCTGCCAGGACTATATCCGCCGCAAGATGGCTGGCGGATATAAGCCGAACGGCCCGGCTGACGGGACCTTGGCGACGATACGCGTCTTGAAGGAGGATTTTCATGAAAGGTAAATTATTCATCATCGAAGGTGGCGACGGCAGCGGCAAAGCGACGCAGACCCGTCTGCTGACGGAACACTTGCAGCGCGACGGCTATGACGTGAAGTCCGTCAGCTACCCCGACTATGACAGCGACTCCAGCGCCCTGGTCAAGATGTACCTGCGCGGCGACTTCGGCAGCGATGCCGATGCCGTCAATCCTTATGCGGCGTCGGCCTTCTTTGCCGTCGACCGCTTCGCGTCGTATCAGATGAAGTGGAAAGCCTTTTACGAACAGGGCGGCATCGTCATTGCCGACCGCTATACGACGAGCAACATGCTCTATCAGATGATCAAGATCGACGACCCGGTCCAGCGCCGGGCTTATCTGGCCTGGCTCGAGGACTTTGAATTCCGCAAGATGGGCCTGCCGGCACCGGACAAGGTCTTCCTCCTCGACGTCCCCCTGGCCGTCACGGAGCGGCTCATGGCGGACCGGACGGGCAAGACCGGCGGCCAGACCGGCGATATTCACGAAAAGAATGAAGGCTTCCTGGCCAAATGCCACGCTGCTTATGATGAACTGGCCCAACACTATCACTGGCAGCGCATTGCCTGCACGGAAGGCGGGGCCATGCGCACGCCTGAAGCCATCCATCAAGACTTATATGGCTGCCTATTTACTTTGTAGGGGATTTTTTCTATAATTAATTGTTAAGGTATTTTATTGGCGTAAGGGGGCGACATGATGGACAGGACACTGTTTGATCCGATTATCGGCCACAGCCGCCTGAAAGAACAGTTCGCCCGCCTCATCGACGAAGACCGCATCCCTCATGCCATGATTTTTGCCGGCCCGGCTGGTATCGGCAAGATCCTGATGGCCATCGCCGTCGCCTCGGCCCTGGTCGGACGCCGTGTCTTTCCCGACCTGGCCAGCCGCGAAGGCGAAGCTGTAGCGGGCGATAAAGACGATGCCTTCTATCTGGCGCCGATGGGGGCCATGCTGAAAGTGGACCAGTTCCGCCAGCTCCAGGGCGAACTGGCCCTGCAGGGCGAAGCCGGCCGCCGCCGGGTCTGTATCATCGACCATGTGGAGACGATGAATACAGAATTTGCCAACCGCATGCTGAAGATTTTAGAAGAACCGCCGTCGGGCGTCTGCTTCATCTTGATTACGGACCAGCCCGATTTGCTGCTGCCGACCATCATTTCCCGCTGTGCCCGCTTTACCTTCGACCCCGTCGGCGACGACGAAATGCGCCAGGGACTGCGGCGCCTGCGGGGTGACGGCGGGAATTGGGACGAAGCCATCCTCTGGGGTGGCGGCATCGTCCGGACCGTATTGTCCTATCTCGACGGTAAAGGGACGGATAAGGCCCATTTCGCCCTGGATTTTTTGACGACTACGGCGAAACATGCCTGTCCCTATGCCAAATGGCTGGCCCTGTCCGCGGCGCTGACAGATAGGGAAACGACGGAGATACTCGGCTGGATCAGCCTTTTTCTCCGCGACATGGCCGTCCTGCGCAGCGGTGCCGGCCGGGACTATATACGTTTAAAAGGATATATCCATGAAATGACAGAATTACTGCCGTATTGGACGGATGACGCTGTCTTTGGCCTTTCCCGGGTGCTCGATGAAGGACTGGAAGCCGTCTCGCGTCACGTCAACGTCCGCCTGGTCTGGGACTATGTATGCCTCCAGGCCATACGGCTTAGAGGAGGAATTCAATGATCGTTGTAGGTGTACGCTTTAAACCTGCCGGAAAGATATATTATTTCGATCCCGCCACTATCGAACTCAAGCTGGATGACGGCGTCATCGTCGAAACGGCGCGGGGCATGGAATTCGGCCATGTCGTCATTGCACCGCGCAGTGTCGATTCGTCGGAAGTCGTCCAGCCGCTGAAGCCGATCATCCGTAAGGCGACGGCCAAGGACATTCGCCAGGTGGAAAAGAACAAGGAACGGGAAAAGAAAGCTTTCGGCATCTGCCTGGCGAAGATCGCCAAGCACAAACTGCCCATGAAACTCATCGACGTCGACTATACCTTCGACATGGGCAAGATTATCTTCTTCTTTACGGCTGACGGCCGCATCGACTTCCGCGAACTCGTCCGCGACCTGGCGTCGGTCTTCCGCACGCGCATCGAACTGCGCCAAATCGGCCTGCGCGACGAAGCCAAGATGATCGGCGGCATCGGCTGCTGCGGCCGGCCCCTGTGCTGCTCTACGTTCCTGGGCGATTTCAAGCCCGTTTCCATCCGCATGGCCAAGGGCCAGGGCATGTCCCTCAATCCGACCAAGATTTCCGGGATCTGCGGCCGCCTCATGTGCTGCCTGCGCTATGAAAACCAGCTCTATACGTCGGGCGAGCTGAAATGCTGCAACTGCCAGCAGAAGGGCTGTGAACAGCAGAAGCCGCCGGCTGTGGGCAAACGGGTCATGACCGATGAAGGCGTCGGCACGGTCCTGCGCGTCCACATGAAGGACCATACGGTCAAAGTCCAGCTCGAATCGGGACACAACATCAACGTGCCCTGGTCGGACGTAGGGGAAACGGAACATGAACATTGAGTTAGGCCCGCACGAACGGCTGGACGACCTGGTCCTGGACGGCATGAAAGTCATCCAGCGCGATGACCAGTTCTGCTTTTCCCTGGATACGGTCCTCCTGGCCCACTTCGGTGCCGTGCCTCACGGGCCGGCTTTGGACCTGGGGACGGGGACGGCGGCTATCCCTCTCATCCTGACGGCCCGCGGTGCCAAGGCGTTGACGGCAGTGGAATTCAATCCCGTCATGGCAGACATTGCCCGCCGTAACGTCGTCCTCAATGGACGGGACGACCGCATTACCATCGTCGAAGGCGACTACCGCCGCATCCGGGAGTGGGCGGCGAGCGGCGCCTTTGCCGCAGTCTACGCCAACCCGCCGTACCGGGAAAAGAGCCGCGGCGCCTATAGCGACGTCGACGGCATCCGCCGGGCCTGCCATGAAGAGACGGCGACCCTCGGCGACGTCCTCGATGCTGTAAAATACGCCTTGAAATATCACGGCCGCTTCCGCATGGTTCATATTACGGAACGACTGGCCGATATTTTAGAGGCCATGCGCGCCCGAGATATCGAACCGAACGTATTGCAGGTGGTCCACGGCCGGCCTGACAAGAAGGCCAAGCTCTTCCTCGTCGAGGGCATCCGCGGCGGCAGCAAGGGCATGGACGTCCTGCCGCCGCTCATCGTCCACAACCCCGACGGCAGCTACAGCGATGCCGTCCTGCGATTATACGGGAAACGATAACCTAGGGAGGAACATGATGCCGGAAATCTTTCAGAAAGGGACGCTGTATCTTTGCCCGACGCCTATCGGCAATCTCGAAGACATTACGTACCGCACGGTCCGCTGTCTCCGCGAAGCCGACCTCATCGCAGCAGAAGATACGCGTCATACGAAACAGCTGCTCCTGGCGTATGATATCGATACGCCATTGACCAGCTATCATGAACACAATAAAGCTGAAAAAGGGCCGCAGCTCATTGAAAAATTGAAAGACGGCCTGATGATCGCCTTGGTCAGCGATGCCGGCATGCCGGCCATCTGCGACCCGGGCAGCGATATGGTCCGCCTGGCCCTGGAAGCCCATATCCCCATCGTACCCCTGCCTGGCGCCAATGCCGGCCTGACCGGGCTCATTGCCTCCGGCATGGATACGACGCGCTTTACCTTTGTCGGCTTCCTGCCGAAGACCCAGAAACACCGCCTGCCTGTCCTGGAATCGGTGAAAGCCTATGAAGGGACGCTCATCTTTTACGAAGCGCCTCACCGCATTCAGCAGGTCCTGGGCGAAATGCTCGAAGTCCTGGGCGACCGCCGGGCCGTCCTCTGCCGGGAACTGACCAAGCGGTATGAACAGTACCTGCGCGGCAGTCTCAGCCAGCTGCGGTCTGACCTGGCTGAGCAGGGGACGCGCGGTGAGTTTGTCATCCTCGTCGAAGGGGCGGCGCCTGCTGCCGAATCCGCTGCTTCAGGCGACGTCGATTACGCGTCCCTGGTCCGGGAACTGATGGAACAGGGCGTCGATAAGAAAGAGGCCATCCGGACCGTCGCCAGACGGTGCGGCGTGCCTAAACGTAGTGTATACCAGGCTGCGCTTAGTTTATAACATCCGGCTCATTTGCCGGTATAGGAGGAAAATCCCATGTCTGAAAAAAGAAAGTATTACATTACAACACCTATTTACTATCCAAGTGCCAAACTTCACATTGGGCACACGTACTGCACGACCATTGCCGACTCGCTGGCACGGTTCCACCGTCTGCGCGGCGACGACGTCTTTTTCCTGACCGGCTCGGATGAACACGGCCAGAAAATCCAGCGTGCAGCCGAAGCAAAAGGCGTCAAACCGATTGAATACGTCGACGAAATCGTCGCCCTCTTCCAGCAGCTCTGGAAAAAACTCAATATTTCCAATGATGACTTCATCCGCACGACAGAAAAACGCCATGAAAAAGTCGTCCAGGCTTTGATGCAGAAGTCCTACGACAACGGTGATATCTATAAAGGCGAATACAAAGGCTGGTACTGTACGCCGTGCGAAACGTTCTGGCCGGAAAACAAGCTGCCCGAAGGCAAACACGTCTGCCCGGACTGCGGCCGTCCGCTGGAACTCGTTTCGGAAGAAGCGTACTTCCTGAAGATGAACAAATACGCCGACCGCTGGCTGAAATTCATCGACGAAAACCCGGACTTCATCCAGCCGGAATCGCGGCGCAACGAAATGATTTCCTTCGTCAAGAGCGGCCTGGAAGACCTCTGCGTTTCCCGTACGTCCTTCGACTGGGGCATCAAGGTCCCCTGGGACCCGAAACACGTCGTCTACGTCTGGTTCGATGCCCTGGTCAACTACGTCACGGCCGCCGGCTATCTCGATGACCCGGAAAAATTCAAGAAATTCTGGCCCGCTGACCTGCATCTGGTCGGCAAGGAAATCGTCCGCTTCCACAGCATCATCTGGCCGATCATGCTCATGAGCTGCGGCCTGCCGCTGCCGAAGAAAGTCTTCGGTCATGGCTGGCTCATCGTCGACGGCACGAAGATGAGTAAATCTTTGGGTAACGTCGTCGACCCGATCCCCCTCATCGACCGCTACGGTGCCGATGCGCTCCGTTACTACCTCCTGAAGGAAATCCGCCTCGGCCAGGACGGCAACTTCTCCCTGCCGTCGTTCATCAACCGCATCAACTCCGATTTGGCCAACGACTTGGGCAACCTCTTGCAGCGTACCCTGGCTATGGTCGAAAAATACGAAGGCGGCATCGCTGCCGGCCCGACGGTCAAAGAACCGGTCGACGATGATTTGGCAACGTGCGCTGTGGAAACGGCAAAACGTTTTGAAACCTACATGGACGACATGAAGATCAATGATGCCATCAACGACGTCTGGGCCCTCATCCGACGCAGCAATAAATACATCGACGAAACGACGCCGTGGGTCTTGGCCAAAGATGATGCCAAAGCCCAGCGCCTGCAGACGGTCTTGTACAATCTCCTCGAAGCCCAGCGCATCATCGCTACCCTGGTCAGCCCCTTCATCCCGGCCAGCGCAGCGGAAATGTGGAAACAGCTCGGCTTAGGTGACTTTGCCGAAGCCAACCTGCCGGCTGCCCAGGAATGGGGCCGTTATCCGGCTGATACGAAGGTCTGCAAAGGCCATGCCCTCTTCCCGCGCTACGATTTGAAGGAAGAAGTCGCCGAAGTGGAAGAAGAAAAGAAAGCCGCTCAAGCCTGCCCGGCTGCCCAGGAACCGACGAAGCCGGAAATCACTATCGATGATTTCGGCAAGATCGACCTCCGCGTCGGCAAAATCGTAGCCTGTGAAAAAGTACCTAAGGCCAAGAAACTGTTGAAACTGCAAGTCGACCTCGGTACGGAAACGCGCCAGATCGTCAGCGGTATTTCCCTGTACTATAAACCGGAAGACCTCATCGGCCACTGCGTCATCGTCGTCACCAACTTGAAACCGGTCAAGCTCTGCGGTGTTGAATCGAAAGGTATGCTCCTGGCTGCTTCCGATGGCAATGATAATCTGCAGGTCGCTTTCGTCGACGGCATGGCACCGGGAAGCCGGGTCCGCTGATGCTCTTCGATACCCATTGCCACGTCAATGACGGCGCTTACGCTGAAGACCGTCCGGCCGTGTTCGACCGGGCGGCTGCAGCCGGCGTAGGCCTCATGATCTGCCCGGCGACGGATATGGAAACGTCAGCCCAGTGCATCGCCATGGCCAGGGAACACGACGCCCTTTATGCCGCCGTCGGCATCCATCCCGAAGAAGCGGCTAAGGCCCAGGACGGCGATGTCGACAAGCTGCGCCAATGGATACAGTCGGAAGAGAAAGTCGTCGCCGTCGGCGAAGTCGGCCTGGACTACCACTGGCCTGAACCGGCCCGGGATGTCCAGCAGGCCGTCTTCATCGACATGGTCAAACTGGCTGTGGAACTCGACGTACCCATCATCATCCATGACCGCGAAGCTCACGGCGACACGCTGGACATCCTGCGCCAGTACGGCAAGGGCATCCGCGGCGTCTTTCACTGCTATTCAGGCAGTCTGGAAATGACGGACGAACTGCTGCGCATGGGCTTCTATTTCGGCTTTGACGGGCCCTTGACCTATCCCAATTCCAAACGGGCCAAACGCGTCGCGTCTCATTTGCCGTTAGACCGCATGCTCATCGAAACGGACTGCCCGTACTTGACGCCCCAGGCCTACCGCGGCCAGCGCAATGAACCGGCCTACGTCCACTACGTCGCCGAAGAAATCGCCGCCCTACGGGGCATAGACGCCGCCGAAGTGGCCCGGGCGACCACAGAAAACGCCAAGCGGTTGTTTGCGATTCCGTAACCTGCAATATTGTAGGGGCTTGCACGTGGCAAGCCCGCTCCGGAATATGAGCGATTTTCCAGCTTGGAAAGAGCGTCACCCAATGCCCAACGGGTCGCCCACGTGGCGACCCCTACAGTGTGAAACAGAGTTGCCGCACGAAAGCCGATAGCTTAATGCGACAATTTCTGCTTACTTATCCATAAAGGAGAACACCATGTCACGAGGAAAACGTCCCGCTATCCAGCTTACGATTACGGGGAAACTGGGGACTATGGGCTGCCATCGCGGCCATCACATCGGGGAAACTTTTGATTACGATACGGACCGGGGAAAAATCTGTCCCATGGCCCTGCACTGTGCCTTTCCCTATGTCGATATCCTGCGCTATGGCGGCCAGCTTCCGGGACAGCCGGAAGGCGAAGCCGAATTCTGCTGTTCCGACGCCGACGTAGCCCTGGTCTTCAAGGCGAAAGTGATTAAGGATTAGCAGGTAGGAGTTAGGGGCTAGCAGTCAGCTGTCAGCAGCTAGCGGGTCCGCCACGTGCGGAAAATCCTTTAAATTTAAAACCAGCCGCTAACCCCTAACCCCTAACCACTAGCCACTCAAAAAGGCGCTGTCTTCATGGGACAGCGCCTTTTTTTATTTTTTTCAAAAAATCCCTTGACAGAATCCTTCGGATTTGGTATTATAATCCCAAGTTTGACACTTAAAAAAGAGTAAAAGGCTGAGAACCCAGTAAAT